>Ga0102593_1001709_pt1 | contig 19982 bp, 17 predicted proteins | sample AraplaCol_mMS_r2_2_FD_76862 | JGI IMG/M metagenome (GOLD analysis project Ga0102593, IMG submission 76862) | Arabidopsis root microbial communities from North Carolina, USA - plate scrape MF_Col_mMS_r2 (SPADES assembly) (version 2) | ecosystem: Host-associated > Plants > Roots > Endosphere...
ACGCCCTTCGCCTTGCGGGCCATTTCGCAGCCGGGCAGGGCAACAACGCTTGATATCATCCAGGGGCGCATGCGCGAGACCGCGGCAAGTGGGATGCCGCGCTGCTTCAGGCCTTCCTCCAGACGAACGTAGTCGTCGTGAGACAGAAGCTGTTCAATCGTCGTCCCGTCCGTGAACATCATCAGTTCAGGCTTCATCAGCAGAGCGGCGGAAGCCTTCTTCTCGTCGAGGATCTCGTCGGATTCAATGACGATCGTGTCGGCAGCGTCATGGGCTGCCTGCGTGCGTGGTGGGAGTGTCAGCACGCGCGGATCGGTCACATGCATGCTGCCGAGCAGCCAGGACGGGGCTATCCCCGCCTTCTCGATCTTCCAGAAAATGCCCTTGCCGTTCGGCACGGCATCGGCCTCCTTCACCACTTCGGCGTAGCGGGCGGCATCGCTCTGCTTGAGATCGGTCAGGATATTGTGGCCGGTACAGGCATCCTCGTCGGCCGCTGCGGCGGGGGACACCGAGAACAGCGCAGCGATCAGGGTTGCCGCAAGCAGCATGTGAAAGGCGGCAATCAGCCAGAGCAGGAGATTGCTCGGCGATGCGATGTGCAGGCTGCGGTGGCCGATGGAGATCGTCATGATGGTGTTCCGGTCACTATGATCGCTAAGCCTACGCCCAGCGTGCGGATATTCCCTTAAGAGAAGCCGTTAACAAAAGATTACGCCCGGGGATGGGCACGGTCGTAAACTTCAAGCAATCGTGAGGAATCCACACCTGTATAGACCTGGGTGGTGGAAAGGCTGGCGTGGCCGAGCAATTCCTGGATGGTTCTCAAATCGCCGCCACCTGCCAACAGGTGGGTGGCAAACGAATGGCGCAGCGCATGCGGTGTCGCTGTTTCCGGAAGGCCGAAGGCGCTGCGCATCTTTTGCATGGTGCGCTGAATGATCGCAGCTTGCAGTTTGCCGCCGCGCGCGCCGCGAAAGAGGGGTTCTTCGCCTTCGAGATGATAGGGGCACAAAGACCGGTATTTCTCGACGGCGTCGAAGACGACGGTGAGCATCGGCACAAGGCGGGTCTTGTTGCCCTTGCCGGTTATGCGCAGCGTGGCCGCGCCGCGGTTGAAGTTGCCAGGCGTCAGATCGAGCGCTTCGGAGATGCGCAGACCGCAGCCGTAGAGCAGTGTGAAAACGGCGGCATCGCGTGCGGCAATCCAAGGCTCTTCGTGCAACTGAGCCTCGTCGCTGACGACAGTGATGGCCTGCCGGTCGGATAAGGGTTTCGGTAGTGATTTCGGCTGCTTCGGCGAGCGGACGGCGCTGACGCCAGCGGCATTCACCAGTCCCTTCTTTTCGAGGTAACGCAGGAGGGAACGCAGCCCGGCGAGACTGCGACCGAGCGAACGAGCGCCGGAGCCCTCTTTGCGTCGCGCCGCCAGAAAAGCACGGAAGTCCGCGGGCCTTAACGCCTGGATATCTTTCAGCGTTGCGGGGCCGCCGAGGTGACCGGTCAGAAACGTCAGGAACTGACGCGTATCACGCTCGTAAGCATCGAGCGTGTGCTCCGACAGACGTCGCTCGCGAGCCAGGCTATCGAGCCATGCCGAGCGCTCGGCCATCAGGCCGGGGTCGGCGATGATCAGGAGTTCGTTCACGTATCCGGCCTTGAATTTGCCAATCCTGCCGCCAATTCTGAAGGAGCGATAGTTATGGAATTCCTAATGCCGGCCAAGTGCTTGTCATGCTTCTATCATATCATTCCACGTGACCGGTTTCCCAACGACGCAGGATCTTGAATGTCACGGCGCCATCCAACGACCGCAATTGGACAGTTCGCGGAGACGATCGCGCTCGTCTCCCATGGCAAGCCGGGCCACATCGTCGATACCTTGATCGCCGAGCGTGGGCAGAAGATCGTGAAGCATCCGCTCTGGCCCGTCATGCGGCCGTTCCTCCACACACTGCTGCGCTACAACAGGGCGATCAGCTTCGCCAATGACGTTGCGAAAATGCCGGGGCTCCAGTGCTTCGAGTACATGAGCAACCTGCTGAAGCTCGAGATCAATATTCGGCACGGCGAACGCATTCCGGATAGCGGCGGCTTCATGCTCGTCAGCAACCATCCGACCGGGATCGCCGATGGCGTTGCCGTGTTCGACCTCCTGAAAACCAAGCGGCCGGACATCATGGTGTTTGCCAACCGCGATGCCATACGCGTCAATCCACGTTTTGCCGAGGTCATCATTCCGGTGGAATGGCGCGAGGAATACAAGAGCAAGCTGAAGACCCGTGAGACATTGCAGATCACCAACCGTGCCGTCAAAGAAGGCAAGGCGACGGTTCTTTTTCCGTCTGGGCGCATCGCTTATTGGGCGAACGGCCGGCTGAACGAACGTCCCTGGAAAACCTCCGCCGTCGGCCTTGCGCGGAAATACAATCTGCCGATCCTGCCGGTACACATGACGGCGCGGAACTCGGGCCTATTCTACTGGTTCGCGAAATGGTCGACCGAGCTCAGGGACATGACGGTCTTTCACGAGCTTCTGAACAAGCGCGGCGACCGATTCGACTTCGTGGTCGGCAATCTGATCCCGGTGGAGCATCTCGACGGCGACATCAACGAAGTCACCAAGGCATTGGAAGACCACACTGTCCATGCGCTCGCCGCGGATGGTGACACGCAATTCCTGCCGTTGGTTCCGCCTGCGGAACCGGAACTGGTCGGTGCCCATTCAATTCCCTAATCGGATAGGCTAAAGCGAGGCATGCTGCTCCGCTCGATGTTCGCCCAGAACTACCGGTCCCTGCGATCGATCCGCATGGATCTTTCGGGGATCAACCTTTTCATCGGCGAAAACGGGGTCGGAAAATCCAATCTCTACCGGGCTCTCCAGCTCATCCAGGCGGCAACGCGCGGACGTCTGGCGCATGAGATCGCCGCCGAGGGCGGGATGTTCTCGGCGTTGTGGTCCGGCCCGCGCCGGGATGTCGACGGGCCGTTCCGGATTCGCCTCGAGGCGGAGCTTCTGGACGAGGAAAGGGCGATCACGTTCCGGTATAGGGTCGAGGCCGGTCTACGACCGCCGGCGGCTGCGGCGGGATTTCCCTTTGAACCGCAAATCAAGACCGAAGAGCTTTCGATCGAGACCGGAACCCGACCTGTCACGATGATGAAGCGTGCCGGCCCGGCGATTTCCGTTCGCGGGCCGAATGGGCGGATGCAGGATTATCCCGAGCAGGCGCTGACCTCGGAAACCGCGATCGCACTGCTTGGCGACGCTGGGCACTATCCCGAGATTGGGACATTCCGCCGTGCGATCGACGGCTGGCGCTTCTTCCACGGCTTCCGGACGGATCGTTTCTCACCGCTGCGCGCACCCTGCCTTGCGGTCACGGCGCCACTGCTCGATGAGGACGGCAGCAACATTGCAGCGGTCTTCGCAACGCTGGTGCATACGCGGGAGGATACGGTCGATCTCGATCGTGCCGTCGCCGCTGCCCTCGGCGGTGCGCGACTCGCGGTGCCGCTGCCCGAGGAGACGGCGTCGTTCGGCCTTTCCTTTCCCGAATTTCCGAACCGCGTGTTCCAGCCGCGCGAACTGTCGGACGGGCAGATACGGTTCCTCGGCCTGGCCGCGGCGCTGATGTCCTATCGGCTGCCGCCACTGATTGCGCTCAACGAACCGGAAGCAAGCCTGCACCCCGATATGTTGTTGCCTCTGGCGGACATGATCGCGGAGGCGGCCCGCAGCAGCCAGATCTGGATCGTTACGCATTCGGAAGCGCTGGCGGCCGCCGTGCGCGAGAAATGCGGCGCCTGTGCCCGCCATGTCGTGCGGCGGGACGGCGCCACGTGGATCGAGGGCATGCGGCTCACCGGCGTAGTCGACGAGGACGAGTAGGCTGGTGACGGACGTCTTGCAGGTTTTCTTTTCGCGCCGATCCGGGCATGGTCTCGCCCGATGAGCACAGATTCGTCCGATCTCTTTGGAGCGTTGTTTGAGACGCCGCCGGCAAACCGTACGGTTCCGGTGCTCGTTCCCATGCCCGCGCCGAAGCCATATTCATATGCCGTCCCGGAAGGGATGGCGGTGGAACCCGGCTCGGTCGTCCAGGTGCCACTCGGTCCGAGGCAGGTGATCGGCGTCGTCTGGGACGGCGGCGAAGACAATGTCGATCCGAAGAAGCTGAGGCCGATCAGCCATGTCTTCGATTGCCCGCCGCTGAGCAAGGAGATGCGCGACTTCATCGATTGGGTCGCGAGCTACACGCTGTCCCCGCCGGGACTGGTGGCGCGCATGGCGCTGCGTGCGCCGAATGCCTTTGAACCGGAACCGATGGTGGAGGGCCTGCGCTTCGTTGGCGGCGAGCCGGAGCGGATGACGCCAGCGCGCGCCCGGGTGCTCGACATTGCGGGCGACGGCCTGTCCTGGACGCGAAGCGGGCTTGCCCATGCCGCGGGCGTCTCGACGAGCGTCGTCGACGGTCTGGTAAGCCAGGGCATTTTCGAAACCGTCTTCCTGCCGCCACCGCCGGTGGTCGCCAAACCCGATCCCGAATTCGTGGGCGCGCGGCTGGAAGGCCCGCAAAGGGAGGCGGCCGACGAGATTCTCGCCGAAGTTCGAAAGGGTGAGTTCGCCGTCTCGCTGATCGACGGCGTCACCGGTTCGGGAAAGACGGAAGTCTATTTCGAGGCGATCGCGGAAACGCTGAGACGCGGCAAGCAGGTTCTGATTCTGCTGCCGGAGATCGCGCTGACGGCAAGCTTTCTCGAGCGCTTCCAATATCGTTTCGGTGCCAAGCCCGCCGAATGGCATTCCGATCTGGCCCCGCGCACCCGCGAGAAGGTCTGGCGTCAGGCGGTCACCGGCGAGGTCCGCGTCGTTGCCGGCGCGCGTTCGGCTCTGTTCCTGCCGTTCGAGGATCTAGGTCTTATCATCGTCGATGAAGAGCATGATCCGGCCTACAAGCAGGAGGACCGTGTCTATTACAATGCGCGCGACATGGCGGTCGTGCGTGCGCGCATCGGCGATTTCCCGGTGGTTCTCGTCTCCGCCACCCCCTCGGTCGAAAGCCAGGTCAATGGGCAGAGCGGGCGTTACAGCACCATTCACATGCCGACCCGATTCGGCGATGCGGCGTTGCCGGATCTGCACTTGATCGACATGCGCCGCCATGCCCCCGAGCGCGGCGGCTTCCTGTCGCCGGTCCTGATCCGCGCGATCGGCAAGACGGTCGAAAAGCAGCAGCAGGCGCTCCTCTTCCTGAACCGGCGGGGCTATGCGCCGCTGACGCTCTGCCGCGTCTGTGGACATCGCTTCCAGTGCCCGCAGTGCTCCAGCTGGCTCGTCGAACACCGGTTCAAGAGGCAGCTGCAATGCCATCAGTGCGGCCATGCCGAGCACACCCCGGAAGCCTGCCCCGAATGCGGAACGCTTGATCACCTCGTTGCCTGCGGACCGGGCGTCGAACGCATTGCCGAGGAGGTGGAACGCCATTTCCCCGAGGCGCGAACCATCGTCCTCTCGTCCGACATGATGGGCGGCGTCAAACGGTTGCGCCTTGAGCTCGAGGCCATTGCCAAGGGCGAGGCCGATATCGTCATCGGCACGCAGCTTGTCGCCAAGGGTCACAATTTCCCGCTGATGACGCTGGTCGGCATCGTCGATGCCGATCTCGGCCTCGCCAATGGCGACCCGCGTGCCGCCGAGCGTACCTTTCAGCTGCTGTCGCAGGTGACGGGCCGCGCCGGCCGCACCGGCCTGAAAAGCCACGGCCTGTTGCAGACCTACCAGCCTCAGCATCCCGTCATGCAGGCGATCGTGTCGGGCGATGCAAGCGCCTTCTACGAACGCGAGATCGCCGAGCGGGAGCGCGCCATCCTGCCGCCGTTCGGACGGCTGGCGTCGATCATCGTTTCGGCGGAAACGCGCCATGATGCGGAAAACCATGCCCGCGGCATCCGAAACGCCGCGCCTCATGTCTCCGGCATCTCGGTGCTCGGGCCTGCGGAAGCGCCGCTTGCGCTGGTGCGCGGCCGCTATCGCTTCCGGCTTCTCGTGCATGGACGGAGGAACTCGGACATGCAGGCATTTCTCAGGGCCATGCTTGCGCAGGCGCCGAAGGAGCGCGGATCGGTGCATGTACAGCTCGACGTGGATCCCCAAAGCTTCCTGTAGATCGCTCCCGAACGGGCTTTTGCCGGGCAAGCCAATCATGGCATAAGGAAGCCGAAACAAGGGATTCGGGGTCGATGATGGATTTTTACTTTCCAACGGAGCTTGGGGAACAGCTCGCTTTCGCAGCCGCCGCGTTCGCGGCGCTGGCGGGCTTTGTCATCATGTTCGCGCCAGGTTATGCGATGCGGTTGTTCGGCCTCATGCCGCGCGAGGGCCGCCGTGACGGCTACGCCGAGCAACGATCGGTCGGCGGTTTCTATCTCGGCTTCGGTCTCTCGGCCATCATGTTGGCGCAGAACTGGATCTACATGGCGCTTGGCGCCTCCTTCGCCATGGCCGCATTTGCGCGCATCATTTCGCTCCTTTCAGATAAGGGGAGCACGATTCTCAACTATTTACTTCTGGTTGTGCAAATCGTTCTGGCTGCGCTTCCGCTCGCCTATGTATTTGGTTTCTTTTCCGCTTGAGTTGAGCTGATATTTCTCGCGCTGAGCACTTCGCTGCCGGGCTTTGAGCATTTTTGCGTTAGAAATCGATGGGAAAGCCGTATTCGGGCGTTACGCGTGTTGCGAGTCCGAACATCCTATGTTAGACGGACCCCGAATTTCGGAAGAAGCAAGAGGCTCTCTTGCGATTTCTGGGGGAAATCATAACGAATTCAAGATCCTAGGTCAGGCGCCCGCCGGGGACCGGATTTTGAGTTGAAATCAGGGAAATTTGGGCCAGTGGCAGACACATCCCAGCTTACTTCTGGTGTTGCAGAGCGCTATGCCTCGTCGCTGTTCGAGTTGGCGCTTGAGCAGGGCGCAGTCGAAAGCGTCACCAAGGACCTCGACCGGTTCCAGGCGATGCTCGACGAGAGCGGCGACCTGAAGCGTTTTGTTTCGAGCCCTGTTTTTTCGGCCGACGATCAGCTCAAGGCGATTGTCGCCATCAGCGAGAAGGCTGGTATCAGCGGCTTCTTCGCGAACTTTCTGAAGGTCGTGGCGCGTAACCGCCGCCTCTTTGCTCTCCCGGGCATGATCAGGGCCTTCCGCATCATCGCTGCAAACCATCGCGGCGAAATTACTGCCGAGGTTACCTCGGCCCATGCGCTGACTGCGGCGCAGGAAACTGAATTGAAGGCGGCGCTCAAGGGCGTCACCGGCAAAGACGTGGCGATTGCTGTCACGATCGATCCGTCAATTCTTGGTGGTCTGATCGTGAAGGTCGGGTCCCGTCAGATTGATACGTCTCTTCGTACGAAACTCTCTACCCTTAAGCTTGCATTGAAAGAGGTCGGCTGATGGATATCCGCGCGGCGGAAATTTCCGCAATTCTCAAAGACCAGATCAAAAACTTCGGCAAAGAGGCAGAAGTCTCGGAAGTCGGTCAGGTTCTCTCCGTCGGTGACGGTATCGCTCGCGTTTACGGTCTGGACAATGTTCAGGCAGGCGAAATGGTCGAGTTCCCCGGCGGCATCCGTGGCATGGCGCTGAACCTGGAATCGGACAACGTCGGTGTTGTTATTTTCGGTTCGGACCGCGACATCAAGGAAGGCGACACCGTCAAGCGGACCGGCGCCATCGTTGACGTTCCGGTTGGTCCGGAACTGCTCGGCCGCGTTGTCGACGCTCTCGGCAACCCGATCGACGGCAAGGGCCCGATCAATTCGACCCGCCGCGCGCGCGTCGACGTCAAGGCTCCGGGCATCATTCCACGCAAGTCGGTTCATGAGCCGATGTCGACCGGCCTCAAGGCCATCGACGCGCTCATCCCGGTCGGTCGTGGCCAGCGCGAGCTCGTCATCGGCGACCGCCAGACCGGCAAGACCGCGATCATTCTCGACACGATCCTGAACCAGAAGGCCATCCACGACAACGGCCCGGACAGCGAGAAGCTGTTCTGCGTCTACGTCGCTATCGGCCAGAAGCGTTCGACCGTTGCCCAGTTCGTCAAGGTTCTCGAAGAACGCGGCGCAATGAAGTACTCGATCGTCGTTGCCGCGACCGCTTCCGATCCGGCTCCGATGCAGTACCTGGCGCCGTTCGCTGGTTGCACGATGGGCGAATACTTCCGTGACAACGGTCAGCACGCGCTGATCGGTTACGACGACCTGTCCAAGCAGGCTGTTGCTTACCGCCAGATGTCGCTGCTGCTGCGCCGCCCGCCGGGCCGCGAAGCTTACCCGGGCGACGTTTTCTATCTGCATTCGCGTCTCCTCGAGCGCGCTGCAAAGCTCTCCGACGAAAAGGGCGCTGGCTCTCTGACGGCTCTGCCTGTCATCGAAACCCAGGGCAACGACGTTTCGGCGTTCATTCCGACCAACGTGATCTCGATCACCGACGGCCAGATCTTCCTCGAAACCGACCTGTTCTATCAGGGTATCCGTCCGGCCGTTAACGTCGGTCTGTCGGTTTCGCGCGTCGGCTCCGCCGCGCAGGTCAAGGCGATGAAGCAGGTTGCCGGCTCGATCAAGGGCGAACTCGCCCAGTATCGCGAAATGGCCGCCTTCGCTCAGTTCGGCTCCGACCTCGACGCCTCGACGCAGCGCCTGCTGAACCGCGGTGCGCGCCTGACCGAACTCCTGAAGCAGCCGCAGTTCTCGCCGCTGAAGACGGAAGAGCAGGTCGCGGTGATCTTCGCTGGCGTCAACGGCTATCTCGACAAGATCCCGGTCGCACAGGTCGGCAAGTTCGAACAGGGCCTGCTGTCGTACCTTCGCTCGGAAGGCTCGGCTATCCTCGACACGATCCGTACGGACAAGGCAATCAGCGACGATACGAAGGGCAAGCTCACGGCTGCCATCGATAGCTTCGCGAAGTCCTTCGCCTAATCGGACCCAAAGGACGGATAACGGATGCCTTCACTTAAGGATCTGAAAAACCGGATCGCCTCCGTCAAGGCGACGCAGAAGATCACCAAGGCGATGAAAATGGTCGCCGCGGCGAAGCTTCGGCGTGCCCAGGAGGCGGCCGAGGCCGCCCGTCCGTACTCGCAGCGCATGGGTGCCGTTCTGGCAAACATCGCCGGTGCGATGACGGAGGCCGACGGTGCGCCGGCGCTGATGACCGGCAACGGCAAGGACCAGGTTCACTTGCTGGTCGTCTGCACCGCCGAACGCGGCTTGTGCGGCGGCTTCAACTCGCAGATCTCGCGTTTTGCGCGCGATCACGCTCGCAGGCTTCTCGCTGAAGGCAAGACCGTCAAGATCTTTACCGTCGGCAAGAAGGGCTACGACGTTCTGCGCCGCGAATTCGCTTCGCTCATCGTCGAGCGCAAGGAATTGCGTGATGTGAAGAAGGTCGGTTTCGAGAATGCCGACCAGATCGGCAAGCGCATCATCGACATGTTCGAAGCCGATGAGTTCGACGTCTGCACGTTGTTCTACTCCGAATTCAAGTCGGTCATCTCGCAGGTTCCGACGGCACAGCAGCTCATCCCCGCATCGGCCCCCACGGCTGTTGCAGAGGATGCGGAGCACGCCGGCGCAGTCTACGAGTATGAGCCGGATCCGGCATCGATCCTCGAGGATCTGATCCCGCGCAATATTTCCGTCCAGATCTTCCGCGCGCTCCTTGAGAACGTCGCCGGTGAAATGGGCGCCAAGATGAGCGCGATGGACAATGCAACGCGCAACGCTGGTGAAATGATCAACAAGCTGACGCTCAACTACAACCGTCAGCGTCAGGCTCAGATCACCAAGGAACTCATTGAAATCATTTCGGGCGCGGAAGCGCTCTGAGGTTAGGGAAAAGAGGGTAAGAAGATGGCTAAGGCAGCTACCCCCAAGACTGCGGCAGGCTCTGCCGGCAAGGTCACGCAGGTTATCGGCGCCGTCGTGGACGTTGCTTTCGAAGGCGAACTGCCGGCGATTTTGAACGCGCTTGAAACGAGCAACGGCGGCAACCGCCTGGTTCTCGAAGTAGCGCAGCACCTCGGCGAGAACGAAGTTCGCACGATCGCCATGGACTCGACCGAAGGTCTGGTTCGCGGTCAGGCGGTTTCTGACACCGGTGCTCCGATTGCCGTTCCGGTTGGTCCGGAAACGCTCGGCCGTATCATGAACGTCATCGGCGAGCCGGTCGACGAAGCAGGTCCGTTGGTCACCGCTTCCAAGCGCGCTATCCACCAGGACGCTCCGGCTTACGTCGATCAGTCGACGGAAGCACAGATCCTCGTCACCGGCATCAAGGTCGTCGACCTTCTCGCTCCTTACGCAAAGGGCGGCAAGATCGGCCTCTTCGGCGGCGCAGGCGTCGGCAAGACCGTTCTCATCATGGAACTGATCAACAACGTCGCCAAGGCGCACGGTGGTTACTCGGTATTCGCCGGCGTGGGTGAGCGTACCCGCGAAGGTAACGACCTCTACCACGAGATGATCGAATCCGGCGTTAACAAGCACGGCGGCGGCGAAGGCTCCAAGGCCGCTCTCGTTTACGGCCAGATGAACGAACCGCCGGGCGCCCGCGCTCGCGTCGCTCTCACCGGTCTGACGGTTGCTGAAAACTTCCGCGACCAGGGCCAGGACGTTCTGTTCTTCGTCGACAACATCTTCCGCTTCACGCAGGCAGGTTCCGAAGTGTCGGCTCTGCTCGGCCGCATTCCTTCGGCCGTTGGCTACCAGCCGACGCTCGCAACGGACATGGGCCAGATGCAGGAGCGCATCACGACCACGACGACCGGCTCGATCACCTCGGTTCAGGCCATTTACGTTCCGGCCGACGACTTGACCGACCCGGCTCCGGCAACCTCGTTCGCCCACCTGGACGCAACGACCGTTCTGTCGCGCTCGATCGCTGAAAAGGGTATCTACCCGGCGGTCGACCCGCTCGACTCCACGTCGCGCATGCTCGACCCGATCGTTGTCGGCGAAGAGCACTACGAAGTGGCACGTAAGGTTCAGTCGACGCTACAGCGCTACAAGGCCCTGCAGGACATCATCGCCATCCTGGGCATGGACGAACTGTCCGAAGAGGACAAGCTGGCCGTTGCCCGCGCCCGTAAGATCGAGCGCTTCCTGTCGCAGCCGTTCTTCGTTGCCGAAGTCTTCACCGGTTCGCCGGGCAAGCTGGTCGCCCTCGAAGACACGATCAAGGGCTTCAAGGGCCTCGTCAACGGCGAATACGACCACCTGCCGGAAGCTGCCTTCTACATGGTTGGCTCGATCGACGAAGCCATCGAGAAGGCCAAGAAGCTGTCCGCAGCTGCCTGATGAGCGACGCTCTTAACGAGATCTTCTGCTGCGACGCCCTTCGGGAAGTCGCAGCAGAGCTTCCTGCCCCGGCCGCACCGACGATCTACAGATCGAACGACGGCAAGATGATGATGGTGGTAGGACTGATCCAGACCGAGGAAGGTCTTGGATATCTCGATCAGGCGATAGCACATTGCCCGTTCTGCGGGACGAACTTGCAAGATACAGAAGCCGCCGAGAAGGTAAGTCACTGATGGCTGACAATTTCAATTTTGAACTCGTGTCTCCCGAGCGCCTGCTCCTTTCGGAGATGGTGACCGAAGTTGTCATTCCGGCAACCGACGGCGAGATGACGGTTATGGCGAACCACGCCCCGACGATGACGACCATCAAGCCCGGCATCGTCAGCGTTCGTTTCGCCAATGGCTCGAAGCAGGACTACGTGGTTTTCGGCGGTTTCGCCGATATTCTGCCGACCGGCTGCACGCTGCTGGCTGAATCCGCGGTCATCGTTCAGGATCTCTCCAAGGACGAGCTGACGCTTCGCATCGAAGCGGCGAAGCGCGAGATCGAAGACGCCGTGCATCATGAGCACAAGTCGCGCCTGGAACACTACATCATGGAACTGACGCACCTGCAGGGTGTGATCGACCAGGATTGATCTACGCCAACGTCCGGCGTTTTGAAGCGGCCTTCGGGCCGCTTTTTTGTTTTCTGCCGTCTGTCCTCGCCACGATGTAGGCTTCCGATTGCGAAGCACTCGGCTATAGTACCTCAAGTTAACTTGAGGCTGAGACTGTGGAAGAAGGCTCCAGCAATCCATTCAGGAAGCTGCTGTCCATCGGCGAAGTTGCCGAGCGCAGCGGCCTTGCCGTCTCTGCACTCCACTTCTACGAAGCAAAGGGCCTCATCTCGAGTATCCGCTCTCGTGGCAATCAACGCCGGTTCGGTCGCGACGTGCTCCGCCGTCTCGGCATCATCAAGGTGGCGCAGCGCGTGGGCATTCCGTTGGCGGAGATCCAGGCCGCTTTCGATACGCTGCCGCAGGGCCGCACGCCGACTGCTACGGATTGGCAGCGCCTGTCGGCCCTCTGGAAGGACGATCTCGATGCCCGCATCCATCGCCTCGTTGCCTTGCGCGACAGGTTGACGGATTGCATTGGCTGTGGTTGCCTCTCGGTTGAAAGCTGCCCGCTGCGCAATCCCTATGATCGGCTAGCCAGAGATGGGCCGGGTCCGCGCCTGCTGGAAACCGACGACTAGGCAGCGCTCCCCGCGCGGCATCAGAACAATGCAAGAGCTGCAAACAGCTCGCTCACGCCGTGGAGGACTGGATGTTTCACCCCAAGCTGTTCGAAAACCGCAACGTGGTTGTCACCGGTGGCGGTCGCGGCATCGGCCTGGAGGTGGCGCGGCAGTTTCTCAACTGCGGAGCGAGGGTATTGGTGCACCTCGGGCGCAGCGCCGCGCGCGATTTGCCGGATTTCCTGCTGACGGCGGAGGAAGACCGGCGAGCTTTTCTCGTTACCGCCGATTTTTCGACACAGGGCGGCACCAGCGCGTTTGCCGAAAAAGCCCTCGCAACGTTCGACCGGATCCACGTGCTGGTCAACAACGCCGGCACCATGGTCGGTCGCTTTCCGGCCGGTGCGCTGACCGACGAACAATACGAAGCGATCGTACGGCTGAACCAGACGTCGGTTGTGGAAGTGACGCGTGGGCTCCTGCCGGCGCTCCGCGCATCGCAGGAAGCGTCGATCGTCAACACGGTCTCGATTTCCGCGCTGACGGGCGGAAGTCCCGGTTCGGCGATCTATTCGGCGTCGAAAGCCTTCGTCGCGACCTATTCGAAGGCGCTGGCAAGGGAACTCGCACCCGACAACATTCGCGTCAACTGCGTGTCGCCGGGAACGATCGAGACCGACTTTCACCAACGGTACTCGTCGCCGGAAAAGCTGGAACAGGCTCGCAAGACCATTCCCTTGCAGCGATTGGGGACCTCGGAAGATTGCGCCCCCGCCTATCTCTTCCTTTCGGCGCCTTCTCTATCCGGCTACATCACCGGGCAGGTGCTGGAGATCAATGGTGGCCAGCTCATCTGCTGACGAGGGGCCCTTCTGGAGGTGTTCTCCCAGCGTCGCTCATTCGGACACGACCTTGCTGCTGCATTTTTCGTTCGCGACGGTTTCGAGAACGTAAGGCAGTTAACCGACCTTGCGGAGCGCTTTCCCGAGCGTGAAAATGACGCTGTGCTGCAATTCGGTGCGGAGGCCGGATGATCGACAAGTTGGAATTCTTTATCGCGCTCGCCAACGAGAAGCACTTCGGCCGGGCCGCGGAAGAGTGCGGCATTTCGCAGCCGACGTTATCTGCCGCCATTCGTCAGCTCGAGGATCAGCTTGGCGTCATGCTGGTGCAGCGCGGCTCGCGTTTCCAGGGGTTAACGCCCGAGGGACAGCGGGTGCTCGAATGGGCGCGGCGCATCGTCGGCGATGCCCGCACGATGCGCCAGGAGATGCGGGCGGCGCGTACGGGCCTTTCGGGACATATAAAGATTGCGGCAATCCCGACGGCGTTGGCCATGCTGCCGCGCATTACGACGCCGTTTCAGGAGCGCCATCCGGATGTGACCTTTTCGATTGTGTCGCGCAATTCGCTGCAAGTGCTGAGCATGCTGGAGAATCTCGAGATCGATGCCGGCATCACCTATCTGGAAAACGAGCCGCTCGGGCGGGTAACCAGCGTGCCGCTCTATGCCGAGCACTACAATCTCATCACCGCCGCCGGCAGCCCTCTTTCGGAGCGCGACAGCGTCACCTGGAAGGAAGTGGGCGATCTTCGGCTTTGTCTATTGACTGCGGACATGCAAAACCGCCGTATCATCAACCAGCATCTGGCCGAAGTGGGCGTCACGGCGCATCCGACGCTCGAATCGAATTCGATGATCGTGCTCTTCTCGCACGTCCGAACCGGGCGATGGGCCAGCATCATGCCCCGCAATGTCGCGAAATCCTTCGGCTTTCCGGCCGAAATACGGATGATCCCGATCACCGAGCCGCGGGCACATCATCTTGTTGGTCTGGTTGCGACGCATCGTGAACCGTTCACGCCATTGGTTTCCGCCTTGCTGCATGAGGCTCGGATTCTCGCTGAAGACCCCGATTCTTGATAGGAATCTTCTATCGATTGACGGAACAGCATTATTGATCGCTTCGTCCATCCCTGAGAAAGTTCTATAATGAACGGACGCGAGCGGTTCTGTCGGCCATAGGGTTCTGAGGAAAGCCCGCCTGCCCAGGCCCGCGACGCGCAATGTGCAGGCCGTGGGAGGGCTGCTGATGAATATCCATGTCGCCAAAGGCGATATCGCAACGCGCACCATCGCGATCATCGATCAACTCAAGCATCTCGAAGGTCCGCTTCTGCCGATCCTGCACGAGATCCAGGATGAGTTCGGCCATGTGCCGCAAGAAGCGCTGCCCGTCATCGCGAAGGAGCTCAATCTCTCGCGTGCAGAGGTGCACGGCGTTGTTACCTTTTACCACGATTATCGCGACCATCCCGCTGGCCGGCATGTGCTGAGGCTCTGTCGTGCCGAGGCCTGCCAATCGATGGGAGGCGATGCGCTTGCCGAACGCGTCAAGGCGCTGCTGGGCATCGACTGGCACGGTACGACGCCGGATGGAGCGATTACCCTCGAGCCCGTCTTCTGTCTGGGGCTCTGTTCCTGCTCCCCGTCCGCGATGATGGATGGCGAGGTTCATGGCCGGGTGGATGCCGCCGATCTCGAGGCGCTGATTTCGGAGGCACGCCGATGACCGTCCGGATCTATGTTCCCTGCGACGCCGCGGCCATGGCACTGGGCGCCGAGCATGTGGCCAAGGCGATCTCCGAGCAGATTGTGGCGCGCGGCCTCGACGCCAAGATCGTGCGCAATGGCTCGCGCGGCATGCATTGGCTGGAGCCGCTGGTCGAGGTTGAGGTCTCGGGCAAGCGCATCGGCTATGGGCCTGTGAAGGCAAAGGACGTCGTTTCGCTGTTTGATGCCGGATTGATTACCGGCGCCGATCATCCCCTCTGTCTTGGCGAGGTCGAGGAACTTCCGTTCCTCAAGCGTCAGACGCGCCTGACCTTCGCCCGCTGCGGCATCACCGATCCGCTTTCCCTTGATGACTATGAGGCTCACGGCGGCCTCGCCGGCTTGCGTCGCGCGGTTTCGATGTCGCCCGCCGATGTCGTCAAGGAAGTCACCGATTCCGGCCTGCGTGGCCGCGGTGGCGCAGGTTTCCCGACGGGCATCAAGTGGAAGACGGTGCTCGACGCTCCCGGTGATCGCAAATACATCGTCTGCAATGCCGATGAGGGCGACAGCGGCACCTTTGCCGACCGAATGATCATGGAAGGCGATCCCTTCGTGCTGATAGAAGGCATGGCGATCGCGGGCCTTGCAACGGGCGCGAAGAAGGGCTTCATCTATACCCGCTCGGAATATCCGCATGCGATCGCGGCGATGAGCCGGGCGATCGATATTGCCCGCAGCGCCGGCATTCTCGGCACGTCGGTTCTGGGCTCTGGCAAGGCTTTCGACATGGAAGTCCGCACCGGCGCGGGCGCGTATGTCTGCGGCGAGGAGACGGCGCTTCTCAACAGCCTCGAAGGCAAGCGTGGCATCGTCCGTGCCAAGCCACCTCTGCCGGCCCACAAGGGCCTCTTCGACTGTCCGACCGTCATCAACAACGTCATTTCGCTCGCTTCCGTGCCCGTGATCATGGACAAGGGGGCGGCCTATTACCGCGACTTCGGCCTCGGCCGGTCGCGCGGAACCATTCCGATCCAGATCGCCGGCAATGTGAAGCATGGCGGTCTGTTCGAGACGGCTTTCGGCATTTCGCTTGGCGACCTGGTCGATGACATTGCCGGCGGAACGGCATCCGGGCGGCCGGTGAAGGCGGTTCAGGTCGGCGGTCCCCTCGGCGCCTATTTCCCGCGCTCCCTGTTCGACACGCCATTCGACTACGAGGCTTTCGCTGCCAAGGACGGACTGATCGGCCATGCGGGTATCGTCGTCTTCGACGAGAGTGCTGACATGCTGAAGCAGGCCCGGTTCGCAATGGAGTTCTGCGCCGTCGAAAGCTGCGGCAAGTGCACGCCCTGCCGCATCGGCTCGACGCGCGGCGTCGAAACGGCGGACAAGATCGCCCGTGGCATCGAGCCGGAGAAGAACCGCGAGCTGCTTGCCGATCTCTGCAACACCATGAAATTCGGGTCGCTCTGCGCGCTCGGGGGCTTCACGCCCTATCCGGTCATGAGCGCCATGACGCATTTCCCCGAAGATTTCGTTCCCACACCTCTTATCGAAGCGGCGGAGTAAGACCTATGCCTCTCGTCCACGAAATAGACTACGGCACGCCGGCCTCGACCTCCGAAACCATGGTGACGCTCACCATTGATGGTAACCAGGTGACGGTGCCGGAGGGAACATCCGTCATGCGCGCGTCGATGGATGCGGGCATCGAGATCCCGAAGCTCTGCGCCACCGACATGATGGATGCCTTCGGCTCCTGTCGGCTCTGCCTGGTCGAGATTGAGGGGCGGGCGGGTCTCCCTGCGTCCTGCACGACGCCGGTTGCACCTGATATGGTTGTTTCGACGCAGACGAACCGGCTGAAGGATGTCCGCAAGGGCGTGATGGAGCTCTACATCTCCGACCATCCGCTCGACTGTCTGACCTGTGCGGCCAACGGCGATTGCGAGCTTCAGGACATGGCGGGCGCCGTCGGTCTCCGCGACGTGCGTTATGGCTATGATGGCGACAATCACGTCAAGGCACGCAACAACGGCGATCTCAATCTCAAATGGGCGCCGAAGGACGAGTCCAATCCTTACTTCACCTTCGATCCGGCCAAATGCATCGTCTGTTCGCGCTGCGTGCGCGCCTGCGAGGAAGTGCAGGGCACCTTCGCGCTGACCATTGAAGGCCGCGGCTTCGATTCACGTGTTTCAGCCGGAATGCATGAGGACTTCGTCTCGTCCGAATGTGTTTCCTGCGGCGCCTGCGTGCAGGCCTGCCCGACAGCGACGCTGATCGAAAAGTCGGTAATCGAGATCGGCCAGCCGGAGCATTCCGTTGTCACCACCTGCGCCTATTGCGGCGTCGGCTGTTCCTTCAAGGCGGAGATGCGCGGCGAAGAACTGGTGCGCATGGTGCCCTGGAAGGACGGACAGGCGAACCGCGGCCATTCCTGCGTCAAGGGCCGCTTCGCCTACGGCTATTCCAGCCACAAGGACCGCATCCTCAATCCGATGATCCGCGAGAAGATCACCGACCCCTGGCGCGAAGTGACTTGGGACGAGGCCTTCGCGCATGTCGCCTCGGAATTCCGCCGCATCCAGTATCAGTATGGCCGCGACTCGGTCGGCGGCATCACGTCGTCTCGCTGCACAAATGAGGAAACCTATCTGGTGCAGAAGCTAGTGCGCGCCGGCTTCCGCAACAACAACGTCGACACCTGCGCCCGCGTTTGCCATTCTCCAACAGGCTACGGTCTCGGCCAGGCCTTCGGCACGTCGGCCGGCACGCAGGACTTCGACAGCGTCGAGAAAAGCGATGTCGTCGTCATCATCGGCGCCAATCCGACCGACGGACACCCGGTCTTTGCCTCGCGCCTGAAGAAGCGGCTGAGGCAGGGCGCCAAGCTTATCGTCATCGACCCGCGCCGCACTGACATCGTGCGTTCGCCGCATGTCGAAGCCTCCTATCACCTGCCGCTGAAGCCCGGCACCAATGTCGCGATCCTGACGTCGCTCGCGCATGTCATCGTGACCGAGGGGCTGTTTGACGAAGCCTTCATTCGCGAACGCTGCGACTGGTCAGAGTTCGAGGATTGGGCAAGCTTTGTCGCCGAGCCGCATCATAGCCCCGAAGCATCGGAGAGGTTCACCGGCGTTCCAGCCGATTTCGTGCGCGGCGCGGCGCGTCTCTACGCCACCGGCGGCAACGGCGCGATCTACTATGGCCTCGGCGTTACCGAGCATAGCCAGGGTTCGACCACTGTCATGGCGATCGCCAACCTCGCCATGGTCACCGGCAATATCGGTCGCCCCGGCGTTGGCGTGAACCCGCTGCGTGGCCAGAACAACGTGCAGGGCTCCTGCGACATGGGCTCCTTCCCGCATGAGCTGCCCGGCTATCGCCACATCTCAGACGACGCGACGCGCGACATCTTCGAGAAGTTGTGGGGCGTCAAGATCAGCAACGAGCCGGGTCTGCGCATTCCGAATATGCTGGATGCAGCGGTCGACGGATCGTTCAAGGGCCTCTACGTCCAGGGTGAAGACATCCTGCAGTCCGACCCCGATACCAAGCACGTCGCGGCCGGCCTCGCCGCCATGGAATGCGTCGTCGTGCACGACCTCTTCCTGAACGAGACGGCGAACTACGCGCATGTCTTCCTGCCGGGGTCCAGCTTCCTTGAGAAGGACGGTACCTTCACCAATGCCGAGCGCCGCATCAACCGCGTTCGCAAGGTCATGAGTCCCCGCAACGGCTATGCCGATTGGGAGGTGACGCAGAAGATGGCGCAGGCCATGGGCCTTCCCTGGAACTACACGCATCCTTCGGAGATCATGGACGAGATCGCCGCAACGACACCAAGCTTCGCGCTGGTCTCCTACGACTATCTTGACAAGGTGGGCTCCGTGCAGTGGCCCTGCAACGAGGCGCATCCACAGGGGTCGCCGATCATGCATGTCGACGGCTTCGTCCGCGGCAAGGGCAAGTTCATCCGCACCGAATATGTCGCAACCGACGAGCGGACCGGACCGCGCTTCCCGCTGCTGCTGACGACCGGACGCATCCTCAGCCAGTACAATGTCGGCGCCCAGACGCGCCGCACGGAAAATGTCGTCTGGCATTCGGAAGACCGGTTGGAAATCCATCCGCACGATGCCGAACAGCGCGGCGTTCGCGATGGCGACTGGGTGAAGCTGAGGAGCCGCTCTGGCGATACCACCTTGCGTGCGCTGATCACCGACCGCGTCGCGCCGGGCGTCGTCTACACGACCTTCCACCATCCGGATACGCAGGCGAATGTCATCACCACCGACTTCTCCGACTGGGCGACGAACTGCCCGGAATACAAGGTGACGGCGGTACAGGTCTCGCCGTCCAACGGCCCGACCGACTGGCAGCGCGACTATGACGAGCAGGCACGCCAAAGCCGTCGCATTGTTGGCAAACTGGAGCCTGCCGAGTAATGAGCGACCGGCCGACCCGCATTGCCGTGAAGCGCGCCGCCCGCAGCGGCGGCGTCGTCATGCCCGGCGAGCGGATCGTTCCGGAGGAGGTACCGATCGCCTTTTCCTACGGTGGCAGCACGCATGCGGTGATGATGGGAACGCCCGGCGATCTCGAGGATTTCGCCATCGGCTTCAGCCTGACGGAAGGGATCATCTCCGACATCGGGCAGATCGCTGCAATTGATATTGTCGATGGCGAGAAGGGCATCGACGTCCAGATCTCTCTCGTTGACGAGGTCGCCGCCGCGTTGACAGCCCGCCGACGCAGCATGGCCGGACCGGTCGGCTGCGGGCTCTGCGGCATCGAGTCGATCGAACAGGCCGTTCGCAAGGTTC
>Ga0102593_1001719_pt1 | contig 19900 bp, 15 predicted proteins | sample AraplaCol_mMS_r2_2_FD_76862 | JGI IMG/M metagenome (GOLD analysis project Ga0102593, IMG submission 76862) | Arabidopsis root microbial communities from North Carolina, USA - plate scrape MF_Col_mMS_r2 (SPADES assembly) (version 2) | ecosystem: Host-associated > Plants > Roots > Endosphere...
CTCCGGAAAACCTGTTCTTCTGCCTGATCGGCGTGCTGCTCGGCACGCTGATCGGCGTGCTGCCCGGCATCGGCGCCACGGCGACGATCGCCATGCTCTTGCCGATCACCTTCCAGCTCGAGCCGGTCTCCTCGCTCATCATGCTCGCCGGCATCTATTACGGCGCGCAGTATGGTGGTTCCACGACGGCGATCCTGATCAACATGCCGGGCGAATCCTCTTCGGCCGTCACCGCGATCGACGGTTACCAGATGGCCCGCAAGGGCAGGGCGGGGGCAGCGCTTGCGATCGCGGCGCTCGGCTCGTTCTTCGCCGGCACCGTGTCGACCTTTCTCGTCGCGATCTTCGCGCCACCGCTCACCGCAATCGCGCTGCAATTCGGTTCAGCGGAATATTTCTCGCTGATGATCGTCGGTCTCGTTTCCTCGATCGCTCTTGCGCATGGTTCTGTCGTCAAGGCGCTGGCGATGGTGGCGCTCGGGCTGCTGCTCGGCCTCGTCGGCACCGACATCTATACCGGCACGCCGCGCTTCACGCTCGGCATCCGCGAATATGCCGACGGGCTGAATTTCGTGGCGCTCGCCGTCGGCGTCTTCGGGGTGGCGGAAATCCTGCGCAACCTCGAGGGCGAGTCGACACGCACGGTGCTGATGGCCAAGGTGTCCGGCCTTTTGCCGTCCCGCCAGGAATTCAAGGAGATGATCGCGCCGGTCATTCGCGGTACGGCGATCGGTTCAGCGCTCGGCATCCTGCCGGGCGGTGGCGCCATCCTTGCCTCCTTCGCCTCCTATACGGTGGAAAAGCGGATGTCGAAGACGCCGGAGGAGTTCGGCAAGGGTGCGGTTGCGGGCGTCGCAGGGCCGGAATCGGCAAACAATGCCGGTGCGCAGACCTCCTTCATTCCGCTCCTGACGCTCGGCATTCCGGCCAATCCCGTCATGGCGCTGATGATCGGCGCGATGATCATCCAGGGCATCGTGCCCGGTCCGAACGTCGCCACCGAGCAGCCGGCGCTGTTCTGGGGCATCATCGCCTCGATGTGGATCGGCAACCTGATGCTGGTCATCCTCAACCTGCCGCTGATCGGGCTCTGGGTGAAGCTCTTGACCGTGCCTTACTACGTGCTCTTCCCCGTCATCATGGCTTTCTGCTCGATCGGGGTCTACAGCGTCAACGCCAACGTCTATGATCTCTATGCCGTCGCCTTCTTCGGGCTCATCGGCTATGTGTTGGCAAAGCTTCGTTGCGAACCGGCGCCGCTCTTGCTCGGCTTCGTGCTTGGGCCGCTACTCGAGGAGAACCTCCGGCGCGCCATGATCCTGTCGCGTGGTGATCCGACGACCTTCGTCACGCGGCCGATCAGTGCCATTCTTCTGGCCATTGCAGTTGCCGTGCTGATCGTCGTCTTCCTGCCGAGCGTCAAGAAGAAGCGCGAGGAGGTGTTCGTCGAGGAGGCGTAGAGCATGATGCCGAAAGTGTGAGCGGTTTTCGGACGACATCATGCTCTAACTCTTTAATTGAGAACAGGATTCAGATTTTTGGCCCGGCCTAAAATCATCCTGTTCTGGGGTTGAACTTGTGGGCCGTTTGATGAACAAAGAATGATCTGATGCGGGCGCCGGTTGGGCGCCCGTTTCGCATGACAGGATATCCAGGCCCCAGGACCATTGCCCGATGAGCATTCCCGCCCGGATCAAGGACGATCTGCCGTTTCTGACCTCCCTGCGCCGCGACCTGCACGCGCATCCCGAACTCGGTTTCGAGGAGGAGCGTACCGCCGGCATCGTCGCGAGGCTTCTCGAAGAAGCTGGTATCACGGTGCATCGCGGCCTCGGCGGTACCGGCGTGGTCGGCACGCTACAGCTCGGCAACGGCTCGCGCAGGATCGGGCTGCGTGCCGATATGGATGCGCTTGCCATGCCTGAAATGGCAGAGCGGCCTTATAAATCGACCGCGCCCGGCAAGATGCATGCCTGCGGCCATGACGGCCATACGGCGATGCTCCTCGGCGCTGCGCGGCATCTTGCTGCGACGCGGAATTTTTCCGGCACGGTGCATTTCATCTTTCAGCCGGCCGAAGAAGGGCGAGGCGGAGCAAGGCGCATGGTCGAGGAGGGGCTGTTCACGCTTTTTCCCTGCGATGCCGTCTACGGGCTGCATAACATGCCTGGGCTTGCGGTCGATGAGATCGCCGTGGTCGAGGGACCGCAGCTTGCCTCCTCCGACAGCTGGCGCATGACCTTCCGCGGGACCGGCACACATGGCGCCAAGCCACATCTCGGCCGCGATCCGATCACGGCCGCCGGCACCTTCCTGTCATCGCTGCAGACGATCGTCGGACGGGTGGTCGATCCGCTGCAGCCGGCCGTCGTCAGCGCCTGTTTCCTGCGGGCGGGCGACCCGAAGGCGCTGAACGTCATTCCTGATATCGTCGAGATCGGCGGGACGGCGCGGGCCTATTCGTCTGATGTGCGTAATCAGCTGGAGACCGAGATCGGACGACTGGCGCAGGGTAGCGCAGCCATGTACGACATCACCGTGGACTATGCATTCGAACGGCGGATTCCGCCTGTCATCAATGACGCGGATGCGACCATGCGGGCGCTCGCGGCGGCCGGCTCGGTGTTTGGCGGGAAGGTGCAGACAAGTTTTCCGCCGTCGACGGCGGGCGACGATTTCGCCTTCTTCGCCCAGAATGCGCCGGGCTGTTACGTCTGGCTCGGTAACGGCCCGGCGGTGGACGGCGCGCTGCATCACAACACGGCCTATGATTTCAACGATGAAGCGCTTGGTTATGGGGCGGCCTACTGGGTGGCGTTGGTCGAGCGGGAATTGAAGGTCTAGTTGGAGTTTGAGGTGGCGGGACGCACGCCCTTATACAGTCTGTGCGTCTCGGCTTACATAACCTCCAGCACCGGACTCTCAAGCACTTTCCCCGTCACCACATCGGCAATTCCCCGATCCGTCTGGTGCGGGCCGGCATTGCAGGCGAGCGTTGCGCCGAAGCAGGCCTTGAAGACCCGATAGGGTGGTTTCCAGTCGACAATCTTTTCCATGGCCTTGCGGATGCCGACGAAGGCCAAGGCGGTCTCCTTCAGCGATGCATCCGTCACCAGGCCGGAGAGCGGCAGCCGCAGGATCGCCTCGATTCGGCCGTCCGTGGCGACCGCCATGCCACCGCCGGCTGATATGACGGCGTTGGCGGCGAGCGTCATGTCGCGCGCATTGCCGCCGAAGACGGTGAGGTTGTGGCTGTCATGCGAAACAGTGGTACAGAAGGCGCCGCGCCATTCACCCCAGCCGGTGAGGAAGCCGATACGCGGGGTACCATCGGCTTTGCCGTGGCGATGGGCGACGGCGATCATGGCGCTGCCCGCCGGCGGAACGACGAAACCGTCCCTGACCTCGGTTTCGGCCTCGCCCCATTGCGTGAAGCGCGGGCGGTCGATGGTGGCGACGCGGACGCGCTCGCCCTTCGCCGGAATGCGGAAATCATTCTCAGTCAGCGGCGGCAGCTTCACCGAATTGACAAGCGGCGCCGTATCAATCTGCTGGACGGCAGCCTGCATGCTGCCGTTGCGGGCAGCGATGCGGCCACCTGATATGACCAGCCGTGCCCGGAATTCCATGAGGTCGTCGAAGAGCACGATGTCGGCGCGGCGGCCGGCGGCGACGAGGCCGAGATCGGTGCGCTTCAGACGTTGTGCGGCATTGAAAGTCGCGGCACGGATGGCCCATTCCGGCTTCATGCCGTAGCGCACCAAGCGCCTGATGACGTCGTCGAGGCCACCATCTTCCTGGAGTTCGTCGGGAAAGACGTCGTCAGTGCAGAGCGTGACGGTCGGAGGCAGGTGACCGAGACCGTTCAGCACATCGACGAACTCTTTCAGCAGATGGTCGTGCGAGCCGCGCAGCTCGATCGTCAGGCCGGCGGTAAGCTTGGCGAGGAGATCGGCACCGGAGGTAAGTTCGTGGTCGGAGGTGATGCCCGATGCCATGAAGGCGTTGAGATCGGCGCCTTCGAGGCCGCGGGCATGGCCGCAGACGAGCTTGCCGGCGGCAAGGCCCGCATTGACGATGGCCGTCATGCGCGGATCGCCGTCAATGACGCCGCGCATGTTCATCACTTCGGCGATGCCGTCGACGGCGGAGGAGCGCAGCATCTCGGCGACGACGGAGGCATCGAAATCGGCGCCGGCAAGTTCCAGGCCCGGTGCGGAGGGCACGCAGGAGGGCGCGAGCAGGATCATGCGCAGCGGCAGGCAGCGCGCCGCCTCGATCGCCCAGCGCACGCCGTCGAGCCCGTGGACGTTGCCGAATTCATGCGGATCCCAGACGATCGTGGTGACGCCGCGCGGCAGGACGGCGCTTGCATATTCGGCCGGTGTCACCATCGAACTTTCGACATGCATGTGCGTGTCGATCAGGCCGGGCGTCATGATGCTGCCCGAGGCATCGATGATCTCGACGGCATCCGTGCGGCTTCCCGGGGCATGGACGCTTGATATCAGCGCGCCGACGAGGCCGACATCGGCTTCCCGGATCAGGCCTGTCACCGCATCGAGCAACCGGCCACCGGTGATCAGCATGTCGAAAGGGGCGTCGCCGCGCGCAGCAGTGACGGCGCGGGCGCGCAAGGCGGGATCATTGAGATCGGCGGGTTCTTGACGAGGGGTGGCGGTCATTTGCGGGCCTCGTTGACCAAAGCGGCGAGAATGATGACACGCGCCATGTCGGCATCGATGTCGGCGGCGAATTGGGCATTGAAGGTCGCATGCGTGGCGCGGGTCTCGACGACGGTGCGGCCACGGGTGAGGGCACCTTGCAGCTCGACGTCAATACGCGCGGGGCGGAAGCTGACGATATCTGGAGTGACGAAGGCGACCGCGGCGGAAGGGTCGTAGATCGCCATGGCTGGGCGGCCGCGGCTGGTGCCGATGCGGATATAACCCGAAAACATATCGGCGATGAGTTCGGCATTGACACCGCCGGCATGGCGCACCGGCTCGGCATCCTCGGGTCTTGCCAGCACCTTGCGGCAGAGGTCGAGATCGACCATGCGCAGCGGCAAGCCGTGGGCGATGACGATCGACAGGGCTTCGGGATCGGCGAGCGCATTGAATTCGGCGGAGGCCGTATGGTTGCCTGATGTGACGCCGCCGCCCATCCAGACGAGTTCGGTGATACGGGCGGCAAGATCGGGTCGGGCAAGCGCCACGGCAGCGATGTTGGTGAGCGGGCCGAGCGCCAGGATGCGGTGCTGGCCTTTGCGCTCCAGCCAGCGGCAGAGTGCTGCGAAGGCATCGCTTTCGGCAAGGGCAGCCGCCTGCGGCAGGCTCTTGCCTGATGTCGGGATGCCGGTTTCGCCAAGGATCGCCTGGGCGGTTTCGAGCTTGCCGAGTACAGGCATGGCGCGACCCGTGTGGATGGGGAATTTCCAGCCGAAGGCACTGGCTGCACCTGCGGCATTCATTCTCACCTGCGGCAACGGCGTATTGCCGAAGACCAGTGAGACGCCGTCGATCTCGAATTCAGACTGTACCACCACCAGAATGGCGGCGATATCGTCGAAGCCCATGTCTGTGTCGATCCAGACGCCCATGATTTCACCCGGACCGTTTGAGGGTTGCCGCGCCGGCAACCGGCAGATCGAAGGCGAGCGCGGTATCGAGGAGGAGTGCTGCCGAGGCAATGAAAGCTTTTTTCATCCTACATGTTCTCCGTCTCTGAAGTCTTTTGTGCCGGTTTCGCAGGCCCGGATGATTGGCGGACGATCAGCTGCATGGCGACGCGTTCAATCTTCGCGGTAACGAGCACGCCCTCCCGGATGCCGCTTGTTTTTATCGTATCCACCAGCGCCGACACGGCAATTTCGGCAATCCTATCCATGTCCATCCGGACCGTCGTCAGCGACGGCGTAACAACAGGCGACCAGATGAGGTCATCGAAGCCGGTGACACTGACATCGGCGGGAATGTTGATGCCAGCCTGCTGCAACTCCGTCAGTGCCCGCAACGCCTGCAGGTCGGAGAGGGCGGCAAAGGCGGTGAAACCCCGCCTGACTTTTTCGGCGAGGCCGAGCGGGCAGCCACTGCCGTTCTCCTGCTCCAGTCGGTCGATCCACAGGGTTTCCGAATGCATGCCCGGGCGCATGCCGGAGCGGATGCCGCCGGTGCGGTCATTCTGGACGTTGGATTCCTGATTGTTGCCGATGATGAGGACACGGCGATGGCCGAGGCCCGCGAGATGGCCGGCGATTTCGAGCCCGCCCTGCCAGTGGTCGGCAGCAACGGTGTTTCCAGGCGTCGAGGGAGTGTCAATGATGGCGACCGGACAGGCAGCGGCTGAAATGCGGGTGGCGCGACGGGGAATGATGACCATGCCGTCGACGCCGCGCTCGACCAGCCGGTTGATCGCCTCGGTCTGGGTGGCGACATCGCCGCGGGAGTCGGCGATCAGCACGCCGTATCCCGCGGCGGAGGCGGCGAATTCGATCGCCTGCGCGATCTTCGGGAATAGCGGGTTAGCGATATCGGGCAGCACCAGGCCGAGAACGCCGCTGCGGCCGGTCCGCAACGCCCGGCCGGCCTGGCTCGGGACGTAACCCAATTCGGCTGCGTGCTCGCGGATTCGTTCGACCAGTTGGCCGGAGACCCGGCCCTTGCCGGAAAGCGCGTTGGAGACCGTCGCGACGGAGACGCCGAGCGACGTCGCAATCCTGCTGAGGTTCGGTCCCGGGCGCGATGGAGGCATATTTGGGGCGTTCTGATTAAACGATTAATCAAGGCCATACATCAGCTCTTTCTGCTTGTCGATTCTAAATTCATCCTCTGCGCAATTATCTGGCGGCGGAATTCAGCGGCTACGAAAAAGCCCCGCGAGACGATCGCGGGGCTCAGTATTTCCAGAAAGGTCAAACGCCGGTCAGCTCTTGGCGGGCTTCACTGGCGCGGTGGTTTTGCCGCCGGGGGCGAAACCGCCGCCGATCGCGATGTTCAGCGAGACATAGTCTTTGGCCATCTGCTGGACGGATGCGGCAAGGCTTGCCTGGGCGAGCGAAACCTGGCGCTGCGCGTCAAGAACGTCGAGCAGCGAGGAGGCGCCGTCCTTGTAGGACGCTGTGGAAAGTTCGAGCGTTTCCTGCGTGGTCTTCACCTGGGCCTGAAGTGCCGCGACCGTTTGAGCGTCACGCCGGACGGCCGAAAGTGCGTTTTCGACCTGCTCGACCGCGGTCAACACCGTCGACTTCCAGTTGAGATAGGCGGTCGCGGCATCGGACTGTGCCGACTTGACGTTGGCGCGAAGGCGGCCACCATCGAAGATCGGCAGGTTGAGCGTCGGGCCGAAGGACCAGGGCGTCAGGCCGCCATGGATGCCACGCTGATTGATGTAGGACGGCGAGATCGAGCCGCTAAGCGAGATGCTCGGATAAAGCTGCGCCTGGGCAACGCCGATATTGGCTGTTGCGGCGGCAAGATCACGTTCCGCGACGCGGATGTCCGGGCGATTGCGGATCAGGTCGGCCGGGATGCCGGAGGTGATGCCGCCGCGGAATACCGGCTGACCGGAGCCCTTCAGCAATTCATCGACAAGAGCCGAAGCCGGCAGGCCGAGCAGCGTGGCGATGTGATGGGCTGATATGCGGATGTTGGTTTCAAGGCCCGGAATTTCGGCGAGCGTCGACTGGACGAGACCTTCGGCCTGAACGACATCAAGACGCGACGCGGCGCCGGCTTCAAGCTGGAACTTGGTAAGTTCGTAGGTTTCCTGGCGAGACTTCAAGTTGGCCTTAGAAAGCGCCAGGCGCTGCTGATAGAAGCGAACGTCGATATAGCTCGAGACAAGGTCCTGAATGAGGGTCAGCCTGGCAACGTCAGCCGATGCGTAAGCGGAATCGAGCGAGGCAAGCGCGCTCTCCGTATTGCGCTTGTAAAGCCCGAATAGATCGAGCAGCCAGCTCAGCTGGACGTCGCCGGCACTGGTGTTGCGCGTGTCGAGCTGCGTGCGCAGCTCGCCCTTCTGGCCGCTGACCGTTTGCGAGGCGCCGACCGTCAGGCTCGGCAGGCCGCCGGCGCCGGCGGTGGTGACGTTTGCGGAAGCTGCATTGATTCTTTCGATCGCCTGCTGAACTGTCAGGTTCTGATCGAGGCCGGCCTTGACGTAGCCGTTCAGTCTTGAATCCTTGAAGGCGGTCCACCATGCTGCAGTAGCAACATCGCCATCACTCTTGGTCCCACCCTCTCCGAATTTGGCGGGCAGCGGCATCTCAGGAGGAACATGATCCGGGCCCACAACGCAGCCCGACAATAATAACAATAATGCCGGTGTGGCAAAACGAAGAGATACCATTCATTTCATCCTGTACTCGAGCAAGTCAATTCTTGTCCAAAGCTTCATGCTTCACTATCGGCCGCCGCGCCTCGTTCTACCAAAAACACCATTCCGAAGCAGTCGGGCGCAATGTAGCAACGGCAACTGCATTATCACAGTGCATTTATATCACAGTCCTGCCGCATTTTTGCCGCGTGTGGCAAAGATGCGTCGAATGACGACGAAAAACGACGGCACGAAGAAAATTCCGAGCATCGTCGCCGCCAGCATGCCGCCGAGAACGCCAATGCCGATGGCGTTTTGCGCCGCCGAGCCCGCGCCTGTCGCGATCGCCAGCGGCACGACGCCCAGAATAAAGGCAAGCGAGGTCATGATGATCGGCCGCAGGCGTAATCTCGCGGCTTCCAATGTCGCCTCGTAGAGCCCCATGCCGCTTTCCATACGATCCTTGGCGAATTCGACGATCAGGATCGCGTTCTTCGCCGCCAGCCCGATAGTGGTGAGCAGGCCGACCTTGAAATAGACGTCGTTCGCCTGGCCGAAGAGGGTTGCCGCCGTCAGCGCCCCGAGAATACCGACGGGCACCGCCATGATCACCGAGAAAGGGATCGACCAGCTTTCGTAAAGCGCAGCCAGGCAGAGGAAGACGACGAGAACCGAGATCGCATAGAGCATCGGTGCCTGCGAACCGGAAAGGCGCTCCTGATAGGATATGCCCTGCCAGGCGACCGTATAACCGCCGCCGAGCTCATTGGTCAGGGCTTCCATTTCATTCATCGCATCGCCGGAGGAAACTCCGGGAGCGGACGCGCCGTCGAGCGGAATGGCGCTGACGGCATTGAAGCGGGCAAGCGAGGGCGCGCCCTTCACCCACTCCGTGCGGGTAAAGGCGGAGAAGGGCACCATTTCGCCGTCATTGTTGCGGGCGTACCAGTGGTTGAGGTCGCTCGGCTGCATGCGGAAGGGCGCATCGCCCTCGACGTAGACCGGCTTGATCTCGCCATTCAGCGTGAAGTCGTTGACGTCGCGGCCGGTGAAGATGATCGACAACATCGAGTTGACCGAGGCGATGTCGACGCCCATGGCGCCGATCTTCTCCTGATCCAGCACGATGCGCATCTGCGGCTCGACTTCCTTGTTGCTGCTGCGCAGCGCCACGATCTTGCCCGACGTGTTGCCCATCTGGATCAGCCGCTTGGAGGCTGCCGTCAGGGCGTCGTTGCCGTGGCCGCCGGTATCGACGAGATACATCGAGAAGCCGCTCGACACGCCAAGCCCCTGGATCGCCGGCGGGAGCAGCGCGAAGACCTGCGCCTCGCGGATCGCAAAGAAGCTGCGCAGCGCACGGTTGACGACCGATTGGGCGCTCAGCGTCGGATCGGTGCGCTGTGCGAAATCCTTCAGTTTGGTGAAGACGATGGCGCTGTTCTGGCCGGAACCGCTGAAGCCGAAGCCGAGCGCGCCGAAGACGGAATCGACGGCGTCCTTCTCGTTTTCACGATAATATTTCTCGACCTTCTCGACGACCGCCTGGGTCTGCTGCGTGGTCGAACCCGGCGGCGTGGTGACGATGGTCAGCAGCACGCCCTGGTCTTCCTGCGGCAGGAAGGAGCTCGGCAGGCGGGTGAAGAGATAAGCGCAGCCGGCGCCGACCAGAAGGAAGACCAGCATGACACGGATCGGCCGCTTCAGCAGATAGCCGATGGCGCTGATATAGCCGTTGGTCGAGCGCGTGAAGTTGCGGTTGAACCAGTCGCCGACACGGTGCTTCCTGTGTTCGCCGACCGGCTTCAGCATCGTGGCGCAAAGTGCGGGCGTCAGCACGAGGGCGACGAGCGCCGACAGCAGCATGGCCGAGACGATGGTGATCGAGAACTGGCGATAGATGATGCCGGTCGAACCACCGAAGAAGGCCATCGGAATGAAGACGGCAGTCAGGACGAGCGCAATGCCGACAATGGCGCCGGTGATCTCGCCCATCGATTTTTCCGTTGCCTCGAGCGGCGAGAGCTTTTCTTCGGACATGATGCGTTCGACGTTTTCGACGACGACGATGGCGTCGTCGACGAGAAGACCGATCGCCAGCACCATGGCGAACATCGTCAAGGTATTGATCGAGTAACCGGTGACCGCCAGCACCCCGAAGGTGCCGAGCAGCACCACGGGAACGGCAATCGTCGGGATCAGCGTCGCACGGAGATTCTGCAGGAAGACGAGCAGCACCACGAAGACGAGCACGATCGCCTCGATCAGCGTGTGCACGACCTTCTCGATCGACAGTTCCACGAAGGGCGTGGTGTCGTAGGGATAGGTGATCTCCACACCTGCCGGCAGGCCGCGGCCGATGACCTCCAGGGCGGAGCGCACACGGGCAGCGGTATCGATTGCGTTGGCGCCGATCGCAAGGTTGACGGCAAAACCGGTCGATGGCTGGCCGTTGTACCGCGAACTACCGCCGTAGCTTTCCTGACCGATCTCGATGCGCGAGACGTCGCTCAGGCGCACCGTCGCGCCGTCCTTTTCGACCTTCAGGATGATGTGCTCGAAATCGGCGACGGTGGTCAGCTGGCTTTGAGCGGTGATGGTGACGTTGATCTGCTGGCCGGGGATCGTCGGCTGGGCACCGAGCGAGCCAACGGAGACCTGGGTGTTCTGCGCCTGGATGGCTGACGTCACGTCGCTCGGCGTCAACTGGTATTTCAGCAGCTTGAACGGATCGAGCCAGACGCGCATGGCGTATCCCGAACCGAAGACATTGATGCTGCCGACGCCTTCCAGGCGTTGGATCTGATCCTCGATCGAGGTCGACATGATGTTGCCGAGGTCGACGGAGTTGCGTTTGCCGTCGGTCGAAACAAGCGAGCCGACGAGAAGGATGCTCGAGGTCGAGCGGGTGACGCTGATGCCGGCATCGATGACGTCGCTTGGGAGCTGCGACTGAACCAGCTGCAGCTTGTTCTGCACCTGCACCTGGGCGATATCGGGGTCGGCGCTCGTCCCGAAGGTGAGCTGGATGCTGGCCGAACCCGTCGATGAGGTCGAGGTCATATAAGTGAGATCGTCGAGGCCGGTCATGCCATCCTCGATGATCGTCGTCACCGATTTCTCGACAGTCTCGGCGCTGGCGCCGCGATAGGTGGCGTTGATGCGAACCGTCGTCGGGGCGATGTCGGGATATTGCGAGATCGACAGCGTGAAGATCGCCAGCAGGCCGGCGAGCATGATGGTGATCGCAATGACCCAGGCGAAAATCGGACGTCGGATGAAAAACTTGGCCATCGGTTGTTCCTGTGCGACGAGACGGTGACGATGCGGGGCTTCAGCGATTACTTCGCTGCAGGCTTCTGTGCGTCACCGGCCGCGGGCTGCTCGGCAGGCACGACCACGCCGTTGTCATTGATCTTCATCGGGACCGGCTTCACCGGCATGCCGGAGGTGATCGATTGCAGGCCGCTGACGATCAACTGATCGCCGTCCTTGATGCCTTCGGTCACGAGCCAGGAATTGTTGGAGGGCGAGCTGTTCTCGAAGGCGCGGGTTTCGACCTTGCCGTCGGCGGAAACGAACTGTGCCGTCAGCCGGCCGTTGGCGTCACGGCTTGTCGCCAGCTGCGGGAGCGCATAACCGGCCTCGGCGCCAAGCTCGACGGTTGCGCGGACATACATGCCGGGCAGGACAATACGGTCGGGATTGGGAAAGAGCACGCGGATGATGAAGGTACCTGTGGTCTCGCTGACCACCTGCTTCGACATGTCCAGCTTGCCCTGCTGGTTGTATTCCTTGCCGTTTTCCAGGATCAGGTGGAAGACGACATTGGCTTCGCCCTTGATGTCCCCGGCGGTCATCGCATCACGCAGCTTCAGCAGGTTGGTGCTCGATTCCGTCAGCGAGATGTAGATCGGATCGAGCTGGCGGATCGTCGTCAGCGCCGTCGTCTGGTTGGCAGAGACGACGTTGCCGACGTTAACGGCCGTCTGGTCGATGATGCCATCGAAAGGGGCGACGATCCTGGTGTGGTCGAGGTCGATCTGTGCCGCGGAAAGCGCGGCCTTCGCCGACTCGACTTCGGCCTTGGCCTGGAGCAGCGTCGTCTTGGCTGTTTCGAATTCGATCTGGGTGGCGCCGCTGCCGACGAGGCGCTGATAACGGTCGAGATTGCTTTCAGCGCTCGGCACGCTGGCTTGCGCCTTGGAGATAGCCGCCTTGGCCTGCTCGACGATGGCGATATAGGGTGCATCCTCGATCTGGTAGAGAAGGTCGCCCTTCTTGATTTCGCCGCCTTCCTTGAAGGCGATCTCACGGATGAGGCCGCTGACCTGCGGCCGGATATCGGCTGTCTGAAATGTCTCGGCGCGGCCGGGCAGGATCGTGGTGATTGGGAACGTGCCCTTCGTCAGCGCAATCACGCCGACGGGGGCAGCCGGCTGTGCCGCGCCTGCGCCCGCATTGCCGGCCGGCTTGGAGCCATTGTCGCTGCAGGCGGCGAGAAGGGCTGCGAATGCCAGGGCCGAGGAGATGAGGAGGGCACGCCGTATCATGCTGAATTCCTGTGCGGTGGCAATCGCCGTTCAATCTACGAGCTCGGGCCTGCGGGCTCGGCTTGACCAAGCGCAGGCTTATATAAGCGTCAGGATTGAGTTCGCTCCAAATGCCGTTATCCGAATTTAAGAAAAGCTTTACGAAGTGACGTAATTCAGCAATCATCACTTAGCAAGCGCTATTTTGCAGTGCGGCATCGACGAAACACACGATTTTTTCGGCGCGGCGCACGAGCGTCTCCTTGTCGTCGCGGGCGATCAGGACAGGGTGCAGCACGCAGGCCAGGACGTCTGCGACGGTATGTGCCGCACTCCCGGCATCGCGGCAATGATAACGTCCCTCCGCCATGCCTTCGTGGATGATCTCGCCGAGCTTCGCTTCGATGCGGGCGCGATAGCGATTACCGGCCTCGAGTTTGGCTTCAATCGTCGAGAGTACCATTTCGAAGATATAAGGGTTCTTCTGGATGTCCTGCAGGTGGCTCTCCAGCAGGCGCAGGATGAAGCGGAGCAGTTGTTCCCTCGGCGGCAGGTTCCCATCAAAGGCTGCGAAGCGCTCGGCAGCATCGTCGAGATGGCGTCCGGCGATCGCATCGACGAGCGCGACCTTGGAACGGAAATGCTTGAAGACATTGGCGGGCGACATGTGGAGCGCGCCGGCGATATCGGCGATCGACACAGCAACGAAGCCGCGCTCGCGAAACAGCATCTCCGCCATGGAGAGAATGTCCTCTCGCGTTTCCTCGGCCTTGCGTCTTGGCCTTCTTGTCATCTGTTCCCCGCCGGGCCGAGCCCGATACCCCTTTTTGCCAATGCTAGCGCATAAGCCCGAAAATCGGAATCGATTTTCGGAAAGGATTATGCGCCGATTCAAAGTGATAGAGCGTCCTTAGCGCGTCCTTTCGGGCGCGCGGCGCTCTAGCGCTATTGGACGAAATGCTGCAAGCCGATGATCGGCCCGGCGGCTTTCGTGTGCCGCGATTTCAAGGGAAATAGCGGGCGAGGTTGGTTCGGACACGGGCAAGCGGCGTCTCGCCGCTATTGTCGGGAACGAAGCGCTCACCGGTTATCGCCTCGTAGGCTTTGATGTAGACGGCCGAGGTCTGCTCGATCAGTTCGGCGGGGATTTCCGGGATCTCGTCCTTATAGGGATCGCAACGCTCCGCCACCCAGGCGCGGACGAAATCCTTGTCGAAACTTTCCGGGCGTTTTCCAGCGGCAAAGCTTGCCGGATAGCTTTCGGCAAGCCAGTAGCGACTGCTGTCCGGCGTATGGATCTCGTCGGCGAGGATAATGTTGCCGTCACCGTCGGTGCCGAACTCGTATTTGGTATCGACCAGGATCAGCCCGTTTTTCGCCGCCATCTCCTGGCCCCGAGCAAAGAGGGCGAGCGCATATGTCGACAGCGTCTGCCATTGCTCTTTCGTCAGAAGGCCACGCGTGACGATTTCGGCCGGCGTCAGCGGTTCATCGTGGCCGCCGTCGAATTCCTTGCTGGTCGGCGTGATGAAAGGTTCGGGCAGGATCTGGTTGTCGCGCATGCCATCGGGCAGACGCATGCCGTACATCTCGCGCTCGCCCTTTTTATAAAGCGTCAGGATCGAGGTGCCGGTGGTGCCGGCGAGATAACCGCGCACGACGATCTCGACCGGCAGGATGTCGAGCCGCTTGCCGATGACCACATTCGGATCGGGATAGTCGAGAACGTGGTTCGGGCAGATGTCCTTCGTCGCCTCGAACCAGTAGCGCGCCGTCTGCGTCAGTACCTCGCCTTTATAGGGGATGCAGGTGAGAATGCGGTCGAAAGCGCTCAGCCGGTCGGTGCTGATAATGATGCGGCGTCCGTCCGGAAGATCGTAATTCTCGCGCACCTTGCCGCGATAATAGTTCGGCAATTCCGGGAAATGGGCTTCGGAGAGAATTCGCACGGCGCTCGACTGTCCTTAATTATTGGGTGAAGACTTCTGCTCTAGTTTCATTGCTGGGGAAGTCAAGCCGATCGGGTAATGCATCACAGCCAGAACAGAGCGGTAAGAAGCAGGGCGAGGCCGTAACTTGTGACGGCAAGCGGCCAGCCGGCGCGCAGGAAATCGCCGAAGCGGTAGCCGCCGATGCCCATTGCCAGTGTGTTGTTGTGATGGCCGAAGGGCGTCAGGAAATCGAGGGAGGCGCCGGCGGCGACCGCGATCAGATAGGCGTCCGGCGCATGCCGGCCGGCTCTTGCGAATTCCAGAGCGATCGGGGTCAGGACGATCGCGACCGTCGCGTTGTTGACAAAAGGCGTCAATGCCATGGCGAGGAAGAGGATGAGGGCGATGCCGATGAGCGGATGGGTGATCGGCACGACGAGGCTGAGCCAGCTGGCGATGGTTTCGGCCGCTCCGGTGCTCGCCACCGCCTGGCCGATCGGGATCATCGCCGCGAGCATGATGATGATCGGCCAATTGAGATCGGCCATCGCCCGACGGATGTTCAGATGATTGAGCAGAGCGAGCACGAGTACGACGCCGGCAAAAGCGACGTCGGGACGCAGGCCGGCCGCGGAGGCGGCGACGCCACAGGCAAAGAGCGCGAAGGGCCGCCAGGAAAGGAGCGCCGGTTCGGCCGGTGCTGTCGAGGCGAGCGGCAGGCACTCGCTTTCCTCCAACGCTTCTGAAATCGCCGGGCGCGGCCCCTCCAGTGTCAATATATCGCCGATCGACAATTGCAGGTCGAGGAAGCGGCCCTCGATGCGTGGCGCGCGCATGGAAAGGGCGGTGACCGCGATGCCGCGACGGTGGAAGATTTCGAGCGAGCGGACGCGCGAACCGACCAACGTGCTTTCCGGCATGACGACGGCTTCGACATGGGTGAAATCCGGCTGCAGGCCATGCGGATGGGCATCGGCCATCAGCGCCTGCGTGGCGGCAAGGTCGGCAAAGACCGCATCGGCGCCCTCGGCAAGCAGCACGTCGCCCGGTTCGATCACCGACTGGTCGAGCGGACCGAAGACGAAATTATCGCCGCGGATCAGCGCGTGCGGCTTGATGCCGAAACGCACCGGGCAATCGGAAAGCCGCACGCCGATCAGTGGCGAGATATCAGGGATGTAACGCTCGACGACGACGCGGCGCGCGGCCGGGGAGGTCGTCACCGGTGTTTCGTCGGGTTCCGGAAACAGGCGCTGCACGCGAAAGGCGATGAGCAGAATTCCGGCGATGGCGACCGGCAGGCCGTCATAGGCGAAATCGAAGAAGCGAAAGCCGGTTCCGGTCGCCTTGGCGAGCCCATCGCTGACGAGCAGGTTGGCCGGGGTGCCGATCAGCGAAACGAGACCGCCGAGCAGGGCTGCGAACGAGACCGGCATGGCGAGCTGGCGGCGGGGGATTTTCAGGGCCGCGCCGAGGCGTAGCGCCACCGGCAAGGTGATCGCAAAGGCGCCGATATTGTTCATGAAGATGGACATGAAGCCGGCGAGTGCGGAAGTGCCGGCGATGACGGTGAAGTCGGAGGGTCTTGCGGCCACGAAACGGGCGGCGAGACTGTCGAAGAGCCTGGCGCGCGCGAGCACCTGGACGATCAGCAGGATCTCGACGACGGTGATGACGACGGGACTGGCGAAGCCCGTGAAGATCTGGTCGGCGGGATAAAGGCCGAGCGCATAGCCGGCAAGCAGGCCGGCGATCGAGACCACCTCGATGCGGATGCGATCGAGCGAGAAGAGAGTGAGCATCGCCAGCAGAAGGATCAGCAGGGATGCTTGCTCGAACATGGGCGGGTCCGTTGTTTCATCGATCAGGCGGACTGTAATCGTTCCTCATGCGCTGTACAGAGGCGCCTTCAGGTCAGGATTGAACAATCCTCACATCTCGCGTCAGGCTGGTGGTGCCTGCCACCGGCCGGCGGCATTCCGCTCCAGAATGGGCGTTGCGAAGACGCTGACGGTACGCGCGATCCATTGTGGCCCGACGGCTGCGAGGCTGTCGCGCCACCGCTCCGATTGCAGCATAGCCGCACCGATGACGACGGGTTCGATACCACAGGCCATCAGCAGATGCAGGCCGGCAACGATCGAGGCGCCGCTGGAAATGACGTCATCGATGAGTGCGACGCGCCGTCCCTGAAGCAGCGGCAGCATGCGTGGATCGATATAGAGGCGTTTCTGCTGTGTCGGCGTGGTGATCGAAGACAGGGCAACGGAGAGTTCGTCGCGATACCAGAATTTGCGTGAGGTGCCGAGCGGAACATAGCGGTCATAGCCGAGCTTCTGCGCCACGGCGGCGGCCAGCGTCAGGCCGAGCGTCGGCAGGCCGGCGACGACATCGATGCGCATGGGCCTGATCTTTTCGGCGAGGCTTTCGGCGAGCGTATCGAGGACGGTGAAGCTCGCCTGGTTGACGATCAGCGAGGCGAGGGCGTGATCGCCATCCGCCAGCTCACGGATCGGCAGGCGAAGCTGACGGCCGTCTTCGAGCGCGGCGACATAGAAAGAGGTGAATTCGCCATCGCCGGCAAAGGTGCCGGGCGGGTGGATCTCCTGCCAGAAATCGTGCGGCGCCATCTCCGTCACAGCAGTCAATTGCGTCTCGTCCTTTCCATGCCGGTTCTCCGGCGCAGCGCCTGCAATTCCGGTTCGGTCAGCGCACGCACGGCGCCTTTCGGCAGTTCGCCGAGTTCAAGCCCGCCAATTGCGACGCGCACGAGGCGCAGGCATTCGGTTCCCAGCGCCTCCAGCATGCGGCGGATCTGGCGGTTGCGGCCTTCGTCGAGCTCGACCTCGATCCATGAATTCCTGTCGCCCTGGCGCAGGTGCCGCGCGGCGGTCGCCGTCAGCAACTCGCCGTCGTGGCGGATGCCCGATGTCATGGCGGCAATGTCCTCGTCGTCCATGATGCGGTCGATCTGGACATGATAGGTCTTCGTCACATGCGTGACCGGATCGAGCAGGATCTGGGCGAATTCGGTGTCGTTGGTGAAAAGCAGCAGGCCCTCGCTCGCTTTGTCGAGCCGACCGACGGGAGAGAGATGCAGGACGTCGAAATCCCTGAGGCAATCATAGACCGTCGGCCTGCCTTCTGGATCGTGGCGGGTGGTGACGAGACCGCGGGGCTTGTTGAGCATCAGATAGATTTTCGCTTCGGCAGCGATGGCGAGGCCATCGATACTGATCCTTGCCGTGGCAAGATCGACCCATGCGGAGGTATCGCTGACGGTGCGGCCGTCGACCGCAACGCGATTTTCGGCAATCAGACGTTCGGCCTGCGTGCGGGAGCAATAACCGAGCTTGGACAGGGCGCGGGGAAGGGTAACCCGCTTAGCCGCGGCGTTATCGGCGGGCTTTGTCCGCTCACGCGTCTTGTGCGGTGGGCGCCGCTCCCTCATCTGCCATCCTTGTCCTGCTTTTGGTGCCGCTTTCTTGCATGAACGGCGCAAGGATGCCAGCAAGGCAAATTAAAAACGAGGAGGAATAACAGGCGTCGCAAAAGAGGCTCAGCGCTTTGGGGTAAAGCGCCGTCACGGCTTGATACGGTGGCGCGGCCTCAGCGGCAGGCCATGAAGCCGGCCAGTTCCTTACGGCTGACGACGATACCGGCGGCGGCCTTGACCGGGTCCGGATGTGTGTAGGACAGACTAGGCATTTCCGGCAAATCGAGTGCCTGGCGCATATTCATGATGCCGACCGCATAGCGGCCATTGGCGCTGTCGACGCTGACTTCGATTATGCAGTTGGCTCGCTTGTTTTCCATGGTAGTCCTCCCTTCGTTTTTTATGTTCCCATAGCTCACATTAAAAATTGGTTTTTGTAAGACATAAGCATTTACGCACCCTGCCGAAAAACGTTCGGCGGGTGCGTAAAAGACCAGTTTATGGGTCGGTATAGCGTGTTCAGCGCCACCATTGGCGTGGCTGGGGCTGTGGGCTGCCGGAAAGCAGGTATCCGGCGAGGAATCCGATGGCGCCTGCAAGCACCAGCGCAGTGGTCGTTGCGGCCGGATGCTCGCGGGCGGCGTCGGCGGCAGCGACGCCTTCGGCCCTGATCTGGGCGACAGCATTCTTTGCCCGGGGCAGGGCTTCATCATAAGCCTTGCCGGCGCGGCCGCGCACTTCGTAATAGGCTTCGGCGCCCTGAGCGGAAATCATCTTCTGCAGGCGCGAGACTTCCTGCTGGAGTGCGGCAATGTCCTTGCTGACAGATGCTCTGATATCATCGGTATTGGCAGCCATGTTGGTCTCCTTCCTTCAATGGGAAAGACAACACCCAACTCGGTGATAGGTTCCGAAATCTCAGCCGCTGATTTGTGACGGAAATTTAAAGCTCGCCGGTTGGCGCCACTTTAATCCTCTGTTAACCATAAATCCGCGCAAGATCCTGTTTTTTCGCTATCTTTCGGTAGCTGAGAGCGACTTTCCGATGGATTTTTGACCAGTCGGTAAAGGAATTTTCGAGAATCCGCTCCGAAAACGCGTCCTGTGGATAATATCCATCAACAAAACACCAGCGGAATCAACCTGTTACAAAAATGTCAAAAAACTTTTGTTTGGTGTGTTGACTGTTTGGGAGGGTTAGTTCTATAAGCCCACTCACTGAACGAGGGCGGCGGCGCTGCTGGCGACGAAGTCTTTCGTTCTAAAGAAACTCAAGCGGATTAGCGGTAAGCTGGTTTGTGTTCTGGGCGCGAGTTTGGAACGGGTTTTGTCGACGGCTTTTGCGGCTGTCTGTTATTTGACAATTGAATATTGTGAAGAAAGAGAAACGTGGGCGGCGGAGCTTGCGGGATCTGAAGCGATTTGGATCCTTTGAAAGAGACTTTGACGGTCACGTTTATCAAGAGAAGTTACACTGGTTTTCGGATTTAGGTTTCGGCTTATGTCCTGGAAAACAGGTGTGAAGTTCTCGTCGATTCAAAGAACGTGATTTAGTCGAGATTGAATTCTCAACATGAGAGTTTGATCCTGGCTCAGAACGAACGCTGGCGGCAGGCTTAACACATGCAAGTCGAGCGCCCCGCAAGGGGAGCGGCAGACGGGTGAGTAACGCGTGGGAATCTACC
>Ga0102593_1001720_pt1 | contig 19883 bp, 14 predicted proteins | sample AraplaCol_mMS_r2_2_FD_76862 | JGI IMG/M metagenome (GOLD analysis project Ga0102593, IMG submission 76862) | Arabidopsis root microbial communities from North Carolina, USA - plate scrape MF_Col_mMS_r2 (SPADES assembly) (version 2) | ecosystem: Host-associated > Plants > Roots > Endosphere...
TGCGGCCCCTGTAGTCACCGGCGGCATTCGCCCAGGGCTTTCTTCATCATCCCGGCGACGAGATGTGGCAGGACAATTTACTGAGCTACGTGCTCCTTTCGGAAGCGCGGGATGATTTGAACACCCGACCTGCCCGCCAAAAATCCAGCGAGCCGCTCTATCCCTGTAGTCCTGCCGGCATTCGCCGGGGTAGTTCGTTTCTGCATGGCAGGAGCTTGCAGCGGCGACGAGGGTGGACGAAACCGGATGGCCCCGCTCGTGCCAGAGAGCGTATGCCCAGGAGGAGTCGAACCTGCCAGACCATCCAACGGTGGCGGCTGTAGTTCCGTCCGGCATTCGCCACTGCAATTCCCACTATTCGTCCGCGACGACGAGGTGTGGTGAAACATCCTGCTCTATCCGCTGAGCTACGGGTCCATGAACTGGAGGACCCGACGGGATTCGAACCCGCGACCTGGAGATTAACGATCTGTAGTTTCATCCGGCATTCGTCACGGCCCCTCGCGCCGTTCATGGCGGCGCGAGGGTATTGCTTCCTGTGAGCTCGTCAAAGCTCGATCGCCTCGATGGCTTTCACCCAGCCATCCGCTCCATCGCTGTTGGCCGCGAACGCCCTGATCACCTCATAGACGGCATCCGAGAAGCCACCGATGTTGAGCACATCTTCCCGCGTCGGCGCCTGTGTCGTGGCATGGGGCTGGATATCGAGGCAGACCAGCTTTGCAGCCGGGTTGACCCGCTTGATCCTCGCCCATTCCGTCATCACCGCCGTCGGCTGGCCGCGCCTGCCTGCATCCACCCAAGACTCATTGTCCGAGATAAACACCACGAGATCGACCTTGGCCTTCTCGTTTGCCAGCCTCTTCAGCGGTGCGGAGCAGTTGGTTCCGCCGCCGCCGATTTTTGCCAGCTTGTCGGCATTGGTCATCACCGAATCCCGCCGGTTGAGGCTGACGTGCATCACGTCATTCTCGAACGGCAGAACCCGCGCCTTCGGGTTGCACTGCAGGAACGCCGCGGTCATCAGACCGGCGACATCGATGCAACGAACCGAGGACGTCGCGCCCTTCCGGTAGCCGGTCACGGGCGAGCCCATGGAACCTGACACGTCGGGGCAGAGCACCACATTGCCCATCAGGGACGGCACGTTGGCGATGGCGATATCCATCGCGTCCTGAAGCGCATCCCGCACGACATCCGGAACCTGGCCATCGACCATCTTCCACGCCATCATCAACTGATAGGGGAAGACCTTTGCCTTGCGGATTTCCTCCGGATCGGCAAGCCGCGCCGCCAGCGCCTCGGTAAAACCCCCGACCTCGAACACGCCGTTGCGTGCAAAGGTGTTAAGGTTCTGCCGCACCATCTGCCAGCCGCCCTTGCGGGCAATCTCGACCCAATGCTCCCGCGTCAGCGGCAGCGAGGTCAGCATCTGGAACGGGACGTCCGGCACTGGCACCGTCTGGTCACGTCGGAACGCTTCCAATGCCTTGACGAGTTCCGGCAGTGCCGCGTAGTCGTGCGGCTTGCCGATCGCCCAGGCATAAAGCGCCTTGCGCTCCTCCGTAGCCGGCTTCGGATGCACCATGCGGATGACGTCGGCGAGCGAAGGATCGTTTCCGACCATCGCACGCAGGATCTGCTCTGTGCTGGCCCGTTCGAGCCACGCCTGCACCACCTTCTTCGGGCGTGTACCAAGCGACTTGCGACCCGTGGCGCCAGAGCGCATGACCTGCACGAAGCCGCGCAGCATCTTGCCGCTCTTCACCACCCGCGGGAATGCGCGGGCGAAAGCGTCGCTCTGAAGACTGGAGAGCATGGCGAGCAACGTCACCGGCATATCCTTCATGTGGCCCTTTTCAGCCGCGTAGACCGCCACCCTGGCGAGGAACTCCGGCTCGACCTGAAGGGCAAGCGCCTTTACCGCGTCAAGCTGCTCGGCTCCATCCGCATAGAAGGTGCCGTTGAAGGTGCCGGTAGCAGCATATTGCGCCAGCGCCTCGCGCGGCGTCAGCTGGTAGGCTGGGGCCGCTTCATGATTTTTTGTATCCGTTCCCGGAAGCAGTTTCCCGAGGTAGGTTTTGAAGATTGCCTTGTTGACCATGACAGCACCTCTTGTTTGGTTCGTGCCAGATACAGTTCAAGACGCGTGCCAGTTTGGAGAAAGGAGCGAGAGATACACGAACATTTCTTCCATCTGCCTGTTTTAAAAAGAGAAATTTTTATGCGTGGACGGATGCAATCATGAATTGCGAAAATTCATATCCCGATTATATTATCGCAAATTATATGGTTTTATAATTTTGGATAAGCCATGAAGCGCCGTGTCGCCATCAGCATATTGGGAACCACCCTGGATGCAGGGAAATGGGAAAATCGCTGGAGCCGCTGGCGGCCCAATGTTGCGCTTTGCCAGCAACCGGGCCTGTTCATCGACCGGCTGGAGCTGATCCACGACAACCACTCGCAAGCTCTGTGTCACCGTATCGTTTCAGACATCGAAACCGTGGCGCCGGCAACGGAGGTGCGAAGCAACATCATCAACTTTCGAGATCCATGGGATTTTTCGGAGGTCTACACGAACCTCAGGGACTTTGCTCGCAACTACAACTTCGACCCTGACACGGAAGACTATCTCGTCAACATCACAACCGGCACCCATGTGGCACAGATCTGCTGGTTCTTGCTGACGGAAGCCCGCATCATTCCCGGCCAGTTGTTGCAGCTCTCGCCGCCGCGCGACCGGGAACCGGAGCAGGACTTCGCCGGCACGCATCGGATTATCGACCTCGACCTTTCCCGCTATGACGAGATCGCCAAGCGCTTCGCCTCCGAGCGCGAAGACGCTGCCTCTTTCCTTAAATCCGGGATTTCGACCCGCAGCGCCGCCTTCAACAGAATGATCGACGAGATCGAGAGGGTGGTGATCCGCTCGACCGCGCCTGTTCTCCTGACCGGGCCAACCGGTGCCGGCAAGTCGCAACTCGCCCGCAGGATCTACGAGTTGAAGAAGAGCCAGCGCAAGGTCAGTGGTCCGTTCATCGAGGTCAACTGCGCGACTCTGCGCGGCGACCAGGCCATGTCCACCCTGTTCGGCCATGTGAAAGGAGCGTTTACCGGCGCTGCCGGCGAGCGTGCCGGCTTGCTCAAGTCCGCCGACAAAGGCGTGCTGTTCCTCGACGAGATTGGCGAACTCGGCCTTGACGAACAGGCCATGTGCCTGCGCGCGATCGAGGAGAAGAAGTTCCTGCCCGTGGGCGCTGATCGGGAGGCGTCCGCGGACTTTCAGCTGCTTGCCGGCACCAATCGCGATCTTGGCGAGGATGTCCGCAAAGGCAGGTTCCGCGAAGATCTCTATGCCCGTCTGAACCTCTGGACTTTCCAGCTGCCGGCCCTACGCGAGCGCAAGGAGGACATAGAGCCCAATCTCGACTTCGAGCTCAGGCGCTATCTGGAACGAGAAGGCGAAAATGTTACTTTCAACAAGGAAGCGCGCCAACGCTATCTTACTTTCGCAACCGGCCCGCAAGCCGTCTGGAGTGCCAACTTTCGCGACCTGTCGGCTTCGGTTACCCGCATGGCGACCCTTGCGCCGCATGGGCGCATCACGACGGACGTCGTTGATGAGGAAGTCCGACGGCTGAATGCGTTTTGGCGCAGCTCGAGTGACGATGGCAAGGTGGATCTGATCATTGAAGAAGTGCTGGGTGCAGAGACTGCCACTCGCCTCGATCGCTTTGACGCAGCACAGCTTGCCACTGTTCTTCATACCTGCCGTCAACAGGCCACGGCAAGCGCGGCGGGTAGAGCCTTGTTTGCGATCTCGCGATTGGGGAAAAAGAGCAGCAACGACGCCGATCGCCTGAGTAAATACCTCGCGCGCTTCAGTCTCAGATTCGAGGATATCAAGAAACCCGGATAAGGCCCTGTGCTGGGCGTGAACGCCAATCATCTCTTTCGCTCATGGGACAAACCATTGGCAGTTGCCGCCGCCACGACCTAGAGCGCTCATCGGTTATTTTGACGAGAGAACGCGGTCATTCCGTCCCGCTACCGTCGGTCGTTCCTGATGTTGCGGGTACTGATGGCCTTTATGCGCTATCCTTTTCAGCGCTCGCCGCCATATGGGTAAGATCGTCCCAGAGGCTTTCGGCAAAGCTGCGCAGCGCCGTAAGCTCGAAGCTGTCATCGCCGGTGCGGACGATCTGCACCGAGAGATGACCGACCATCGTCATTACAGAATGGCCTTCCGGAAAGGCGGAAGGATCGAGATCGACGGCAGTTCCCTTTGAAAGAAGCGCCCGCGAAGAGCGGCCGGAAACGCCGATACGCACGCGCCCGTGGCTCTGGTCCATGACGTAGGCCTTTCCCGCAAGCGCTGCGGCGAGAGCATCGAGGCTGGCCGGGACAAGCGGCTCGTCGCCGGCGACGAACCATAGCCGGAAGCCCGCCTTGCGGATCGAACTCTCAGCAAAGCCCGCCTTCACCAATTCCGCGGCGAGCGCGGATGGCTCGATGGCGCCCAGCACATGCAGGAGATGGCCCTCCGGCAGGGCTGCCAGCCGGATGCCTGCCTCCGAGATGCCGTTATAGACCGTTCCGGCCAGAACCGGTTTATGTTGCGGAAGATCACGCATGGAGCTTCTCGTTTTCAGGATCGATGAAGACGGGATGGCAGAGCACCGCATCGGTGAATTCATTGCGCAGGCCGTTCCAGACCGTCACCTTTTCACCGACGCGTTCCGGCCCGCGCCTGACGAGCGCCAGGCCGATCGTATGGCCGAGCGTCGGTGAAAAGGCGCTTGACGTCACGTAGCCCTGGTCGTTTTCGAGCGTCGCCGCAGCGCCGTCGGCAAGGATATGCGCGCCGGTGCGAAAGCCGGTCGCCGGATTAAGCGGCTTGACGCCGACGAGGCGCGGCCGCTCGGGGTCCTGCAGCCCTCCGCGGGCCAGCATTGCCCTGCCGATGAAATCCGGCTTGGTTGATGAAACCATGCGGCCGAAACCGAGATCGCCTGGCGTCACCGTGCCGTTGATTTCGGCATGAGTGACATGACCCTTTTCGATGCGCATGACGCCGAGCGCTTCGGCGCCATAGGCGCAGATGCCATGTTTCTCGCCCGCCGCCATGATCGCGTCGGCAACGCCTTCGCCATAGCCGGCCGGTACGGCCAGCTCGTAGGCGAGTTCGCCGGAGAAGGAGATCCGGAAGAGCCGGCCCTCGAGCCCGCCGCCGAAGAGCGAGACCTTGCGGGCAGTCATGAAGGGAAAGGCCGCATCCGATATGTCCCCGTCGACGATCTCCTGGAGAATGGCGCGCGACTTCGGCCCGGCGACGGCCATCTGCGCCCATTGATCAGTCGAGGAGGCGAAGCAGACGTCGAGTTCCGGCCAGAGCGTCTGGGCACAGAATTCGAGATGGGTCAGCACACCAGCGGCAAGTGCGGTCGTCGTGGTCATGAAGAAATGGTCGTCACTGAACCGGCTGGTGGTGCCGTCATCATAGATGAAGCCGTCCTCGCGCAGCATGATGCCGTAACGCGCCTTGCCGACGGCGAGCTTGGCGAAGCCGTTGCAATAGATGCGATCGAGGAAGGTCGCGGCATCCCTACCGAAGATTTCGATCTTGCCGAGGGTCGAGACGTCGCAGAGGCCGGCATTCTTCCGGATATTCAGCACCTCGCGGTCGACGCTTTCGCGCCAAGTCGTCTCGCCGGGGCGCGGGAACCAGGAGGAACGGTACCACAGGCCGGTTTCGACGAAGACCGCACCGTTCTTCTCAGCCCAGCCATGCAGCGGCGATTTGCGCGCCGGCTGGAAATGTTTGCCGCGCGACGCCCCGGTCAGGGCGCCGAAGGAAACCGGCGTATAGAAGGGCCGGAAGGTCGTCGTTCCCACCTCGGCGGGAGACACGCCGCGCGCCTCGGCGAGAATGCCGATGGCGTTGATGTTGGAAAGCTTGCCCTGGTCGGTCGCCATGCCGCTTGTGGTGTAACGCTTGGCGAGCTCGACATGGCCGTAGCCTTCGCGGACGGCGAGACCCAAATCCTTGAAATGCACGTCGTTCTGATAATCGACGAAAGCCTTGCCCTTCGAGCCCTTGATCGACCAGAGCGGCTTTGCCTGTGCAGCCGTCTCGGATGCCGGGGCAAAGGCCGGCCCCGCCGATGCGAAACCGATCGCCTTCAACGCGGCAGCTGCCTTTGCGGCGCCATCCCCGAGGCAGGTCGCGGTTTGCACCAGGCCGGCGGCCGAGCCGGCAACGGTCAGACCTTCCTGCTGGACAGGTGCCAGAAACGCCGAAGCCTCGTTCGACCATTGCGGTTTTGCACCGCGATGGCAGGCAAGATGAATGATCGGGCTCCAGCCGCCCGACATGGCAAGCGCATCCGCTTCAATCCGGCGGGTGCCGCCTGCTGCCTCGACGCTGACGCCGCGCAGTCGCTTGCCGCCAAACGCATCGATGACCCTGGCGCCCTTCAGCACTTCGGCGCGACCCTGCCAGCTCTCGACCGCATCCCTGCGGCTGTCGATGATCGCCGCGACCTCAAGACCGGCGGCCTCGAGATCGGCAGCGGTGCGATATCCGGCATCGTTGGTGGTGAAGATGACAGTGCTTCTGCCGGGCGCGACCGCCTGCCGGTTGAGATAGCTGCGCATGGCGCCTGCCATCATCACACCGGGAATATCGTTGCCGCCGAAGACGAGCGGCCGCTCCTCGGCGCCCGTCGCAAGGATCGCCTGCCGGGCGACGATGCGCCACAATCTTTCGACCGGACGATCAGGATTGGGCATCGCCACATGCTTCTGCACCCGTTCGACCGCGCCGAAGACATTGTCGTCGTACCAGCCGAACACCGTCATGCGCGGCAGGCGGCGCACGTTCTCCAGGCTCGCCAGCTCGGCAAGCAGCTCTCTCAGAAGCGCGTCCGCCGGCTTGCCGTCAACAGTGCCGCGGTCGGAAAGCAGGCTGCCGCCGAGTTCGGCTCCCTCGTCGGCGAGGATGACGCGCGCACCGGCGCGGCCGGCGGTCAGCGCTGCGGCAAGACCAGCAGGGCCGGCGCCAATCACCAGCAGATCGCAATGCGCCCAGCATTTCTCGTAGGTATCGGGATCGGCCTCGTAGGAGGCCCTGCCGAGGCCTGCCGCCTTGCGGATCACCGGCTCGTAGAGCTTTTCCCAAAGCGCCGCCGGCCACATGAAGGTCTTGTAGTAGAAGCCGGCGCTGAGGAAGGGCGAGAGCAGCCCGTTGACGGCGCCGACATCGAAGCCGAGCGAGGGCCAACGGTTCTGGCTCTTTGCCGTCAGCCCCTGGTAAAGCTCGATCATCGTCGCGCGCGTATTCGGTTCGGTGCGCCCGCCGCTGCCTGTCGTCACCAGCGCGTTCGGTTCGGCAGCCCCCGCCGTCAGGATGCCGCGCGGGCGGTGATATTTGAAGCTGCGGCCGACGAGCTGGACGCCGTTGGCAAGCAGCGCCGAGGCGAGCGTATCGCCCGGATGGCCTTCGAGCGGCCTGCCGTCGAAGGTGAAGCCGAGTGTTGTGGCGCGCTCGATGCGGCCGCCGGAGGAAAGACGGAAGCTCGTCATGCCGGTTCTCCGCCGAGCTTGGAAAGGGCGGCGTCCCTGACGCCGTGGACCGCATGGGTGACGGTATCGCGTTCGACGATCAGCCAGCGGCGGCATCCGGAGGAGTGGTGCCAGTATTCGCTGTGCCGGCCCCTCGGATTGTCACGCAGATAGACATAATCGAACCAGGCCTCCGCACCGGCATCCGGAGCCGGCCTGATAAGGCCGGCATCGCCGCGGATCGAAAATTCCTCCTTGGGTCGGGTGCCGCAATGGGGACAGGAAATCAGGCTTGCCATCGTCGAAAGTCCTCAGTGCAGATTGGGCTGGGCGCCGACGCCCTTTTCGTCGATCGGGTAGCCGCGCGCGAAGCGGTCGAGCCGGAAGGCGCGGGCGGTCTGATGCGGCGCATTGCGGGCAATCAGATGGGCGTAGCAGAAGCCGGAGGCGGGCGTGGCCTTGAAGCCGCCATAACACCAGCCGGTGTTGAGATAGAGATTGTCGATATGGGTGCGGTCGATGATCGGCGAGCCGTCCATGCTCATATCCATGACGCCACCCCAGGAGCGCAGATACCGCACGCGCGACAAGGAAGGGATCATCGCCAGCCCGGCTTCGGCGACATGTTCGACCGAAGCGAGATTGCCGCGCTGGGCATAGGAATTGTAGCCGTCGATATCGCCGCCGAAAACGAGGCCGCCCTTGTCCGACTGGGACACGTAAAAATGCCCGGCGCCGAAGGTGACGACTGTGTCGATGAACGGCTTCAGCCCTTCGGAAACGAAGGCCTGCAGCACATGGCTTTCGATCGGCAGCCGCAGGCCGGCCATGTCGGCGACGACGGTGGAGTTGCCGGCTGCCGCAAGCGCCAGCTTGCCGCAGCCGATGAAGCCCTTGCTGGTCTCGACGCCGGTCACCTGGCCGTTTTCGCTGCGGATGCCGGTCACCTCGCACTGGGCGATGATGTCGACGCCGCGTTGATCGGCGCCGCGCGCATAACCCCAGGCGACCGCATCGTGGCGCACCGTGCCGCCGCGCGGGTGGAACAGGCCGCCCATAATGGGAAAACGGGCATTGTCGAAATCGAGGAAGGGCAATTTCTGGCGCACCGCCTGCCTGTCGAGAAGCTCGGCGTCGACGCCGTGCAGCCGCATGGCGTTGCCGCGGCGCGTATAGGCGTCGCGCTGGGCGTCGGAATGGAAGAGGTTGAGCACGCCGCGCTGCGAGACCATGGCGTTGAAGTTGAAGTCCTGCTCCAGCCCCTCCCAGAGTTTCATCGACAGCTCGTAGAAGGGATTATTGCCCGGCAGCAGGTAGTTCGAGCGGATGATCGTCGTGTTCCTGCCGATATTGCCCGAGCCGAGATAGCCCTTTTCGAGGACGGCGACATTGGTGACGCCGAATTCCTTGGCAAGATAATAGGCGGTGGCAAGACCATGGCCGCCGCCACCGACGATGATGACGTCGTAATGCGGCTTTGGCGCCGGGTCGCGCCAGGCAGGCGCCCAGCTTTTGTTGCCGCGAAGGCCGTTCAGGAAAATCGAAAGAGCGGAATAGCGCATGGGTCACCCCGGAAAGAACACGTCCATGATGCCAGAAAGAGGAGCGCTGACTTGCACAATAGGGACATCAATCGCTAAGAAAGAGACATGTCCTCACTTGATAGCAGAAATGCCCAGACGATCGGCTTCATCCTTATCCCGGGATTCGCGCTGATGTCCTATGCCTCGGCGACCGAGCCGCTCAGGGCGGCAAATCTCTTGGCCGGACGTGAGATCTATCGGCTGCAGATCTTCTCGCCCGATGGCGCCCCGGCGCTTTCCTCCTCGGGCGTCAGCGTCCCCGCCGAACCTCTGCCCGTCAGGGGCGGGGGGCTCGGAACGGCCTTCGTCTGCGCCGGCGGGTTGCCCCGCGACTGGCGGTATCCCGGCGTACTTGCCTGCTTGCGGCAGCTGTCGCGCGAAGGTGTGAGGATCGGCGGCATCTCGGGCGGCCCCTATCTGATGGCCGCTGCCGGTCTGCTTGGCGGCCGCGATTTCACCATCCACTGGGAGCATGCCGCAGCCCTTCTTGAAGCCTTCCCGGACCTCACGCCGCGCCAGGCGCGCTTCATGATCGACGGCAACCGGATTACCTGCGGCGGCGGCATCGCACCGCTCGACATGATGCATGTGCTGATCGCCGAGCGCATGGGGCCGGATTTCGCCCGCCGCGTCAGCGACTGGTATCTTCATACAGAGGTCAACGAACCCGCCGCACCCCAGCGCGCCTCGCTGGCGGAGCGTTATGGCGTTTATCATCCCGGTCTGCTCAGCGTTCTCGAGCGGATGGAGGAGACGATCGAGATGCCGCTCGAGCGTGCCGCCATGGCGCGCATCGCCGGCGTCACCACCCGCCATCTCGACCGGCTCTTTGCGGCCCAGCTCAATACCACCTTCCTCGATCAATACCGCAGGATCAGGCTGCAGCATGCCCATCGTCTGCTGAAACAGAGCCCGCTTTCCGTCTCGGAAATCGCGGTGGCTACCGGTTTTTCCAGTCTGAGCCATTTTTCCCGGATGTTCCGTGCCCTCTACGGCATCGCTCCGCGCGAAGCGCGTCGGGAATAGGTTTTCTTCACGGTTGAGAAATTTTCACTATGACGATAGGGTTGTCTTGGACAAAAGAAAAGGCGGCAGTGGAAAACCCATGAAATCCAACCGTAAAGCGGCAGAGCAATCGGAACAGGCGCCTAGCGGACGCGCTCCCTTTTCCCAGGACCCGCACGCCGTTCGCGAGCCGAAGGAAAACAACCTCGAAATGGCGATCGGCCATGAGGTGCGCGCCTACCGCAAGAAACTCGGCATCACGGTCACCGATCTGGCCGCCGCCACCGGCATTTCGCTCGGCATGCTGTCGAAGATCGAGAACGGCAACATCTCGCCGTCGTTGACGACGCTGCAATCACTGTCGCGGGCGCTCGGCGTACCGCTGACTGCCTTTTTTCGCCGCTATGAGGAACCGCGCAATGCCGTCTTCGTCAAGGCGGGGCAGGGCATCGAGCTCGAACGGCGCGGCACGCGCGCCGGCCATCAATATAATCTGCTCGGCCATATCGACAACAATACCAGCGGCGTCATTGTCGAGCCCTATCTCATCACACTGACGGCCGATTCCGACACCTTCCCGACCTTTCAGCACGAGGGCATGGAATTTCTCTACATGCTAGAAGGCGTGGTCGTTTACCGCCATGGCGACCAGCTTTTCCAGATGGAGCCGGGCGACAGCCTGTTCTTCGATGCCGATGCACCGCATGGGCCGGAGCAGCTGGTGAAACTGCCTAGCAAGTACCTTTCGATCATCACCTATCCTCAGCGGAGCTCGAAAGGCTGACTTGCCTTAAAAGAAAAAATCTTTCTTCCGAGTTGAAATCCCAAAACAGACCTGCTAGTCCTTTCTCAACACGAATGGAGGTCTGGTCATGTGCGGAATTGTGGGTCTCTTCCTCAAGGATAAAAGTCTCGAACCGGAGCTCGGCGCGCTCCTGTCGTCCATGCTAGTGACGATGACGGATCGGGGGCCGGACAGCGCCGGTATCGCGATCTATGGCGACGCCAGCGGCAACAATGCCAAGATCACCATCCAGTCGGCCAATCCGAAGAAGGATTTCGCCTGCCTCGAGGCCGAACTCGGCCAGGCGGTTGGCGCACCGGTCGCCATCCAGGTGAAGAGTACGCATGCCGTCATCACGCTTGCGAAGGACCTGCTCGACGCGGGCAAGGCAGCCGTTGCGGAACTGCGTCCGAACGTTCGCATCATGAGCAGCGGCGACGCCATCGAGATCTATAAGGAAACCGGCCTGCCGAAGGATGTCGTCTCCCGCTTCGCGGTCAATTCAATGGCCGGCACCCACGGCATCGGCCATACCCGCATGGCGACGGAATCGGCCGTCACGACGCTCGGCGCCCATCCTTTCTCCACCGGCTCCGACCAATGCCTGGTGCATAATGGCTCGCTCTCGAACCACAACAATCTGCGCCGCGAGCTGAAGCGCGAAGGCATGACCTTCGAAACAGAAAACGACACCGAGGTCGCCGCTGCCTATCTGACCGCAGAGATGGCCAAGGGCAAGAATCTCGGCCAGGCGCTGGAAGGCGCGGTCGATGACCTCGACGGCTTCTTCACCTTCGTCGTCGGCACGAAATCCGGCTTCGGCGTCGTGCGCGACGCAATTGCCTGCAAACCCGCTGTCATGGCCGAAACGGACCAGTATGTCGCATTCGGTTCGGAATACCGGGCGCTCGTCAATCTGCCCGGCATCGAGAATGCCCGGGTCTGGGAGCCGGAGCCTGCAACCGTCTATTTCTGGGATCACCAGAAGGTCGCTTGACCGGTACCTCATGCGCATTCTCCAAGGGTTATTGAAACATGCCTGTCATTGATCTTGCCACTACGCCGTTACGCGAACTCAACAGCGCCCTGCACAACATCCAGAACGGTTCGAACGATCTTTCCTTCGAAGTCGTCAATCCGCGCGGCAGCCATTCGGTTGCCGTCGGCATCGATGCGCCCGTCACGGTCGACGTGAAGGGGTCCGTCGGCTATTATTGCGCCGGCATGAACGACGGCGGGAGCGTCACCGTTCACGGTTCGGCAGGTCCAGGTGTTGCGGAAAACATGATGTCTGGAACAGTCGTCATCGAGGGCGATGCCAGCCAGTATGCCGGCGCAACCGGCCGCGGCGGCCTCCTTGTCATCAAGGGCAATGCGGCGTCACGCTGCGGCATCTCGATGAAGGGCATCGACATCGTCGTTCATGGCAATATAGGCCACATGTCCGCCTTCATGGGCCAGTCCGGCCACCTCGTGGTGCTCGGCGATGCCGGCGATGCGCTTGGGGATTCGCTCTACGAGGCGAAGCTCTTCGTGCGCGGTTCGGTCAAGAGCCTGGGTGCCGATTGCATCGAAAAGGAGCTGCGTCCCGAGCATCTGACGAAGCTGGCCGAACTTCTCGAAAAGGCGGGCGTGACCGAAGTGAGGCCCGAGGAATTCAAGCGTTACGGCTCCGCCCGCAAGCTTTACAATTTCAATATCGACAACGCTGACGCATATTAAGGCGAGGGACCATCATGAGCTATCACAACCCCTATACCCCGCCGCGCAAGTCCGCGACCTTCGACGATTACACGCTGGCGGAAATCCGCCGTGCTGCGGCGACTGGAATTTACGACATCCGTGGCGCCGGCACTAAACGGAAGGTTCCGCATTTCGATGACTTGCTGTTTCTCGGCGCATCGATCTCGCGCTATCCGCTCGAAGGCTACCGCGAGAAGTGCGACACGTCGGTCGTCCTCGGCGCGCGCTTTGCCAAAAAGCCCATTCACCTGAAGACGCCGATCACCATTGCCGGCATGAGCTTCGGCGCCCTGTCCGGCAATGCCAAGGAAGCGCTCGGACGCGGCGCGACGATTGCCGGAACCTCCACCACCACAGGCGACGGCGGGATGACCGATGAAGAGCGCGGCCATTCACAGACGTTGGTCTACCAGTATCTGCCGTCGCGATACGGCATGAATCCCAAGGACCTGCGTCGCGCCGATGCGATCGAAGTGGTTGTCGGTCAAGGCGCAAAGCCCGGCGGCGGCGGCATGCTGCTCGGCCAGAAGATCTCCGATCGCGTCGCCAACATGCGTAATCTGCCGAAGGGCATCGACCAGCGCTCGGCCTGCCGCCATCCGGATTGGACTGGCCCGGACGACCTCGAAATCAAGATCCTGGAATTGCGCGAGATCACCGACTGGGAAAAGCCGATCTATGTGAAGGTCGGCGGCGCGCGTCCCTATTACGACACAGCGCTGGCCGTGAAGGCCGGGGCCGACGTGGTGGTGCTCGATGGCATGCAGGGCGGAACCGCCGCGACCCAGGATGTCTTCATCGAGAATGTCGGCATGCCGACGCTCGCCTGCATCCGCCCCGCGGTCCAGGCGCTGCAGGATCTCGGCATGCATCGCAAGGTGCAATTGATCATCTCGGGCGGCATCCGTTCGGGCGCCGACGTGGCCAAGGCACTGGCGCTCGGTGCCGATGCCGTTGCCATCGGCACGGCGGCGCTCGTTGCGATCGGCGACAACGATCCGCATTGGGAAGAAGAATACCAAAAGCTCGGCACGACGGCCGGCGCCTATGACGACTGGCACGAAGGCAAAGACCCGGCCGGCATCACGACGCAGGACCCGGAACTGATGAAGCGGCTTGATCCAATCGCCGCCGGCCGCCGTCTTGCCAACTATCTGAAGGTTATGACGCTGGAAGCCCAGACCATTGCGCGCGCCTGCGGCAAGAACCACCTGCACAACCTGGAACCGGAAGATCTTTGCGCCCTGACGATGGAGGCCGCCGCCATGGCCCAGATCCCGCTCGCCGGCACGAACTGGTATCCCGGCAAGGGAGGCTACTGATTTCTACCGGCCGGGCAAACGTCCCGGCCGTCTCGCATCCATAACCAAAGTGTCTCCAAGAAATCCAAAGGGGAACGAGAATGACACTGGACCTTGCTGCTTTTGCCAGAGACAAAGGCATCAAATATTTCATGATCAGCTATACCGACCTGTTCGGCGGCCAACGCGCCAAGCTGGTCCCCGCCGAAGCCATTGCCGATATGCAGAAAGATGGCGCCGGCTTTGCGGGCTTTGCCACCTGGCTCGACCTGACGCCCGCCCATCCCGACCTGTTCGCGGTTCCCGATGCCTCCTCCGTCATCCAGCTCCCATGGAAGAAGGACGTCGCATGGGTCGCGGCCGACTGCGTCATGGACGATCAGCCGGTCGAACAGGCGCCGCGTGTGCTGCTGAAAAGACTGGTCGCTGAGGCTGCGCAAGAAGGGCTGCGGGTCAAAACCGGCGTCGAGCCGGAATTCTTTCTCATTTCCGCCGATGGCTCAGTGATCTCGGATCAGTACGATACCGCCGAAAAGCCCTGCTACGATCAGCAGGCGGTGATGCGCCGCTACGACGTCATCGCCGAGATCTGCGACTATATGCTCGAACTCGGCTGGAAGCCCTATCAGAACGACCACGAGGATGCGAACGGCCAGTTCGAGATGAACTGGGAATATGACGATGTTCTGAAGACGGCGGACAAGCACTCCTTCTTCAAGTTCATGGTCAAGTCGGTCGCCGAAAAGCACGGGCTTCGCGCTACCTTCATGCCGAAGCCCTTCAAGGGACTGACCGGAAACGGCTGCCACGCCCATATCTCGGTCTGGGACCTCGATGGCAAAGTCAACGCCTTCGCGGACAAGGAGATGGCTTTCGGGCTCTCTGCTCAGGGCAAGACCTTCCTCGGCGGCATCATGAAGCATGCCTCCGCACTTGCCGCGGTTACCAATCCGACGGTCAATTCCTACAAGCGCATCAACGCGCCGCGCACCACATCGGGCGCTACCTGGTCGCCGAACACCGTCACCTGGACGGGCAACAACCGCACCCACATGGTGCGCGTTCCGGGACCGGGACGTTTCGAGCTGCGCCTGCCTGATGGGGCGGTCAATCCCTACCTGCTGCAGGCGATCATCATCGCCGCCGGCCTCGACGGCATCCGCAGCCAGGCAGACCCCGGCCGGCACTACGATATCGACATGTATGCCGAGGGCCATCTGGTGAAGGACGCGCCGCGCCTGCCGCTCAACCTTCTCGATGCGCTACGCGCCTATGATGACGACGAGGGCCTGAAGCAGGCGATGGGGGCGGAATTTTCCGCCGCCTATCTGAAGCTGAAGCATCGGGAATGGAATGCCTACTGCTCGCATTTCACCCAATGGGAACGCGACAGCACGCTCGACATCTGAGCGGCCGACGGATGTCTTTAAGACCGCCGACATGCCGGAGCGACAAGCTTCGGCGTGATCGCATCCTCGGCACCTGATCTCGAAGGAAGAGACAGCATGAAAAACATCGTACTGACCGTATCCTGCACATCGACGCGCGGCATCGTTGCGGCGATTTCGAGCTATCTGGCGGAAAAGGGCTGCAACATCATCGACAGCTCGCAGTTCGACGATCTCGATACCGGCAAGTTCTTCATGCGCGTCTCCTTCATCTCCGAAGAAGGTCTTTCCGGCTCAGAGATCGGCGCCGATTTTGCCGCCGTCGCCGCGCCCTTTTCGATGGAATACGAATTCCACGACAGCGAAAGCCGCATGAAGGTGCTGTTGATGGTGTCGCGCTTCGGCCATTGTCTCAATGACCTGCTCTACCGCTGGAAGATCGGCGCGCTGCCGATCGACATCGTCGGCGTCGTCTCCAACCATTTCGACTACCAGAAGGTCGTGGTCAACCACGACATCCCCTTCCACCATATTCCGGTCACCAAGGCCAACAAGGTGCAGGCCGAAGCCCATATCATGGAGGTGGCCGAGCAGACCGGCACCGAACTGATCGTGCTTGCCCGCTACATGCAGATCCTGTCGGACGAGATGTGCCAGAAGATGTCGGGCAAGATCATCAACATCCACCATTCCTTCCTGCCGAGCTTCAAGGGCGCCAACCCCTACAAGCAGGCCTATGGCCGCGGCGTCAAACTGATCGGCGCCACCGCCCATTACGTCACCGCCGACCTCGACGAAGGCCCGATCATCGAGCAGGATACGGCGCGCATCACCCATGCCCAGTCGCCCGACGACTACGTCTCGATCGGCCGCGACGTCGAAAGCCAGGTGCTGGCCCGCGCCATCCACGCCCATATCCACCATCGCACCTTTATCAACGGCAATAGAACCGTGGTCTTCCCGGCAAGCCCCGGCAGCTACGCCTCCGAACGCATGGGTTGAGCGCGGTCGAGACCCACATCTCTTTTGCTGACAGACGACAATCTCCCGTTGCCTGCCAGCAGCAAGTATTTGATTATCGCCTTCAATAGGTAATCGAATCATGCTGCGGGAGGGGTGTCATGACCGACGAGGCGCTTGTTGATCGCATGTCACTGCCGCGTCCCAACGTGACCGTTGCCGACGCGGAAGAGATCCTTCTTGCCCATTACAGCCTGTCAGGCACTATCGCCGAACTCGGCAGTCAGCAGGATCGGAACTACCGCGTCGATAGCGATCGCGGCCGCTACGTCCTGAAGATCTGCCATGCCGCTTACGAGGCCCGCGAACTCGAAGCGCAGAATGCAGCGATCCATCACCTCAAGAGCAAGCAGGATGCGCCACGCGTTCCCAATGTGATTGCCAGCAATGAGGGGCGGGAGATCGTCGTGCTGACGGTGCGCGGGCAGGGCTACCAAGTCCGGCTGCTGGAATATCTGGAAGGCCAAGGGCTGACGGAACTGACCTACCTGGCGCCGGCTTCCGTTGCTGCGCTCGGCGCGCTCTGCGCCAAGCTGGCGCAGGCGCTTGCCGATTTCAACCATCCCGGCCTCGACCGCAGCTTGCAATGGGATCTGAGGCGGGCCGGGCCGGTCGCGGTGCAACTGCTTTCCGCCATCACCGACAGTGCCGCGCGCGACCGGATCGCCAAGACCATGGTGATGGCCGTTCGCCGCATCCAGCCCTTGGCGCCGTCGCTTCGGCTGCAGGCGGTGCATCACGACGTCACCGGCGATAATGTCGTCGGTCATCGCAGTGCCCATGGCCAAATCATTCCCGACGGAGTGATCGATTTCGGCGACATCATCCGCGGCTGGCTGGTCGGCGACCTCGCCGTCACCTGCGCCTCGCTGCTGCATCACGCCGAGGGCGACCCTTTTCATATCCTGCCTGCCGTCACTGCCTATCAGGCGATCTATCCGCTGACCGAGGAGGAATTGAAGGCGCTTTGGCCATTGATCGTCGCCCGCGCGGTCATCCTCGTCGCCAGCAGCGAGCAGCAGATTTCGGTCGATCCCGACAATGATTATGTCCGCGGCAATCTCGATCGCGAGCGGGCGATCTTCGATACGGCGATGTCGGTTCCCTTCGAATTGATGGAAGCAGCAATCCTCCAGGCAGCCGGCGGGAATGTCGCTGCCCCGGAAACATCAGGATGGTTGCCGCTGCTGCCTGACATTGATCCCACCGGGATCGCCTATGTCGACCTTGGGGTGTGCAGCCCGCATTTTTCCGCCGGCAACTGGCTGAATGCCGACATGGACTGGCGGCTGCTTGCCCGGGCTGCAACCGAAAACGGCACGGCAGCAACGCGCTACGGCGAATATCGGCTGTCCCGGGCGGGAACCGCCGGGAGACAGGCGACCTGCGCCCTGCATATCGATATATGCCTTGCCGCCGGCAGCGCGGTTGCCGCGCCCTTTACCGGCCGCATCGGCTGGAAGGACCAGCATCTGACGCTGACCGGCGACGGCATGACCCTGCATCTCGACGGGCTCGACCTCTCGGTCGAGGACGGCGCCGAGGTTGCCGGCGGCGAGCCGCTCGGCGCGGTCGTCGGCGAGGCTTCATCGCTCGGTGGGCTGCGCGTCCAGCTTTGCAGCATCGCGGGGCTCGAGCCGCCGCTCTTTGCTACATCGCGCGAGGCGGCGGCTTGGTCGGTGCTCTGCCCTTCTCCCTCGCTGCTTCTCGGCCCTGGGGCCGATGCGCCGAAACCGGAAACCGCCGAGCTGCTCGCCAGGCGGCAGGCACATCTGGCCGGGGCACAGAAGAATTATTACGCAGCGCCGCCGCAGATCGAGCGCGGCTGGAAGGAGCATCTGTTCGATGTCGAGGGCCGCGCCTATCTCGACATGGTCAACAACGTCTCCATTCTCGGCCATGGCCATCCCAAGCTTGCGGCGGCGATCAGCGCCCAATGGCTGCGGCTCAACACCAACTCACGCTTCCACTATGCCGCGATCACGGAATTTTCCGAGCGGCTCGCAGCACTTTCGCCCGACGGGCTCGATACGGTCTTCCTGGTCAATAGCGGCTCGGAGGCGAACGATCTGGCGATCCGGCTGGCGCAGGCTCATAGCGGCGCGCGCAACATGCTCTGCCTGCTCGAAGCCTATCATGGCTGGTCGTCGGCAAGTGACGCCGTCTCCACCTCGATCGCCGACAATCCTGAGGCTCTGACCACCCGGCCGGACTGGGTGCATGCCGTCGCGTCGCCGAATACCTATCGCGGCGCATTCCGAGGTCCCGATACGGCGGCCGGCTATCTCGGCGCGATAACGCCGGTGCTGGAGGGGATCGACGCCGGCGGCGAAGGCCTTGCCGGCTTCATCTGCGAATCGGTCTACGGCAATGCAGGCGGCATTCCGCTGCCGGACGGGTATCTCGCCCAGGTCTATGCACAGGTGCGCGCCCGCGGCGGCCTCTGCATCGCCGACGAAGTGCAGGTCGGTTATGGCAGGCTCGGCCATTATTTCTGGGGCTTCGAACAGCAAGGGGCCGTGCCCGACATCATCACCATCGCCAAGGGCATGGGTAACGGCCATCCGCTCGGCGCCGTCATCACCACGCGGGAGATCGCCAGGTCGCTGGAGAAGGAGGGCACGTTCTTTTCCTCCACCGGCGGCGGCCCGGTCAGTTGCGTCGCCGGCATGACGGTGCTCGACATCATGGCCGAGGAAAAGCTGCAGGAAAATGCGCGAGAGGTCGGCGATCACCTGAAGGCGCGGCTTGCCGCACTGATCGACCGCCATCCGATTGCCGGCGCCGTGCACGGCATGGGGCTCTATCTCGGGCTCGAATTCGTCCGCGACAGAACGACGCTGGAGCCGGCGACCGAAGAGACGGCAGCAGTCTGCGAGCGGCTTCTGAGCCTCGGCGTCATCATGCAGCCGACCGGCGATCACCAGAATGTGCTGAAGATCAAACCGCCGCTCTGCCTCGGCATCGACAGCGCGGATTTCTTCGCGGACATGCTGGAAAAGGTGCTCGATGAAGGCTGGTGACAAGGGCTTGCGGCCTTAACCAAATCGTTCATTTCAGGGCATTTCGATTTTTAATGAAACGGCCCATTGCCTGAATCAGCCGGGCTTCCTATCTCTGCTGCGGCGATCGAAAGAGTTTCGATTCTGTCATGCGAATTTTACGAAGAGCTGATATGTTTCTTTCCGTAAAGTTCGGCTGGGATGGAATGAATTTTTTCGGATCGTCGATATTTTGACACGTTTCGGAATATGTTTCTGACAGGCTGCAGGGTAATCTCTACCAAGTTAGTAGATTTATCAGTGGCGGCCATCGCCGGTCCTGGCCTCTTCCGGGACCTCTCAAGTGCAACGCCAACGCAAGGAACGAGCATGATAGACATCGATATTCTCGCCGACCTTGGGCGATCTGTGCTTGGCAATGACCGTCCGGGCGCCCTCTCCCGCCCGAACTGTCGAATGTGACGTTCGTCCTCCTTTCAACGGTACCAGAC
>Ga0102593_1001721_pt1 | contig 19880 bp, 23 predicted proteins | sample AraplaCol_mMS_r2_2_FD_76862 | JGI IMG/M metagenome (GOLD analysis project Ga0102593, IMG submission 76862) | Arabidopsis root microbial communities from North Carolina, USA - plate scrape MF_Col_mMS_r2 (SPADES assembly) (version 2) | ecosystem: Host-associated > Plants > Roots > Endosphere...
GTCGCTGATATGGCGACCCCAGGCAAGCGCCTCGTAGCCCACCCGCAGTCCACGCCTGGCGGCACGTTCGCCGAGTTCCCGAAAGTCCTCCGCTGCCCGGTCGATACCGCCGATTGCTGCCGGCGAGACGTTTGAACAGACGAGCACCAGGTCCGTTCCGAGCTGCTGCATGACGTCGAACTTCCGTTCCGCACGGTCAAAAGTGCGGCTTCGCAGTGGCTCCGGCATGCCCTCGAAATCACGAAATGGCTGAAACAGGGTGATCTCCAGGCCATGGTCGCGGACGAGTTTCCCGACATCAGCCGGGCTTCCGTCGAAGGCAAGGAAGTCATTCTCGAAGATCTCGACGCCGTCGAAGCCCGCCCGGGCGATCGCCTCGAGCTTCTCCGGGAGTTCGCCGCTGATCGTGACAGTCGCAATCGAGGTCCTCATGTCAAAGCCCTTCCGATATCCGTGCGAGATTGAACGAGCGCCGAACACGACGATGCGTTCCAGAAAACCGCTCGCTACTATTATGGCAAATGTCGTGAGGAATTCAAATAGCGTGTCTTATTATAAATTCTCATATGATTTTGAAAAACTCTGTTGATTTGAGTGCTCGTCTCTGGCAATCATTCCTCTCACAGTCAAAAGGTGAGGTGGCTGTCCGGTCGAATGACCGCCAAAGGAGGAGGAATTACATGTTCAAGTCTTTGCTAACGCGCCGAAATGCGATGCTCGGAGCCGCGGCCCTGGTGGCTGCCGTCACCCTGGCGCAACCGGCCGCCGCCGTCACGCCTGACGAAATCAAGGCTCGCGGCAAGATCATCGTCGGAATTCAGGGTGACAACCCGCCTTGGGGCTTTGTGACCAGCGGCGGCAAACAGGACGGCCTCGATGCCGACATCGCAACGCTGTTCGCCAAGGAACTGGGCGTTTCCGTCGAGTTCGTGCCGCTTGAAGTCAACAACCGCATTCCCGCACTGACGGCCGGCCGTGTCGACGTTCTGTTTGCAACGATGGCGATGCTGCCGGATCGCGCAAAGGCTGTGCAGTTCAGCAAGCCCTATGTTGCCAATGCCATCGTTCTGATTGGTCCAAAATCGGCCGAGATCAAGACGAATGCCGACATGGCCAAGTTCACGGTTGGCGTCGCCAAGGGCGCTGCTCAGGACACGCAGGTCACCAAGAACGCGCCGCCGAGCACGACCATCCGGCGCTATGATGGAGACGCCGCGAGCGTCCAGGCCCTGGTGTCCGGCCAGGTCGAGACGCTTGGTGGCAACATTTTCTATATGGACCGGGTGGAGAAGGCCCGTCCGGGCGAATTCGAAAACAAGCTTGAGTTCCAGAAGCTCTACAACGGTGCTTGCACGCGTCTCGGCGAAAAGGAAATCAATGCGGCGCTCAACACCTTCATCGACAAGATCAAGGCCAACGGCGAACTCAAGGCAGTCTACGACAAGTGGATGAAGGTTCCGGTCCCGGAATTCCCGGAAACGCTGGAAGGCATTCCGTTTGCGGCGAACTGAGTGAACGGCAAAGGTGGACGGGGCCCGGCCCTCCAGCTGATTACAGGGCCTGCCAACCACTCCTCCGTCATGCTCGGGCTCGTCCCGAGCATCTACGGCGGCAGATCCCCGGCACAAGGCCGAAGATGACGTCCAACAAGAGGCAACTCTTCACCAAACAAGGCCGGGCATGCAATGCCCGGCAACGCAACCGCCATGCTTAAGGCTCTGCCCGCATCCAGGAGCGCGATCATGAACAAACCAATCTTTGTGCTCAATGGACCGAACCTCAATCTTCTCGGTCAGCGCGAGCCGGCGATCTATGGAACCACGACGCTTGCCGACATCAGAAAACGGTGCGTGACCAAGGCAAAGGCGCTCGGATTCGACGTCGAGTTTCGCCAGACCAATTTTGAGGGCGAACTGGTTGAGAGCGTGCACCAGGCCCGGACCGACGCCTGTGGCATCATCATCAATCCTGCCGGCTATACGTTCACATCGATCGCTCTTCTCGATGCGTTGAAAATGTTCGACCCGCCGAAGATCGAGCTGCATATTTCGAATGTTCATGCGCGTGAGAGCATCTACCACAATTCGCTGATCTCGCGCGTCGCCACGGCCATCATGATCGGCTTTGGAGCCGACGGCTACGAGCTGGCAATCCAGGCGATGGCAGGCATGGTCAAGCGGGACTGAACTTTCAGGAAGACGGACCAGAAGGATCGCCATGAATTATAAGTTGGATTTCACCCCGGTCATAGATGGCCTGCCGAGCCTTCTGCTCGGCTGCCTCGGGACATTCTTGCTTGCCATTTGTGGGATGCTACTGGCGATCGTCATCGGAATTGGCGGGGTAGCCTTGCGCGACTCTGCGCTCAAGCCGGCCCGATGGCTGGTCATCGCCTTCGTCGAATTGATCCGCAACACGCCGTTTCTGGTCCAGATCTTCTTCATCTATTTTGCGCTTCCGCTCACGGGCATCAGGCTGGATCCGACGCCGACGGCGATTATCGCACTCGGCATCAACGGTGGCGCCTACGCCATCGAGATCATTCGCGGTGGCGTTCAGTCGATCCCGAAGGGACAGATGGAAGCGGGTCTGGCGCTTGGTCTGCACAAGGCTCAGGTTTTCCGGCTGATCATTCTCAAGCCGGCATTGCGGGCGATCTATCCGTCCCTGACCAGCCAGTTCGTCCTCCTGACGCTGACCACCAGTATTGCATCGGCGATTTCGGCCTACGAACTGACTTCCGTTTCGCAGCGCATCGAGTCGGAGAGCTTCCGCAGCTTCGAGGTCTACTTCACGGTCACGATTTTCTATTTCGTGATCTCCTGGCTGATGATGCGCATCTTCGCGTTGTTTTCGGCGCGCTACTTCAAATATCCGGTCAAGTAGGAGGAATTCCATGGGTCAAGAAGAATTCGTCTTCCTCCTGATCGGCTTGAAATGGACCGTGGTCCTGTCCGCTGTCGGCTTTGTCTGCGGCTGTATTTCAGGGCTCGGCATCGCTCTTGCCCGTGCCTCGGGCATACCGCTGCTGGAACGCCTGACGGCTGGCTATATCGCCGTCTTCCAGGGAACACCGCTGCTGATGCAGCTTTTCGTCGTCTATTACGGCCTGGCGCTGGTGGGGCTGATGCTCGATGCTTGGGTGGCCGTCGCGATCGGCCTGACCCTGCATGCCAGCGCCTATCTGGGCGAGATCTGGCGCGGATCGATCGAAGCGGTTCCGCGCGGCCAGACGGAAGCGGCAAAGGCTCTCAGCCTCAGATATGTGTCGCGCATGAAGGATGTCATCCTGCCGCAGGCGCTGCGCATCTCGCTGCCTGCCACGGTCGGTTTCCTCGTGCAACTGATCAAAGGCACCTCCCTTGCATCGATCGTCGGCTTCACCGAGCTGACGCGGGCCGGCAACATCATCTCCAACCAGATCTTCCAACCGCTGACGGTCTTCGGCATCGTCGGCATTCTCTATTTCCTGATGTGCTGCCCACTGACGATTCTTGGCGCTCGCCTCGAACGAAAGTTTGCCGCCTCTGCGCGCTGATCCGCATCTCGCATTCTTCGACGCGGTCCAGCCCGCCAATATGGAGTTCTACTGATGACCAGTCCCAGTCCTGCTCAAGGCGCAGAGACCATGATCACCATGGAGCGGGTGGAGAAGTGGTATGGCGCATTTCAAGCTCTGCACGACATCAACATATCGGTTCGCAGCGGCGAGAGGATCGTCTTGTGTGGGCCTTCCGGCAGCGGGAAATCGACGCTCATTCGCTGCATCAACCATCTCGAGACCTACGAGAAAGGGGAAATCCGCGTTGGCGGGATTCTTCTCGGTAATCAGGCCAAGACCATCGATGCGATCCGTCGTGAGGTCGGCATGGTGTTCCAGCAGTTCAATCTGTTTCCGCATCTGACCGTGCTGCAGAACTGCATGCTGGCGCCGATGAAAGCTGTCGGCGTCGGCAGGGCGGAGGCCGAGGAACGGGCACGCGGGCTGCTCGAGCGGGTCAAGATCCTGGAGCAGGCCGACAAATACCCGGTGCAGCTTTCTGGTGGCCAGCAGCAGCGCGTGGCCATCGCCCGCGCGCTTTGCATGCGGCCGAAAGTGATGCTGTTCGATGAGCCGACGTCGGCGCTTGATCCGGAGATGGTCAAGGAGGTGCTGGATACCATGATCGCGCTGGCCGATGAGGGCATGACGATGATCTGCGTCACGCACGAGATGGGCTTTGCCCGCCAGGTCGCCGATCGCGTGATCTTCATGGCCAGCGGCGCGATCGTCGAGGAAGCCCCGCCCGCCGAATTCTTCACAAACCCACAGCATGAGCGAACCAGGAAATTCCTCGGAGAAATCCTGCGGAAGTAAGGCGCCACAAGGTCGATGCGTCTGGCAAATTATGGGAGCCGGCAATGAAGCCGCTAGAGATTGCAGTCATGGGAGCCGGCCTCATCGGCAGGCGCCACGTCGAGCGAATTATCTCCGAGCCCGGAACCGTTCTCTCGGCGGTGATCGATCCTTCTGCCGCCGGTCGCGACTTTGCCGAGAATATCGGCGCCCGATGGTGCCGGAGCTTCCTAGACATCCGCGTCGAGGACAGGCCTCACGGCGTCATCGTGGCAACGCCGAACCAGCTTCACGTTGAGAACGGAATGGAGATCATCGCTGCCGGCATCCCTGTTCTGATCGAGAAACCGATCGCCGACGATGTCGATGCTGCAGGGGCACTGGTTGCCGCCGGCGAGAAGGCAGGTATACCGCTGCTGGTCGGCCATCACAGGCGCCACAATCCGATGATCCAGGCGGTCAAGCAGATCGTCGACGGCGGAAGGCTTGGCCGGATCATCACGGTGCACGGCACCTTCTGGGTCGCCAAGCCCGACGAGTATTTCGATATCCCCTGGCGGCGCGAAGCGGGCGCCGGCCCTATCTTCGTCAACCTGATCCACGATGTCGATCTCTTCCGATATTTCTTCGGCGAGGTCGAAGCCGTCCATGCGATGGAATCCCACGCCGTGCGGAACCATGCTGTCGAGGATACGGCTGTCGTGACGCTGCGTTTCGAAAGCGGGGTGCTTGCCACTCTCAACGGCAGTGATGCCGTGGCGGCGCCCTGGAGCTGGGAGATGACCACCGGGGAGAACCCTGCTTTTCCCCGTTACGATCAATTCTGCTACCAGATCGGCGGCACCAAGGGCTCGCTCGGAATTCCTGATCTGACACTGTGGACGAGCCCTTCGAGGCCCGATTGGCTGGAGCAGCTTGCCCAGGAGCGGGTGCTCTATGCAGCAGCCGATCCCCTTTGCGTTCAGCTCAGACATTTTTGCGACGTCATTCGTGGCGATGCCACGCCTCTGGTGAGTGGCCGGGAGGGCCTTGCTACTCTCAGGGTCGTCGAAGCGATCAAGAGATCGGCGCGCTCGGGGCAGATGATCCACCTCGCCAAGGCCAGCGCCTCTTCCGATCCCCAGAAAGTCTGACCACATGATCACCGGGACGACCAAACTCATCGCTCACCTCGGCTATCCGACGGAGTCCTTCAAGGCGCCGCTGATCTACAATCCTTACTTTCAGAAGACCGGAATTGATGCCGTCGTCGTGCCGATGGGCTGCAGGCCGGAGGACTATCCGGCGTTTCTGAAACTTCTGTTCCGGCTATCCAATATCCACGGCGCTCTCATCACGATGCCGCACAAGATTTCGACCATGGCGCTGCTCGACGAAACCTCGACCAACGCAAAAGTCGCCGGCTCGTGCAATGCAGTGCGTCTCGGTTCGGACGGCAGGCTGATCGGTGACATGTTCGATGGCGAGGGCTTCGTTCGAGGCGTGTTGCGCAAGGGCAAAAAGGTTGAAGGAGCCCGTGCGCTCATCGCCGGTGCCGGCGGTGTCGGCTCGGCGATCGCGGCGTCTTTGGCACAGGCGGGTGTCGCCCATCTCGCCATCTTCGACGCCAACGACACGACCGCGACCGCGCTGCGGGATAGGCTGAAGAAATACTATCCGCAGCTTGAAGTGACGGTCGGCTCCGCCGATCCGGCAGGTTTCGACATTGTCGTCAACGCGACACCTCTCGGAATGCGACGGGGTGACCCGCTGCCAATCGATATCGACCGCATCTCCCCATCGACCTTCGTCGGCGAAGTCGTGATGACGAAGGAGATAACCCCTTTTCTCGAGGCCGTGAGGGCGCGCGGCTGTGCATTTCAGGTTGGGACCGACATGTTGTTCGAACAGATCCCCGCCTATCTCGAATTCTTTGAATTCCCGACAACGACGGCCGACAACCTGCGTGCCATCGCCAAACTCGGATGATGCCGAAAAGTGTGAGCGGTTTTCGGACGACATCCTGTTCTAGAGCGAGGCGGTGATGCCGCCATCGACGGTCAGCATGTGGCCGTTGACGAAGGAGGAGGCATCCGAGGCTAGGAAGACGGCAGCGCCGACAAGCTCCTTGACCTCGCCCCAGCGGCCGGCCGGCGTGCGGTTTTCAAGCCAGCCGGAAAACTTGGGATCATCGACGAGCGCCTGATTGAGTGGGGTGCGGAAATAGCCCGGCGCGATCGCATTGATCTGCAGGCCGTATTTCGCCCAGTCGGTCGCCATGCCGCGCGTGAGGTTCTTCACCGCGCCCTTGGTGGCGGTATAGGGCGCGATGCCGGGACGGGCGAGTTCGGCCTGGACGGAGGCGATGTTGATGATCTTGCCGCGGCCGCGTGAGATCATTGCCTGGGCGACCGGCTGGCTGACATAGAATAGGCTGGAGACGTTGGTCTTGAAGATCTCGTCCCATTTATCGACCGGGAAGTTCTCCAGCGGTGTGCGAAACTGCATGCCGGCATTGTTGACGAGGATGTCGATCGGGCCGATCTCCGCCTCGATATAGGTGATCGCGGTGCGGCTGGCCTCTGCATCGGTGACGTCGAAGGCGGCGCTGACGGCATGGCGATGGCTGCGACGGATATCCTCGGCGGCGGCCTCCGCCTTCTGCGCGTTGCGGCCGTTGATGATGATCGAGGCGCCATGCTCGGCAAGCCCGACCGCCAATGCACGGCCGATGCCTTGACTGGAGCCGGTGACGAGGGCGCGGCGGCCGGAGAGGTCGAAGAGGGGAAAGGTCACAAGGCTGCTCCTGATTTCGTTGCACTCTGCATAACCGGTTTCCGGCACTACATGCAAAGGTGCTGGATCAGGCCCTTCCAAGCCTCTTGATATTTCCTGCAAGCTCCCCGGCGAGCCGCAGGCTGGCGGCGGTTGCCACCGTCATTTGCGGCAGGAGCAGCCATTCGAGCGTCCAGGCAGCACCGGAGCGTTCCTGTTCGTGGACGAGGGACTGGTGGATGCCCGATAGCACAGTAGCGTTGAAGCGGGCGAGCGAAACCAGGACCTCGGCGGAAACGGGGTTCTGCTTGTGCGCCATCGCCGACGAGGTGCCGCCGCCCGAGATTTCGATCTCATCGCCGGCCTGGGCGAGCAGCGCGATATCCTGTCCCATCTTGCCGAGACTGCCTGATATCGATGCGATCAGGCCGGCAATATCGGCGATCGGCAGACGCCCGCTCTGCCATTGGTGTGCGTCCGTGAGGCCAAGTTCCTGGGCCAGCGAAGCGCGGATTGCGGAGGCGTGCGATCCGAGCTTGTCCAGTGTGCCGGCCGCACCACCGAACTGGACGGGAAAGCTCTGCTCGGTCAGGCGGTCGCGATAGGTCGTCAACGGTGCGCGCCACGCATTGAGGCGATCGGCGACGGTGATCGGGATCGCCGCCTGCATGCGGGTATGACCCATCAGCTGGTTCCGGCCGAACAGGCGGTCGAGCGCATCGAGCCTTGCGGCAATGGTGGAAAGCCGGCCGGCAAACAGGAAGACGACGGCCTTCAGGCGGATCATCAGGCTGGTATCGATGACATCCTGGCTGGTCGCGCCGAGATGCAGGCTTTTTGCCGCTTCCTCGCCGACATCAGCGCGCAGCTGTTTGATGAGATCGGGAACGACGACACCGTCCCTTGCCGTTGCCGATCGAAGACTGGGCACATCGGGCGAAAAGGCAGCGCAGGTGTCAGTGATACGCCGTGCCGCTTCGGCAGGGATGAGGCCATGAGCGGCTTCCGCCTTGGCGAGCGCGGCCTCGAAGGAGAGCATGGCTCGGATATCCGCCTCGGCGGAGAAATAGGGCGCGATTTCATCGTCGCCGAGCAGGCCGGAAAGGAAGGGGTGGTCGAAGGGCGATGCGGTCATGGGTGTCTCGTTTTTTGCGTCGTCCCCCATCCGGCTGCCGCTTTCCTCTTGGGGAGAGCGGGTAGGGTGAGGGGAGGCTACTCGTACGGAGCCCTCCGAACAAGCCACCGGCATGCCGCCCTCAGATATCGAGAAACACCGTTTCCTTCGGACCCTGCAGATAGATGTCGAAATGACAGGTCGCGCCATCACGCGTGGCGACCATCGTTGCGACGCGTTCGCGATGTTCGATGCGGGAAAGCAGCGGATCGGCGGCATTGGCCTCGGTCTCCTCCGGGAAATACATGCGCGTGTGCAGGCCGATATTGATGCCGCGGGCGACGATCCAGAAGGTGATGTGCGGGGCCATTTTGCGACCGTCCTTGAAGGGAACGCGGCCGGGCTTGACGGTCTCGAAGCTATAGACGCCGTCCTCAGCACGGGTCGGGCAGCGGCCCCAGCCGGTGAAATTGGGATCGGCGGCGCCGCGCATTTCCGACGGGCTGTTGTAGAGGCCGGCGCTGTCGGCCTGCCAGATCTCGATGACTGCATCGCGCACCAGCGCCCCCGCGCCATCGAAGATCCGGCCGGTGACGGTGATACGCTCGCCGAGCGTCTTGTCGTTGACCATCTCGATGCCGAGATCGGTGTCGTAGACGCCCGAGATGTCGCAGAAATTCGGCGTCAGGCCGATATGGACATAGGGACCGGCCGTCTGCGACGGGGTTTCCTTGAGATAGCCGAGCTGCTGCATGGTCAGTTGCCCTCCAGTCTGTTTTCGAACATCGTCGAGCGACGGCCGCGCAGCACGATATCGAATTTATAGGCGCGTGAATCCATCGGAATGGTGTTGCCCCAGTCGAGCGGCGCGATCAGCTGCTCGATCGCTGCCTTGTCGGGGATCGTGCCGACGATCGGACATTTCCAGATCATCGGATCGCCTTCGAAATACATCTGGGTGATCAAGCGTTGGGCAAAGCCATGCCCGAAGATCGAAAAATGGATATGGGCGGGACGCCAGTCGTTGATGCCGTTCGGCCAGGGATAGGCGCCGGGACGGATGGTGCGGAAATGGTAGCGGCCGTCCTCGTCGGTGATGGCGCGGCCGCAGCCGCCGAAATTCGGGTCGATCGCCGCCAGATAGGTTTCCTTCTTATGGCGATAGCGGCCGCCGGCATTGGCCTGCCAGAACTCGACCAAGGCGCCTGCAACCGGCCTGGCGCGCTCGTCGAGCACGCGGCCATGGACGATGATGCGTTCGCCGATGGCGCTCTCGCCGGGCTGCGCGTAGTTCAGGATCAGGTCGTTGTCGAGTTCGCCGATCATCGAATGGCCGAAGACCGGACCGGTGGTTTCGGAAATCGTGCCGTCGAGAGAGAGCAGCGCGCGCTGCGGCGCGCGCAGCACGGAGGTCTTGTAGCCGGGGGTCAGCGCTGGCGCATGCCAGGCGCGGTCGCGGGCGAAGAAGCCGCCGGTCTCGGGCTTGCGGTTCGGTCGTTCGGACATTTTTCTCCCTCAGGCCGCCTTTTCGGCGTCCATCTGTTCAAAAGCCTGCTTTGCGATCTTGATCGCGTGGTTGGCGGCGGGAACGCCGGCATAGATTGCAACATGCAGCAGCGCCTCGCAAATATCCTCGCGGGTTGCCCCCGTATTGGCGGTGGCGCGCACATGCATGGCGACCTCGTCGTCCTGGCCGAGGGCCGCGAGCAGAGCGATGGTGATGATCGAGCGCTCGCGCTTCGTCAGCGCCGGGCGCGACCAGACATGGCCCCAGGCAGCTTCGGTGATCAGTTCCTGGAAGGGGCGGTCGAACTCCGTCGATGTGGCGGCGGCGCGGTCGACATGGGCGTCGCCAAGCACGGCGCGGCGGGTCGCCATGCCCTGGCGATAACGTTCGGAGGAGGACGCGGTCTCATTCATGGGCTGACTTCTCCAGGCGGAATGGATGTGAGGAAGGCGCGGATGATCGCCGTTAGCGCCTCCGGCTGCTCAACGCAGGGAATGTGCGCGCAATCGCGGATCACTTCGTAGCGAGCGCCTGATATCAGCTTCGCGGTCGAAAGGACGAGATCGGGCGGCGTCGAGCCATCCTGGTCGCCAACGATGCAGATCGTTGGGACAGTGATCGTCTTTGCGATTTCGGTAAGATCGGCATCGCGGATCGCGGCGCAAGCGGCGACATAACCCTCGACGGGCTGGCGCGTCAGCATGTTGCAATAGCCGGCATAGGCGGTGTTCTCGGGCCGGCGGAAGGCGGGTGTGAACCAGCGTTCCATGATGGCGTCGACAATGCTGCCGATACCGTTTTTCTCGACGGCGGCGATGCGGGCGTTCCAGCTCTCTGAAGTGCCGATCTTGTGGGCGGTGTCGCAGAGGATGAGGGCGCCGACCAGGTCCGGCCGCCGGTGATAGAGTGACTGGGCGATGAGGCCGCCGACGGAGAGGCCGCAGATGACGGCATCCTTGACCGACAGCAGATCGAGAAGGCCGGCGAGATCCGTCGCATGATCCTCGATCGATGAGGGGAGCTGGCCGACATCGGAAAGGCCGTGGCCGCGCATGTCGTAAAGCACGATGGCAAATTCACCGGCAAGCCGCACCACGACGTCGCGCCAGATGCGGAAATCCGTCCCGAGCGAATTGGTAAAGACGATCACTGGCCTGTCGGCGGGGGCGCTGATGACCTGATAGTGGATCGTCACGTCGTTTATGCGGGCGAATTGCACGTCACTCTCCTCCTGAACGGTGAAATTGACTGGTTGATCCGGTTAAGTAAAATGATATTTATTGGCGTTTCGATAACCTTGGAGTTATGCGAACGATGATCGACAGCCGAGTCAAGTTCCGCCATCTGCAAACCTTTGTCGAGGTGGCGCGGCAGAAGAGCGTCATGAAGGCCGCCGAATTGCTGCATGTCAGCCAGCCGGCAGTCACCAAGACGATCCGCGAACTGGAACAGGTGCTGGGTGTCGATGTTTTCGAGCGCGATGGCCGCGGCATCAAGATCACCCGGTACGGCGAGGTCTTCCTGCGGCACGCTGGCGCTGCGCTGACCGCGCTGCGCCAGGGTCTCGATTCCGTTTCGCAGGAGCAGTTCGCCGATGCGCCGCCGATTCGTATCGGCGCACTGCCGACGGTGTCATCGCGCATCATGCCGCGGGCGATGGAACTCTTCCTCAAGGAGAAGACCTGGAGCCGGGTGAAGATCGTCACTGGTGAGAACGCGGTACTGCTGGAACAGCTTCGCGTCGGCGATCTCGATATCGTCGTCGGACGTCTGGCAGGCGCCGAGAAGATGGCGGGCTTTTCCTTCGAACATCTTTATTCCGAGCAGGTGGTGTTTGCCGTGCGCGCCGGCCATCCGCTGCTCGACGGCCGGCAATCGCTGTTTGCCGGCTTCGGCAACTATACGGTGCTGATGCCGACGCGGGGGTCGATCATCCGGCCGGTGGTCGAAAATTTCCTCATCGTCAACGGCGTCTCCAGCCTGCCGAACCAGATCGAGACGGTGTCGGATTCCTTCGGCCGCGCTTTCCTCAGGGCAAGCGATGCGATCTGGATCATTTCCAACGGCGTGGTGGCCAACGATGTCGCCGACGGGCGGCTGGCGCTTCTGCCGATCGATACCGGCGAGACCAAGGGGCCGGTCGGGTTGACGATGCGCGCCGATGCCGTGCCGTCGCTGCCGCAATCGATCCTGATGCAGACTATCCGAGAGGCGGCAGGTGAGGTTTCCTGAAGTAGCGGAGGTCGGACCAGGATCAGAAGAAGGATCTGGGCGACGGAAGCGACAGTGAAATTCGTCCCTGCCTTTGCCGGAATTGCTGCGCGGCTGCTGGACGAGGAGAAGCATCTGACAAGAGACCTGCCGGGTTATGACGAATACCGCCGCAAGGTCCGGTACCGGCTGCTGCCTGGATTATGGTGACGGCTAAATCGGTGGTCAGCAGAACCAGCTCTTTTAATTCGCTTGTTGAGTGCCCAGATTTGGACTATGTCTAATTCAAGACAGGAGGCCCTTATGCAGCATGCGCGACGGGAGCAACGAGAAGGCCAGCGGCCACAGCGGCTGGAAACCGAGCGGTTTGCTCCGGCAAACCGCAAGAGGCTGAGCGCCCCGGCCTTGCGAACTTTTCTGGCGATCGCCGATCTCTGGGGGCTGACGGAAGAGCAGCGTCTGCTCGTGCTCGGTTATCCCTCTAGGTCGACCTACCACAATTGGGCCAAACAGGCGCGCGAGCACGGCGCTTTCACGCTCGATGTCGATACGCTGACCCGCATCTCGGCCGTGCTCGGCATCCATCAGGCACTCGGCGTGCTTTTTTCGGATGAACGCGCCGGCGTCGCCTGGCTGCGCACTCCGCATCAGGCGCTCGTTTTCAGCGGGCATCCGCCGCTTGATATTCTGACGAACGGGACCCAGGACGGGTTGATGACTGTACGCCGCTTTCTCGATGGCGCGCGCGGTGGTCTCTACATGCAGCCAAATATGCTCGACGAAGCCTTCACGCCTTACGAAGATACGGACATCGTCTTCCGGTGAGGGATCGTGTTGCCCCGGCGCCGCGTCCATCGTACCGGCTGATCCCCTCGCAATTTCCGCCTATCGGACTTTTTGAGACGGTGACGAGGGTGGCCGATCTCGAAGCCGTGATGGAGCTCGTCGGCTGGACCAACGACCGGCTCGTCGCCGACCGCATCCAACGGCTTCCCGAGGACCAATGGGTTTATGGCGTTGCCAATGCCAGTATTGTTATGGCGGCATTCCTGCATGTTGCGCCGGGAGGAATGCGCTTCAACGGCCCTGATCTCGGTGCCTGGTATGCAGCCGACGATCTCCGCACAGCCGCCGCCGAAGTTGGCCATCATCTCAGGCGCGAAGCGCTCGCGCGCGGCGTCGCGACGATGGCGCGCACCTATCGAAGCTATTCGGCCAACCTGATTGGTGATTACCTCGACATTCGCGGCGAAGAGAGGCTGCGGCCCCATGTCTATGACGGCACCAGCTATGCGGCGTCGCAAGTGCTGGGGGAAGAGGTGCGCTCGAGCGGCGGCGCCGGTATCCTCTATGACAGTGTCCGGCTGAAAGGCGGAGTGGCCATCGTCGCCCACCGCCCGCGCAATATTCGCGACGTGGTGCAGGCCGACCACTTCGAAATCACCGTTTCCGCCACTGACCGGCGCATCGATGTCAGGAAGCTTGCTGCCTGACGACGGCGCCTGCCGGCGCCGGGAATGGTGATGCTCAAACCGGCAATCGTTCGGCCCATGCCTTCACCGCCTTCGCCATCGTGGCAAGGTGATCGGCACTGGAGAAACCGGAGATCGTCTTGCGCGGCTTGAGGTCGTGGTCGCCATCCTCGAGCCAGAGGATCTCGATGCTGTCGGACAGATCGTAACCCGGCACCTCGTCCCGCGTGCCGAATTCGTCGCGTGTTCCCTGGCAGATCAGCGCGGGCGTCGTCAGCCCGGTGAGATGGCCGGTGCGCAGTTTCTCCGGCTGGCCGGGCGGATGGAAGGGATAGCCGAGGCAGAGCAGGCCGGCAATCTTTCCCCGACGATGAAGATCGTCGGCGATCATGCTGGCAACCCGGCCGCCCATCGACTTGCCGCCAATGATAAGCGGGCCGCTGGCGCCGAGCTCGGCAATGGCCGCTTCGTATTCGGGATTGAGCGTTTCGGCCCGCGGCGGCGGCTTGCGGCCTTCCGAGGTGCGGCGGGCGGCCATATAGGCGAATTCGAAACGGGCCACACGGAAGCCGACGTCGGCGAGCGCATTTGCCGCTGCTGTCATCGATGCCGAATCCATCGGCGCGCCGGCACCATGCGCCAGAAGGATCGTGAAGCGCGCATCCTGAGGCCCCTGCGATAGAAACCTGTCAAGCATCGGTAATCCTCCATCCCATCGTCGGAACCATGTCGATGGCCGTGACTTCTTGCTGGAAAGGAGACTGACAATGTCGACGAATGATCAAAACGTAAAGCCCGAGCAGCGGCGCCCCAAAGACGTCGGCGCCGTTCCTGACAAGCCGGAGCCCGCAGACGCAGAATCGATGGCGCCGCCGGCGGTGCAGCCGGCTGGGGCCAGGGACAAAAGCGAACGACCTGTGGTCAATCCGATCACCGGGGTCGCCTCTTGATCGACTAGAGCATGATGCCGAAAAGTGTGAGCGGTTTTCGGACGACATCATGCTCTAACTCTTTAATTTAGAACAGGATTCAGATTTTGGGCCGACCCGGCCTAAAATCATCCTGTTCTGGGGTCAATTGTCGTGCAGAACCGCCTCTTGAAACCCCGGCGGAAAGGGTCCATATACCTGCCCTGCCTGAAAAATGGATGCGCGCGGTATCGACGTCGTCGAATTGTTCGTTGTCCGACAGGATAAGGGCGCTCCCCGCAAGGGTCGAGCGCCCTTTTTGCTTTACAGCCCTTGCGCCCATTCTGGCGCGTTCTGAACGTTCCGGCCGGAAGTGGCGGGCGCCTCATAACCAGGCCGCAGGTTCAATTCCTCCCCCGCAACCAAACTCAGGTACTTGGCCTAGATGAGCTGCCCTCGCGGGCAAAGGGAATCCCACGTATTTCCGGAACTCGGTCAATAGCAGCTTTGGCCTTGAAATATGCGGCAAGACCGAGGTTCAAAGCATTGGATGAAAATCACCGACGCCCGATAGGCGTCGGCCGCCCGTAACACGTACCTCACGATCAATCAGTTGCCCCAGCCAATTTGGAACCGATCAAATCGAACCTCGCTCAACGGCTGGTTGGAGGGGCCTAGCCTTACCGAACGAAGAACGAGACGGAGCTCGGGGGAATAGTATTGTTCAAAAATAATCGGAGGCAATCCCGTCAGTTCGAGACGGCTGTTAATGGTCCAAACTTTGTAGGAACAAGATGCAATAGTTTCCTCTCCCCAGCCGTCGAACCTAATAATAGTAGCGCCCGAAACGGATTTTTGGCCATTGATGAAAAGCGTAGTCTCGGATTGCCAGTTCTTCTTCTGTGGTAGATCGTCTAACGCAATCGCATTCGCGTATTTCAGCTCATGCGTGCCGCTGGCACTAACTCTCTTTTCGACGAGCAACGGGTGCAAATATACAGCCGACACCGGCTGCAGTGAACGGTTACGCTCCATCAGCCGTTGCTCGGTGAGACCCGAACCGTCCGGCTTGTAGAACACGGAATAGAAAGGCACTTCTCTGGTAAGCAGCACGCCCTGTTTGGTTTCTTTAGCGCTCAAGCAATTGCTAGAGGCAGGCGTCGCCAATGTTATTCCAACCAACAGCGACAAACTTCTCAGCAAGATTGACATTCCAGAGATCCCTCATCCAAATCCGCTACCGTGGCACTTGGGCGAAATTCCACTCTCTTACGCATGCCGTCCCCTACATCGCCATCTTCGTCGAGATCATGTACGCCAGCAACTACGTAAAGTGTCACTTTCCCGATGTCTTTTGTGCAGCAAATCGTCGGCGATGCCAGAAACCATGGTGTGGAAATCCGGCCAGTCTGCATCAACCGGTCTCGTTGGACTGTGGCAGGTAATGAGCCCGGCAACCGTTTCCCTGCCAACAGGTTGCCCATGCTGACGGTGGTGATGCTGAGGCGACTAAAGCGCCCTTTAAGAAATTCTCCTTTCCATTAGGCGGCCTCCGAAACGAGCTTCGGCACGCCTGCGAAGATCACGGAACGGTTCTTGCACGGTTACTAATATGTTTACTGTGGGAGACCTAATGTCATGAAGTGGCGCACATCCGAAGAGTTTGCCCCTCTGATGCTCGTTGTGAGTGGGTCGGAAAAATACAAGCTTGTCGCAACCCTTTTCCAGGCTGCCGAGATGCTGACAGTTGGCTGGCCGATCGACGACGGAGAAGAATATCTTATAGCGATTAGGGCGTGCCGAAATGCAATTCATGGGGAAATTCCGGCTCAGGACGCGCGAGCAGCGCTTATCCGTGCCGCCGACGAAGCTGGCATTCCGGTGATCACCGTTCACTGAGTTTCGCAGGGAAATGAGTTCACGGGGCGGCGTCCTCTATGCGATGCTGATCATGAGCTGGTTAGACGATCCGCATTTCGGAACGCACGTCTTGATCTGCTGGGCTTTGGCGAGCCGGGCGCCGAGCCGGCCAAAGCGCGGGGCGAATATTTTCCGTCGGCTCTGTCTATTTTTGCATCAGCCCGTCGTCCTTGTAATGATGTGCTGCGACCCGGTCGTGGCTTCAGCACGTCCTTTGCGCGTCTGAGACGCGCGGCAACAGAAGGAGGATATCGTCATGGATAATCAGCATCTGGTACCCGCCGCCGTGCTTGCGGCCAAGAACGGCGTCCGGTTCCCCAATGAGAGCGAGGCGTATCGCAGCGCCCGCGACGCGCTGCTGGCGGAAGAAATCGAATTGCGCCGCCACATCGAGCGTGTGGCAAGACAGCGCCGGGCGCTGCCGCCGGGCGGCGAGGTGACGAAAGACTACCGCTTCGAGGGCAGCGATGGGCCGATCTCCTTCAGCGAGCTCTTCGCCGACAAGGAGACGCTGATCGTCTACAGCTACATGTTCGGCCCGCAGCGCGAGCGTCCCTGCCCGATGTGCACCTCGCTTCTGTCGGCCTGGGATGGCGAAGTGCCTGACATCCAGCAGCGCGCAGCGCTTGCCGTCGTCGCCCGCTCGCCGATCGAAAAGCTGCTCGCCTTCAAGAAAGAACGAGGCTGGCATCACCTGCCGCTCTATTCCGATATGACGGACGACTATAGCCGCGACTATCACGCGATCGGCACGGATGGTGGCGATGGTGCCGCCTTCAACGTTTTCACGCGACGTGACGGCACCATCCGCCATTTCTGGAGCCAGGAGATGGGCGAGGTGACGGCTGATCCGGGCGAGGATCCGCGCGGCGCGCCCGACCTGATGCCGCTTTGGACTATTATCGATTCGACGCCCGAAGGCCGGCCGGCGGACTGGTATCCGAAGCTGTCATATTAATAGCCGGCGTCGTCCGTCGTCAGCCGGTGGAGCGGTTTCTGGAGGCTTCGACCCATTCGATGCTGGTGACCGCGGCATCCGGCAGCGGCGACGGATCGATGTCGTAGACATAGCCGCTGAGCATGTCGGCGGCGCGTTCCGTCGCCTTGATCTTCGCCTCGGTTTCCGCGACCGCCTTGGAGATCGCTTCGATGCGGGCGCGGAACATGTGGGCGAGCACATCGCGGCCTGACTGCTTTTCGAGCCGTTCGAGATGCAGTCCGATGCGCGAGGCGTGGCGCTCCAGCTCGCTCTTGCTGAAACGCGCCTTGCGCAGTTCTTCGGAAAGGCTGTCCTGCATGACGGCGACGGGATCGAAACTTCCGGGTGCGCGTTCGTCGAGCACTGCGTCGGTGACGAGCTTCTCGATCATCACGAGCGCCTGCAGCTCGGCTGCATCGGCGAATTCGACGTCGTAGCCGGTATCGTCGTAGACCTTGCGCCGGACCGGATCGAGAAGCAGCCCATAGGCTTTCTGCAGATTGGCAAAGGCTTCCGAATCACCACCCGAATCGGGGTGGGCAACCTTCGCCAGGCGCCGATAGGCGGTCTTCAATTGCGCCTCGTCCGCATCGCGTTCGACGCCGAGAATATCGTATGGATCCGTCACGCCTGCTCCCTTGCTCCCCGCATGTTGCGGGCAGTCTAGGTCTTCTTCTGCATCAGAAGGGCGAAGTTTAGACCGAAACGAGGAATGACGTCCATGGCCAGAGATGGCGATGGTTTATGCCGATGCGTCGCCAAATCCTCGATTGTTGAATGTTTTCAATTCGTTGTTCGAAGATCAGCCTGTGGTGATCGAAGCGAGATAACATTTGGCTTCGCCATCGATTTCCAGCACGGTTGCGGCCGCGTCCTCGATCAGCAGCGCATCGCCGGCCGCAAGCGCGCCGGTCTCGCCGTCCCGCCGGAATGATAATGCGCCGCGATGGCAGAAGAACAGGCATGTCGAGGGCCGCAGCGGCACGGTCTTGCTGCCATCGACGTCGATCCGGATCAGCGTATGGGCGAGCCCGTCACGGCGCGTCATGACGTTGAGATCGGTGATCGCTCCGTCTTGGAGCCTGGCCGCGACGGGGATATCCGCCGGGAAGGCCAGCGGATCGCTTGCCGTTGTCAACAGCACCGGTGTGCTGCCTGCGACATCGAGCACCATGCCGTTGCCATTGAGGATCGCCAGCGTGCGGTCGATGCCGGGAAAGATCGAAAACGGGCCGTCCTCTGCGACCGTCGCCATGCTGATGCGCCAGTCGAAGTCGTTGATCGAAGCGTCAGCTGGAAAGACGGCGATCTCCACCGTCTCTCCCTTGCCGTTTTTCCAGGGCATGCGTTTGTGATCGCCGGCGTGCAGGATCCTCACCGGGTTCAGTTCCCGAGAATGCCGGGCAGGCGCAGGCCCTTTTCCTTGGCGCAGTCGATGGCGATCTCGTAGCCGGCGTCGGCGTGGCGCATGACGCCGGTCGCCGGATCGTTCCAGAGCACACGCTCGAGACGTCTTGCGGCATCGTCCGTGCCATCGGCGCAAATGACCATGCCGGAATGCTGCGAGAAGCCCATGCCGACGCCGCCGCCGTGATGCAGCGACACCCAGGTGGCACCTGATGCCGTGTTGAGCAGGGCGTTGAGCAGCGGCCAATCGGAGACAGCGTCAGAACCGTCCTTCATCGCTTCGGTCTCGCGGTTCGGCGAGGCGACGGAGCCGGAGTCCAGATGGTCGCGGCCGATGACGATCGGGGCGGAGAGTTCGCCTGTTCTCACCATCTCGTTGAAGGCGAGGCCGAGCTTGTGGCGGTCGCCGAGACCTACCCAGCAGATGCGTGCCGGCAGACCCTGAAAGGCGATGCGCTCCCTGGCCATGTCGAGCCAGTTGTGCAGGTGCTTGTTGTCAGGCAGCAGCTCCTTCACCTTGGCATCGGTCTTGTAGATATCCTCCGGATCGCCGGAAAGGGCCGCCCAGCGGAAGGGGCCGATGCCGCGGCAAAACAGCGGGCGGATATAGGCCGGCACGAAGCCCGGGAAGGCGAAGGCGTTTTCGAGGCCTTCGTCCAGCGCCACCTGGCGGATATTGTTGCCGTAATCGAGGGTCGGAATACCGGCATTCCAGAAGGCGATCATCGCTTCGACATGCTCGCGCATCGAGGCGCGCGCCGCTTTTTCCACTGCCTTCGGATCGCTTTCGCGCTTTGCCTTCCACTCACCCATCGTCCAGCCCTTCGGCAGGTAGCCGTTGATCGGGTCGTGGGCCGAAGTCTGATCGGTGACGATATCGGGGCGGATGCCGCGGCGGACCATCTCCGGCAGGATTTCGGCAGCATTGCCGAGCAGGCCGACGGATTTCGCCTCGCCGGCCTTGGTCCAGCGGTCGATCATCTCAAGTGCTTCATCGAGCGTCTCGGCCTTGGCGTCGACATAGCGGGTGCGCAGGCGGAAATCGATCGAATCGGGATTGCATTCCACGGCCAGGCAGCAGGCGCCGGCCATGACGGCGGCGAGCGGCTGGGCGCCGCCCATGCCGCCGAGGCCGCCGGTCAGGATCCATTTGCCCTTGAGATTGCCGCCGTAATGCTGGCGGCCGGCCTCGACGAAGGTCTCGTAGGTGCCCTGCACGATGCCCTGCGTGCCGATATAGATCCACGAGCCGGCCGTCATCTGGCCGTACAT
>Ga0102593_1001724_pt1 | contig 19848 bp, 16 predicted proteins | sample AraplaCol_mMS_r2_2_FD_76862 | JGI IMG/M metagenome (GOLD analysis project Ga0102593, IMG submission 76862) | Arabidopsis root microbial communities from North Carolina, USA - plate scrape MF_Col_mMS_r2 (SPADES assembly) (version 2) | ecosystem: Host-associated > Plants > Roots > Endosphere...
ACACCGGATTGGCGATCGCGATGTCAGGCTGCATCGCGCTGCCAGCGAAGAACGCGTACGCGGCCAGCAGCTGCATCAGCGTGCCCCCCAGCTGCGGCCATCGACGCTGCTGGCGAAGCCCCAGCCACACCAGTGCGGCGCCTTCGATCGCGAAGATGCTCGCGGTCGCGCGCGCGGACAGCGCCAGCGGCACCGCGAGCGTGGCGAAGCCGACCGCCAGCAGGGCGTAGATCGGCGTCAGCGCGCGGTAGTCCTCGCGGCGTCGCAGCCATGCGGCGAGCAGCGCGTAGATCGCCGCCAGTCCCAGCGCGTTGAACGCCAGCGGCAGGCGCTCGCCCGCCAGCAGTCCGGCCTGCAGCGAGAACGCCACCAGCGGCGTGCCGAACACCAGGCAGCCTTCGACGAGTCCGCGCCGGCCTTCGGGCTGGCGACGCGCATGCAGCAGCGGGATCGCCAGGTAGATCGCGAAGAACAGCAGCAGGAACGGCTCGGTCGTCGCGTACTTTTCCGGGCGGTAGTCGAACGCGCCCCATGCGGCGCCGATGCCGAAGGTGAAGACGAACCCCAGCAGGTTGAGCAGGCGCCAGGATTTCCACCACGCCACGCCGACGATGGCGAGGTTGAGCACCGCGTAATAGGAGAACAGCGCGACGTGGTTGCCGCTGCCGGTCGAAAGCCATATCGGCGCGAGGAAACCGGCCAGCAGCGCGAACACCGCCAGCGCCTTCGCATCCTGCAATACCGCGAGCGTTCCGGCGCCGGCGATCAGCAGCACGCTCAGCGCGAACGCGGGTCCGGCGTCCACCAGTCCGTAAAGTTTGAACGCCGCGAACACGGTCAGCAGCAGGATGCCGATCGCTCCGCCCTGCAGGCTCAACGCGAACGTGCGGTGCTGTTCGCGCTTGCGCCAGGCGAATACCAGCGCCGCCATCGCGGCCGCGGCGATGCCGGCAAGGCGCAGCTCGATCGGCATGCGCATCCAGCCCTGGTCGGTCGCGTACTTCAGCAACGAGGCGACACCGGCGAACAGCACCAGCACGCCGATCTTGACCGGCACGTTGCCCGTCATGAACCAGCGCTTCACCATCCGCACGCCCACCGTGACCGGATCGGGACGTTCCGGTTCGGCGCGCACGCGCGGGCTTGGGATGCGCGCAATGTCCGGGGCGTCCGGCACCGGTCGTTCGATGCGCGGCGTTTCCGGGGTCGGCAGTGGCGGTGGCGCGACCGGTGCTTCGCGCACCGCGACTGGCGGCGCGACGGCCGGCGTGGGCGTCGCCTTCGGAACGGTGGGCGCTTCGCGCGGCGCGGCGGGTTGCTCGCGCGGAGCCACGCTTGCGCGGCGCATCGCATCGAACTCCCGCTCCAGATCCGCCACTCGCGACTTGACGTTGCTGAGCGACACCAGCGCAACGATCAGCAACACCGGCACCGCGAGTACGGCGAGTACCGCCAGGACCAGCAAGCCTTCCATGCACTACCCCCGGGCCGGGTGCCGCCGTCGGCGGTCGCGTGTTTCCGGCCTTACGGGATCGCAGACTCGATGAATCCCCGGCGCTTTGCAACCGGCGCTTCCTCAAGCTGCGCCGCGTCGGAAAGAAACTCCCTCAGACCGTGGGCACGCCCAGCGGCAACGCGCCCTTGCGTTCCATCAGGCCCAGGCCATAGCGCAGGCTGTAGCCGATCTTCTCCGCATACGCGCACACGCGTTCGACCTGGTCGGGCGGCAACACCTCGCGCGCGGTATCGCGCCACAGCGAAAGCCAGCGATCGAAATGCTCTGCGCGGATCGGATGCGGACGGTGCGCGGCCATCGGGTTGCCGCGATAGCTTTTCGTGCCCAGCGCGACCGACGACCAGAATTGCGTGAGCATGCGCTTGTGCTCGGGCCAGTCGTCGATGGCGGCGTTGAAGACGGGGCCGAGTTCGGGATCGGCGCGGACGCGTTCGTAGAAGCGGTCCACCAGTTCGGCCAGGTGCTGCTGCGTCAGCGCGTCTTCGCCGGCCGGGTCGGGCATGTCGGGCGTGTCGTTCATGAGGCTTCTGTGTGGCCGAAAGGCCGGAAAACAAGGGCTGCGGTGCCTTCGGAAAAGCAAAAGGCCGGCATTGCGCCGGCCCCTTGCGTGATGCAGCGTCGGTCGCGACTTACTTCGCGACGACCTTGACCATTTCCAGGCACTTGTTCGAGTAGCCCCACTCGTTGTCGTACCAGCTGACGAGCTTGACGAAGGTGCCGTCGAGCGCGATGCCGGCCTCGGCGTCGAAGATCGAGGTGCGCGCGTCGCCGCGGAAATCGGTGGCGACGACCTTGTCTTCCGTGTAGCCCAGCACGCCCTTCAGCGCGCCTTCCGACTGCGCCTTCATTTCCGCGCAGATCTCGGCGTACGTGGCCGACTTGTCGAGCTCGACGGTCAGGTCGACGACCGAGACGTCCGAGGTCGGCACGCGGAACGACATGCCGGTGAGCTTCTTGTTGAGTTCCGGGATCACCACGCCCACGGCCTTCGCCGCGCCCGTGCTGGACGGAATGATGTTTTCCAGGATGCCGCGGCCGCCGCGCCAGTCCTTGTTGGACGGACCATCGACGGTCTTCTGCGTGGCGGTGGTCGCGTGCACGGTGGTCATCAGGCCGCGCTTGATGCCCCACTTGTCGTTGAGCACCTTCGCCAGCGGCGCGAGGCAGTTGGTGGTGCACGAGGCGTTGGAGATGATCGCCTCGCCCTTGTAGGTGTTGTGGTTCACGCCGTAGACGAACATCGGCGTGTCGTCCTTCGACGGTGCCGACTGGATGACCTTCTTCGCGCCCGCATCCAGGTGCTTCTGGCAGGTTTCCTTGGTCAGGAACAGGCCGGTGGATTCGATGACGACGTCGGCGCCGACCTCGTCCCACTTCAGCGCGGCCGGATCCTTCTCCTGCGTCAGGCGGATCTTCTTGCCGTTGACGATCAGCGTGTTGCCCTCGACCGACACGTCGCCCTTGAAGCGGCCGTGCACGGAGTCGTAGCGCAGCATGTAGGCCAGGTACTCCGGCTCCAGCAGGTCGTTGATGGCGACGATCTCGATCTCGCCAGCGAAGTTCTGCACGGCCGAGCGCAGCACGTTGCGCCCGATGCGGCCAAAGCCGTTGATGCCAACCTTGATGGTCATGAGTAGCAAGCTCCTGCGGCCGCGTCGCGCGCGGCGGGTGGACGTGAGAAGCCCGGACGTTGGGCCCGGACGAGGGGAAAACCGCGAACGCACATTCTAACAGGCGCCCCGCACGTCGGCTCCCCGTGGGCGGCGGCGCGTAATTGATCATGATCAAGCGCCCGTTTGAGGCCGTGCGGAGACTGACCGGGCTCCCACACACAAGCCTGAACGAGACGCACACCCATGCAAAAGCCCCTCCTCGCCTGCGCCCTGGCCCTCGCCCTTGCCGGCGCCGCCACCCCGGTCCTCGCCCAGTCCAAGGGCGACTGGACGCTCGGTTTCGGCGTCCACGCGGTCGATCCCAAGTCCGACAACGGCCACCTGGTGAACGGCACGCTGCCGGTGCACGTCGGCAGCGACGTCAAACCCACGCTGGCGTTCGAATACTTCGTGATGGACAACCTGGGCATCGAAGCCATCGCCGCATGGCCGTTCGAGCACGACATCTCCATCGAAGGCCTGGGCAAGGTCGGCAGCACCAGGCAGCTGCCGCCGACGGTGTCGCTGCAGTACCACTTCAACAACGCAGGCAAGGTCAGGCCGTTCCTCGGCGCCGGCATCAACTACACGACCTTCTTCAGCGAAGACACGCGCGGCGCGCTGGCCGGCACGAACCTCAAGCTCGAGGACTCGTGGGGCCTGGCCGCTCATGCGGGCGTCGATTTCGCGGTCAACGAGCGCAGCGCGATCCGCGTCGACCTGCGCTGGATCGACATCGACAGCAAGGCCAAGCTGGACGGCGCGAACATCGGCACGGTGAACATCGACCCGCTGGTGTACGGCGCGGCCTACGTCATGAAGTTCTGATGTCATGAACTTCTGACAGGGAGCGTCCGGAAGGGCCGCGCACGCAGGGCGATTGCCCGACGCGCGAACGGGCCGGGCCGGCAATCCGGAAAGCGGGCCGTGCCGGGTAAAATCCCGGCATGGCCCGCCTTCTTTTCGCCCTCGTCCTTTCCCTCGCCTTCGTCCCGCACGAGGCGTACGCCTGGGGCCGCCTCGGCCACCGGCTGGTCGCCGCGCTGGCGTGGGACGACCTCACGCCGCAGGCCCGCGCGCAGATCGCCGAACTGCTGCAGGGCGAAGCCGATCCGACCCTGCCCGGCATCGCCAGCTGGGCGGACGAACTGCGCGAGCACGATCCGGACCTGGGCAAGCGCACCGGCAGCTGGCACTACGTCAACATCGCCGAGGACGACTGCCAGTACGACGCAGCGAAACACTGCAGGAACGGCAACTGCGTGGTGGAGGCGATCCGCGCGCAGACGGCGATCCTCGCCGACACCTCGCGCAGCAGGGCCGAACGCCTGCAGGCGCTGAAGTTCGTCGTGCACTTCGTCGGCGACGTGCACCAGCCGCTGCACGCCGGCTTCGCCCGCGACAAGGGCGGCAACGATTTCCAGCTCCAGTTCGACGGCCGCGGCACCAACCTGCATTCGCTGTGGGACAGCGGCATGCTCAAGGCGGCTAACCTCGAAGAAGCCGACTGGCTCAAGCGCCTGCGCGCGATCCCGCTCGCGGTGGACCTGCCGTCGCATCCGCTGTCGCCGCCGTCCGCGCAGTGGGCGCAGGCGTCGTGCCGGATCATGATGCGGCCGGGTTTCTATCCGCCGAAGGCGACCATCGGCGACGACTACGTGCAGACCTGGCGCCCGCTCGCCGAGGAACAGCTGCGCCGCGGCGGCGCGGAACTTGCCGTCACGCTCAACGCCGCGCTGTCGCGCTGACTTAACGTCGCGCGATCACACGCGTCGCGCCGATCCGCTAGATTGGCGCGGCGGGGCGTCCGGCCCCGCCCGGAGATCGCGATGAAGCCCGACGTCCAGCCGTTCTTCCACGCCGACAGCAACACCTGGACCTACCTGGTCCGCGATCCGTCCGGCACCGCGGCGGCCATCATCGATCCGGTCCTCGATTTCGATGCGAAGGCGGCGCGCACCTCGACCGCGTCGGCGCAGAAGGTGGCCGATGCCGCGCGCGAACGCGGGCTCGACGTGCAGTGGATCCTGGAAACGCACGCGCACGCCGATCACCTCAGCGCGGCGCAATGGTTGAAGGCGCAGTGGCCCGGCGCGACCGTCGCCATCGGCGAAGGCATCCGCGACGTGCAGAAAGCGTTCGCGCCGGTGTTCAACCTCGAGGACGGATTCCGCGCCGACGGCTCGCAGTTCGATCGCCTGTTCGCCGACGGCGATACCTTCCGCATCGGCGCCATCGACACGCGCGTGATCGCGGTGCCGGGCCACACCAGCGACAGCTGCGCGTATCTGATCGGCGATGCGCTGTTCACCGGCGACTCGCTGTTCATGCCCGACGGTGGCACGGCGCGCTGCGATTTCCCCGGCGGCGATGCGCGCACGCTGTTCCGTTCGATCCGCGGCCTGTTCGAATCGCTGCCCGGCGACACGCGCGTGTTCGTCTGCCACGACTACGGCCCCGGTGGGCGTGAGGTCGCCTGCGAAACCACCATCGCCGCGCAACGCCGCGACAACATCCACGTGCACGATGGCGCGACCGAGGACGACTACGTCGCGCTGCGCACCGCGCGCGACGCGACGCTGGCGATGCCGGCGCTGATCCTGCCCGCCGTGCAGACCAACATCCGCGCCGGCCTGCTGCCGCCTGCGGAAGGCAACGGCGTGCGCTACCTGAAGATTCCCATCGACCGCATCTGACATGCCGACTTCCTTCACGCCTCTTTCCGCACTCATCGGCGGCGCATTGATCGGCCTGGCCGCGACGTACCTGCTCGCCACGCTCGGGCGCATCGCCGGCATCAGCGGCATCGTCAACGCGACGATCGACCAGCGCGACGATCGCGGCTGGCGGCTGGCGTTCCTCATCGCGATGATCGCCGCCGCGGGCGCGTGGTTCTTCTGGACGGGCGCGACGCCGCGCACGGGCTTTGCGTGGACGTGGCTGGCGATCGCGGGGCTGCTGGTCGGCTTCGGCACGCGGCTGGGCAACGGCTGCACCAGTGGCCACGGCATCTGCGGGCTCGCGCGCTTCTCGCGGCGCTCGCTGTGGGCGGTGCTGGTGTTCATGGGCACCGCGTTCGTCACGGTGTATGTGGTGCGCCATGTCGCGGGAGGCCTGTCGTGAAGCGCATCGCACACGCACTCGTCGCCGGCGCGATCTTCGGTCTCGGCCTTGCGGTATCGGGCATGACCAACCCGGACAAGGTGCTGAACTTCCTCGACGTCGCGGGCCATTGGGATCCGTCGCTCGCACTGGTGATGGGCGCCGCGCTCGCGGTGGCGACGCCCGCCTTCGCATGGCTGCGCCGGCGCGGCTGCACGCTCGACGGCGGCGCGTTGCCTGCGCAACCGGGCTCGCGCATCGACCGTCGCCTGCTGGCCGGCAGCGCGCTGTTCGGCATCGGCTGGGGCCTGGCCGGCTATTGCCCCGGCCCGGCGCTGGCGAACCTGGCGCACGGCAGCAGCGATGCCATCGTGTTCGTCGTCGCGATGCTGATCGGCTCGCAACTCGCCCGATTCCTCTTTCCCTCGGAAAAACGCCCATGACCCGCGCCCTGTTCCTGACGCTGACGCTCACCCTTGCCGCCCCCTGTGTCGCGGCGGAGGTCGCCATCGACCCGGCCCTCATCGCGACGCTGCCGAAGGTGAAAGCCGGCGGCACCGTGCACGGCCATGCGATCGAATGCGAAGGCGTGTCGCTGGCGGCCTTCCTGCAGGCGTCCAAGGCGATGCCGGCCGAACCGCTGCGTGGCGCGCAGCTCTCGCGCGTGGTCGAAGTGGGCGCGCGCGACGGTTACCGCGTGGCCTTCGCGCTCGCCGAACTCGATCCGTCACTGGGCAATCGCACCGTGGTGCTGGCCAATCGCTGCAATGGCGCGGCCCTGTCGGCCGAAGACGGCCCGTGGCGCCTCGTGGTACCGGGCGAATCGCGACCGGCTCGCTGGAGCCGGCAGGTCGACTCGATCCGCGTCGAAGACCTCCCGAAGGCGCAATGAACCACATTCCCATGAACAGACGCCGCCGCAGCCGTTAGGCTTTCCGACCATGGAATCCCGCCCCGCTCCGCTCACCTTCGAATCCGTCGACGCCGCCGTCGAGTTCCTGCTCACGCGCATCCGCGGCCCGCTGCACATCGGCGCGCCGCTCGGCCTGGGCAAGCCTCACCGGCTGCTCAACGCGCTGTATGCGCGCGTGGAGAACGAGACGTCACGGCCGCTGCACCTGTACACCGCGTTGTCGCTCGATCCGCCCGGCGGCGGCAAGGGGCTGGAAGGCCGCTTCGTGACGCCCTTCGTCGAACGCCATTTCGGCGCGGACTTCCCGCGCCTGGCGTATGTGCAGGCGCTCAAGCGCAACGCGCTGCCGGCGCACATCGAAGTCGAGGAGTTCTACCTGCAATCCGGCGCGCTGCTCAATTCGGCGCCGGTCCAGCGTCGTTATGCGAGTTTGAACTACACGCATGTCGCACGCGCGCTCGCCGATCGCGGACTCAACGCGATCGTGCAGAAGGTCGCGCGTTCGCCCGATGGCGCGCGCCTGTCGCTGTCGTGCAACACCGACCTGACCGCCGATTCGGTCGACGCCGTCGTCGCGCGCGGCTTGCCGCGTCCGGTGCTCATCGCCGAAGTCGACCCGCGCCTGCCATGGCTCGGCGGCAGCGCGACGGTCGCGCCTGAATTCTTCGACGCCGTCGTGACGCCGCCGGGTCCGTATCCGAAACTCTTCGGCCTTCCGCGCCAGCCCGTCACCGACGCGGATTACGCCATCGGTTTCCATGCGAGCACGCTGGTGGTCGATGGCGGCACGCTGCAGATCGGCATCGGCGCGCTTGCCGATGCCTTGTGCCATGCGCTGGCGCTGCGACACGTCGACAACGATGCGTATCGCGAGGTGCTGCGCGCGCTCGGCTCGCCGCACGCGGGCGACGAAGCGCTCGCGCCGTTCGAGCGCGGCCTGTACGGCTGCAGCGAGATGATCAACGAGGGCTTCCGCCGGCTGGTGGAAGTCGGCGTGATCAGGCGCCGCGTCGTGGACGATCTCGCGGCGATGCAGCGCATCGAACGCGGCGGCGCGAGCGCGCACGACCTGGCGCTGCTCGAACAGCAGGGCGAATTCCTGCATGGCGCGTTCTACCTCGGCTCGCCGGAGTTCTACGAGTGGCTGCGCGACCTTCCGCCCGATACGCGCCGCGCCATCGGCATGCGCCGCGTCGGCGAGGTGAACGATCTTGTCGGCGACATCGAACTCGAACGCCTGCAGCGTCGCGACGCACGCTTCTTCAATACCTGCATGATGGCGACCGCGCTCGGCGCCGCGACGTCGGACGCCCTGGAGGACGGCCGCGTCGTTTCGGGTGTTGGCGGGCAGTACAACTTCGTGGCGATGTCGCACGCACTGCCGGATGCGCGTTCGACCTTGATGCTGCGCGCGACGCGCGAATCGGGCGGCACGGTCACCTCGAACGTCGTGTGGAATTACGGGCACACGACGATCCCGCGGCATCTGCGCGATGTGTACATCAGCGAGTATGGAATCGCCGACATCCGCGGGCGTTGCGACGAGGATTGCGTGATCGCGATGACCGCCATCGCCGATGCGCGTTTCCAGCAGGGGCTGGTGGATGTCGCCAAGCGCGAGGGCAAGTTGCGCGGCGACTTCGCGCTGCCTGCTTCCTCATCGCGCAACACGCCCGAGCGGCTGGCGGCGGCGCTGCGGCCGTTCCACAAGAGCGGTGCGCTGCCGGACTATCCGCTGGGCAGCGACTTCACGCCGGTGGAGCAAAGGCTGGTGAAGGCGCTGGGGTGGTTGAAGGCGAATACCTCGACGCGTGGCGCGAAGTTGCGCACGGTGTGGAGAGCGCTGGGGTCGAAGCCGCTGGATGGCGAGGCGTTGGTGCGGATGGGACTGGACTCGCCGCGCGGGTTCGGCGAGAAGCTGGAGGCGCGGCTGGTGTCGCTGGCGTTGGCGGAGACACGCGCTCCGTAGGTTGGTTTTCGCCACGCGAAACCCATCGCTGTTACGCCTGAATGATGGGTTTCGCTTTGCGAAACCCATCCTACGTTTGGAACGCGCACGCAAACTCCATCACGAAAAAAGCGGCCGAAGCCGCTTCTTTCGCATCGTCGATGAAGCGCGCGACCGTTACAGCGAACGCGCCGCCTCGACCAGCTTCTCGACGGTGAAGCCGAAGTACGGGAACAGCTGTTCGGCCGGAGCCGATGCGCCGAACTCGTCGATGCCGATCACCGCACCGTCCAGGCCCACGTACTTGCGCCAGAAATCGGTGACGCCCGCTTCGATCGCCACGCGCTTGCGGCAGGCCTTCGGCAACACCGACTCGCGATAGGTCGGATCCTGGCGGTCAAACACCGTCGTCGACGGCATCGACACCACGCGCACCTTGTCGCCGAGGTGCTTCGCGGCGTCCATCGCCAGGCCCACTTCCGAACCCGTCGCGATCAGGATCACTTCCGGCGCGCCGACCGAATCCTTCAGCACGTAACCGCCGCGCTCGATGTCGGCCACCTGCTGCGCGCTGCGCTGCTGGTGGGCGAGGTTCTGGCGCGAGAAGATCAGGCAGCTCGGGCCATCGTTGCGCAGGATCGCGGCCTTCCAGCACGCGGCCGATTCAACAGCATCGCACGGACGCCACACGTCGTTGTGCGGGATGTAACGCAGCGAAGCCATGTGTTCGATCGGCTGGTGCGTCGGGCCATCTTCGCCCAGGCCGATGGAATCGTGCGTGTAGACGTGGATCGCGTGCGCACCCATCAGCGCGCTCATGCGCACGGCGTTGCGCGCGTAATCGCTGAACACCAGGAACGTCGCGTCGTACGGAATGAAGCACTCGTGCAGGCCCAGGCCGTTGCTGATCGCGGTCATGCCGAACTCGCGCACGCCGTAGTAGACGTAGTTCGCGTTCGGATCGTCCGTGGCGACGGACTTGCTGCCCTTCCACAACGTGAGGTTGGAATGCGCGAGGTCGGCCGAACCGCCGATCAGTTCCGGCAGCAGCGGCGCGAAGGTTTCGATCGCCATCTGCGAGGCCTTGCGCGAGGCGATGGTCAGCCCATCGGCCTGCAGCTTGGCGATGTAGTCGTCGGCGGCCTTGAGGAAACCGTCGGGCAGCTGGCCGCGCGAACGGCGCGTCAGTTCGGCCGACAGTTCCGGGAACTGCCTGGCGTACTCGTCGAACAGCTTGTTCCAGGCCTTTTCCTCGCCGGCGTGGTCGCGCTTGCGCCAGCCGTCGTAGATGTCCTTCGGAATCTCGAACTCGCCGTAGCTCCAGTTCAACGCAGCGCGCGTGGCGGCCACTTCGTCCTTGCCCAGCGCGGCGCCGTGCGAGGATTCCTTGCCGGCCTTGTTCGGCGAACCGAAACCGATGGTGGTGCGGCAGCAGATCAGCGTCGGCTTGTCGGTCGACTTCAGCGCCTGCTCGATGGCGGCCTTGATCGAATCCGCGTCGTGGCCATCGACGCCGCGCACGACGTTCCAGCCATAGGCTTCGAAACGCTTCGGCGTGTCGTCGGTGAACCAGCCGTCGGTGTTGCCGTCGATGGAGATGTGGTTGTCGTCCCAGAAGGCCACCAGCTTGTGCAGGCCCCAGGTGCCGGCGAGCGAGGCGGCTTCGTGCGAGATGCCTTCCATCAGGCAGCCATCGCCCATGAACACCCAGGTGCGGCTGTCGACGACGGAAAGACCCGGCTTGTTGAAGCGCTGTGCGAGCAGCTTCTCGGCCAGCGCCATGCCGACCGAATTGGCGAAGCCCTGGCCGAGCGGACCGGTGGTGGTCTCGATGCCCGGCGTCATGAAGTTCTCCGGATGGCCCGGGGTCTTCGAATGCAGCTGGCGGAAGTTCTTCAGTTCCTCGATCGGCAGGTCGTAGCCGGCCAGGTGCAGCAGCGCGTACTGCAGCATCGAGCCGTGGCCGTTGGAGAGCACGAAGTGGTCGCGGTTGAACCAGTCCGGATTGGACGGGTTGTGGCGCAGGTAGTCGTTCCAGAGGACTTCGGCGATGTCCGCCATGCCCATCGGCATGCCCGGGTGGCCGGAGTTGGCGGCCTGCACCGCGTCGATGGCGAGGAATCGGATGGCGTTGGCGAGGTCGCGGCGGCTGGGCGTCGTCATGGCGTCGGGCGGTCTTCGGCTGCGGGAGGAGGCCGCGCGGGGCTCCGGGCGCGCTGCCCGGCCGGCGGACCCCCATTGTCACACCCCGACGCCGGGATGTCGCCCCGAAAGAGGCCTCCTCAGGCGTCTTCCAGCGTCCCGGACCCGTCCGCCTCGCCCTTCGACACCACCGTCGCCAGCATCAGATCGCCGGTGACGTTGAGCGTGGTGCGGCACATGTCGAGGAATCGGTCCACGCCGAGGATCAGGCCGATGCCTTCCGGCGGCACGCCGACCATGCCGCAGATCAGCGCCACCACCGGCAGCGAGCCCGCCGGCACGCCGGCGGTGCCGATGCCGCCGAGGATGCACACGAACATCACCGTGAACTGCTGCGCCAGCGTGAGCTCCACGCCGAAGAACTGCGCCAGGAACAGCACCGTCACGCCTTCGAACAACGCCGTGCCGTTCTGGTTGGCGGTGGCGCCCACGGTCAGCACGAAGCGCGACACGCGGGTGGGCAGGCCGAGCTTCTCGTCGGCCACGCGCAGCGAGGTCGGCAGCGTCGCGTTCGACGAGGCGGTGGAGAACGCCATCACCATCGCTTCCTGGATGCCCTTGAAGAAGCGCACGGGCGAGTAGCCCGCGGCGAACTTCAACACCAGCGAATAGACCACGAACTGATGCAGCGCCAGCGCCAGCACGACCACGCCGACATACGCGCCCAGGCTGCGCAGCAGTTCCCATCCGAACAGCGCGGCGAGGTTGAACATGAAGCAGAACACCGCGTACGGCGCGAGGCGGATCACCAGTCCGATCAGCGTCATCGACACTTCGAACAGGCCTTCGATGCCGCGCTGCAGGGTTTCTGTCGCCTTCGTGCGCGTGAGCACCAGCCCGATGCCGAGCATCAGCGCGAAGAACATCACGGCCAGGATCGTGTTCTCGGCCGCGGCCTTCACCACGTTGTCGGGAACGATCGACACCAGCATGTCCAGGCCCTTGGGCTGGTTGCTGGCGCTGCCGACGATGGCGCTCGCGCGTTCGGACCCTTCGTTGAGCAGCGCCTGCGCGCGCGCCGGATCGATGCCCGCGCCCGGCTGCAGCCAGTTCACCAGCACCAGGCCGAGGATCACCGCGATGCCGGACACGACGACCGTGTACGCCAGCGTGCGCCAGCCGATGCGGCCGAGCGAACGCACGTCGCCCATTTCGGCCACGCCCATCACCAGCGCGGAGAACAGCAGCGGGATGACCAGCATGAAGATCAGGCGCAGGAACAGCGTGCCGGCGGGCGTGGTGACGTTGCCGGTGACCCACTGGACCCACGGTGCATTCGCGCCGACCGTGGAATGCACGATGAGGCCCAGCACCAGGCCCACGGCGAAGCCGATCGCCATCTTCCAGTGAAGCGGCATGCGCGGCTTGGCGGTGGTTTGCTTGTCGGTGTCGCGGTCGCGTTCGGGCGTCATCCCGGAACTCCACGCTGCGGCGGGAACTCAGGATGATGCAGAAACGCGCGTGGAGGACGTCTTCATCCTCCACATTGCGCACGGAGCCAGACTCCGCACGAAGGATGCGCGCATTGCGCACGCATCCGCTGCGCCGCCGGACCGTCGTCCGGCGGCGGTGGCGCGTCAGGCCGCCGTTTCGGTAGCCGCTTCGGCCGGCAGGACGACGTCGCTCTCGGCGACATCGCCGCTGCGATTCGCGACGACGACGGCCGTCGCCAGGTCGCCCGTGACATTGAGCGCGGTGCGGCACATGTCGAGGAAGCGATCCACGCCCAGGATGATGCCGACGCCTTCGGCCGGAATGCCGAGCACGGCGCAGATCATCGCGATCACCGGCAGCGAACCGGCCGGAACGCCCGCCGTGCCGATGCCGCCGAGCAGGCACAGGCCCAGCACCATCACCTGGTGCATCAGCGTCAGTTCTACGCCGAACGCCTGCGCCAGGAACAGCACCGTGATGCCTTCGAACAACGCCGTGCCGTGATGGTTCGCCGAAGCGCCCACGGTGAGCACGAAGCGCGCGACCTTGCGCGGCAGCTTCAGGTTCTGCTCGGCCACGCGCAGCGTCACCGGCAGCGTGCCGGTCGACGAAGCCGTCGCGAACGCCGTCAGCAGCGCTTCCTGGCTGCCGCGGAAGAACGCGCGCGGGCTCATGCCGCCAGCGAACTTCACCCACAGCGGCAGCACGATGAACATGTGCACGCCGATCGCCAGCACCACCGTCAGCGCGAACTTGCCCAGCACCAGCAGCAGTTCCCAGCCGAACTGCGCGCACAGCGCGAACATCAGGCACGCCACCGCGTAGGGGGCGAGCTTGATGATCATGCCGATCAGGCGCATGCAGATCTCGAACAGGCCCTGCACCGCGTTCTTGAACGCCTGCGTGTGCGGGCTGGGCGTCATCACCAGGCCGATGCCGAGCATCAGCGCGAAGAACATCACGCCCAGCTTCTGCTTGTCGTCCACCGCGGCGGCGAGCACGTTCTTCGGCACGATGCCCAGCAGCATCTTCATGAAGTCCAGCTGCTGGCCGGTGGCGGCGATCTCGCCGGCCTTCTGCGCGCCCTGCGCCATCGCCTGGTCGAGCATGCTGCGATCAAGCCCGTGGCCCGGGCCGATCAGGTTCACCATCATCAAACCGATGGCGACGGCGATCAGCGTGACCACGGCGGTGTAGATCAGCGTGCGCCAGCCCAGGCGGCCCAGGCTCGCGACGTCGCCCAGCTCCGCCACGCCCAGCACCAGCGCCGAGAACATCAGCGGCAGCACCAGCATGAAGAGCAGCGCGAGGAACAACTGGCCGACCGGCTGCGCGACGTAGGTCACCGTGCCCAGCACGAACGGCGAACCCGGCGCGACGAAGTGCGCAACCAGGCCCAGCACCGCACCCAGGACGAAGCCCAGCAGCACCTTGATATGGAGGGGCATCCCCTTCGCCGGCATGCGGGCTTCGGGCAGGCTTACGTGACTCATGCGGTGCTTCTCCGGCAAATCAGCCGGCGAGATTACACCAGCGCCGCGGCTTCAGCCTTTCCCGCCGGCCCCCTGCGCGATGTACAGCGGTGGCAATGACCGCGCCGTCCGGATGGGTACGGAGCGGCGGTCCGGTCGGTTGCGAAGGTCTCGCGCCCCGCGGCCCGGAATCGTCGACGCAGCGCAGCGGGTATCAGCGCGTTCCACGTTCCGGCGGATACAGCGGTGGCAGCGGCGACGTGGCGGCGGCGACCGCCTGCTGGCGCCAGGTCGGCCCCTTCGCAAAGGCCCGGCGCAGGGCTTCGCGCGCGGTCACCGCGCTGCCGGCTCCCCAGCGGGCGCGCTGGAGTTCATCCACGGCCTCGCGCTGGTCGGCGTCGGCCAGCCGCCTGCGCACTTCGTCCAGGTCGCGCGCCGGCGGGTGCGCCATCGCGCATAGCGCGTCGCCCACGTCGCCCAGGTCGCCCCGGTCGATCAGCCGCTTCAGGTCCACATGCCCCGACGGCGGCGGTGCGGGCGCGTCGTCCCCGGGCTGCGCCGCGGTCTTCGCCACCTCGCCGCGATGCAGGCCCCACACCAGCGTCAACAGCCACAGTGCCGCGAACAACACCGCCGCCAGCACCCACACCCTGTTCGCGCCACCCAGGTCGGTGAAACGGGCTGCGACCGACGTCGCCGGCGTGCCCGGGGCGTTCGCCGCGATGTCGCCCGATGCCGAGGTCGCCGGATTCGCGGCCGCGTTCGCCGCGCCCGGCGCGGTGCCCGGCAGCACGGTCCACGACAGCGGCGGCAGGCTCGAGGTCTGCGCCTGCCCGGCCCGCACGTCCCACCAGCGCAGCTGGAAGCCGGCCATGTCGGCCTTGCCCTCGCGCGCCGGCACCAGCGAGAAACGCCGCGTGAGCTTCACGCGCGGACGCCCGTCGACGAAACGCTCGTCCGCCTGCACCGGTTCGGCGAACACCTGCACGCCGTCGATCGGCGGCAGTTGGAGTTCGGGCATCTGCGCGGCGGTGGCGCCGTCGGCGAGCGCTTCGACGGTCACCGTCGCCGCATTGCCCACGCGCAGTTCCTGCGGCGAGGACTGGTAGCGCAGCGTCAGGTTCTGTAACGGCAGCCAGGGCTGCGGCGCATTCGCCGGCGCGGGCTGCACGTCGAGCTTGCGCGGCGTGCCCTGCGCTTCGAGCACACCGCCGCGACCGCCGCCGAGCAGGTCGTCGAAGAAACCGCCTGCGCCCCGGCCTTCGAACCGCGCCGGCGGCACGGTCAGCACGCCGCTGCGTTCGGGCACCAGCAGGAAGCGGCGTTCGACCACGTGGTAACGACGGCCGCCGATGTCGCGCTGGTACTGCGCGTCGTCGCCGACGCGTTGCAGCGATGCGCCATCGGGCGCGTCCTGGTCGAGCTGCCCGGAGATCAGCGGCGTCGCCGAATACAACCGCACCACCCAGCCCACCGATTGCTGCACGTAAGGATCGGGATCGTCGGATTCGCTTTCGATGAAGACGTCTTCGGTGCGCGTGGGCGATGGCGTCGCGGCCGGCGCCACGGTCAGCGGGATCGGCTGCGTGCGCAGGCTGCCGACGGCGAGCGCCGGCACCGTCATCACGCCATCGCGGCGCGGGCGCAGCGCGACGGCGTACAGCGTGCGCACCGTGCTGCCGCTGGAACCCATCACGAACTCGCGCCGGCTGGTGCGGCCGCTGACGAAGAAGTCGGTGAGCAGCGGTGCGTAGTCGGGCTCGGTGGACGTCGTCGCCGCGGTGCTTTCGATGTTGAGGGTGACCGTCTCGCCCATCGCGATGCGGTCGCGATCGACCCACGCACGCACCTGCGCGCCCGCATCGAGGCTGGCAAGTGCGAGCAGCAACAGCAGCGTGGCGCGCGCGAACACGCCGACCCAAAGCGGGCGGGACGGAAGCGGTCGTGGTGGAAGCGCGCGTGCGACGTTCATTCGTTGCCCTCGCCACCGTTCTGGCGGCGCTCGTACTCGATGCGGAATTTCTCGCGCAGCAGGCCGCCCGGATCGTCCGGCACGCGTCGCAGCCAGGCTTCGTTGGCCAGGCGTCGCTCGCGCTGCTGCGGGGTTTCGTTGCGCTGCTTTTCCTGCTGTTCCGGCTTCTGCTGGCCCTGTTGCCTCAGCGCCTGCTGCATGCGCTGGCGCTGCGCGGCGTCCGCCTCGCGCTGTTGCTGCGCGTCGGCGGGCGAAGGATCGGATTGCGGCTGCTTGTCCTGCCTGGAATCCTGCGGCTGCGGGCTGTTCTGCTTGTCCTGCGGCTGCGACTTGTCCTGCTGCTGCGGGCTCTGCTGCCCCTGCCCGGACTGCGGCTTCTGGTCGGGCTTGGGCTGGTCCTTCGATTGCCCGCCACTCTGCGGCGGCTTGCGCTTCATCGCGGCCTCCACGGCGCGCTTGTTGGCGAGCGCGTCGGGCATGCTGGGCTGGCGCTTGAGCGCCTGGTCGTACGCGGCGATGGCCTGCGGATACTGCCCTGCCTTCGCCAGCGCATTGCCGCGGTTGTAATGCGCGTCGGCGCTGTCGGCCGACTGGTACGCCTGCGCCGCGGCATCGAAATCGCCGCGACGGAACGCCTCGTTGCCCTGCGCGATCTGAGCGTGTTCGACCTGGTCGGCACGACGCCACAGATCGGCGGCACGCACCGGCGTCCACAACACGCACAACACGACCACCGCCAGCGCCGCGCGACGCCGGAACGCGAACAACGCCAGCAGCATCAGCGGCGGCAGCAGCCAGTAGCCTTCGTCCTGCCACGCATGTCCGCGCGCGCCATCGACGCGTGCGGCATCGTCGGTATCGGTGGGATCGAGCACGCCCAGCGCGCGCAGGTCGCCGTCGTCGCTGGCGATGCGCGCGTAACGGCCATTGCCCGCGGAGGCGAGACCGCGCAGCGAAGCTTCATCGAGCCGCGCGTTGGCGAAGGTGCCGTCGCCGCGCCGGAAAGGCGCACCGGCTTCGCCGCCGACGCCCATGACGTCCACGAGGAAACCCTGTTTCGCCGCGGCCGATGCGGCCTGTTTCGCGCCATCGCCCGCGTGGTCGGTCATCACCAGGATGCGCCCGCGATCGAAGCCCGCCTGCTTCAGCAGGCGTGCCGACCATTCGATCGCACGATCGGCGCGTTGTCCGTCGACGGGCATCACGTCGGGGGAAAGCGCATCGAGGAACAGCGCGACGTTGGCGGCGTCCTCGGTCAGCGGCGCGACGGTGTATGCATCGTCGGCGAATGCGACCAGCGCGACCTGCCCGCCCTGGCGTTCGCGCAGCAGCGTGGACAGCTTCGCGCGCGATTGCGCCAGCCGCGACGGCGGCAGATCGGCCGCGAGCGCCGCGCCGGACAGATCGACCGCGACCACCAGCGGCGTGCGGCTCTGCCATAGCGGCTGCGGACTCTGGCGCCAGCTCGGTCCGGCCAGCGCGAACACGGCCAGCACATACGCGAGGCCCGCGATCCACGCGCCCCAGCGCACGCGCGCACCGCCGCGTTCGACCAGCAGATACGGAAGCAGATGCGCATCGACGTTCTCGCGCCATACGCTGGCGCGGCGCCGCTGCACCCGCCACAGGCCGAACAGCACCGGCAGTGCGAGCAGCGCCCACAGCCACTGCGGGCGCAGCAGGTGCAGGGATGCGAGCGAGAGATCCGCGAACGGATTCATGCGCGCCTCCGTCGCGGCCACGCGAACGCGAGCAGCCCGCACGCGAACGCCGCACCGAGCGGCCACGCATAGCGTTCGATGCGCGGACGCACCGCCTGCCCCGGGCGTTCGATCGGTTCGAGGCGATCGATCTCGGCGTAGATCCCCGCCAGCTGCGAGGTGTCGCGCGCGCGGAAGAAGCGCCCGCCGGTGCTGCGCGCGATTTCGCGCAACGTCGCTTCGTCGATTTCATCGCCCGCGCCGGGCATCGGCACCGGCAGGCCGAACAGCGACATCGTGCCTTCGCCGCCGAACGCGATGGTGTGGATGCGCACGCCTTCGGCCTTCGCGATCTCGGCGGCCTTCTTCGGTTCGAGCAGGCCCGCGGTGTTCACGCCATCGGTGAGCAGCACCAGCACGCGCTGTTGCGCGGGCTGTCCGCGCAGGCGCTTGGTCGCCAGCGCGATGGCGTCGCCGATGGCGGTTTCCTGGCCCGCCAGGCCAATCACGCTGTCTTCCAGTTGCTGGCGGACGGACGCAAGGTCGAGCGTCAGCGGCGTGAGCGCGTATGCGCGGCGGCCGAACACGATCAGGCCGACGCGATCGCCCTGGCGACGATCGAGGAAATCCGCGAGCACGGCTTTCGCAGCGGTGAGGCGATCGACGGTGCGACTGCCCAGTTCCATGTCCGGCTCGCGCATGCTGCCGGAGAGGTCGAGCGCGAGCATGAGATCGCGCCCGACCTGCGGCGGCTGCACGGCTTCACCGAGCTGCTGCGGGCGGGCCGCGGCGATGCACAGCGCGATCCACGCCAGCCAGATCAGCCAGCCCGCGCGCGAACCGAATGCGGTGCGTCCACCGGCGTGCGCGACGCGGTCGAGGCGTTCGCCGAACGGTGCGCGCAACGCCGCGGACGATGCGTGGCGCGCCGGCGGCAACAGCCATCGCGCGAACCACGGCAGCGGCAGTGCGAGCAGCATCCACGGCCACGCGAAGTGGTCGTGCAGCGAAAGGAACGGCGCGAGCACGGCGTCGATCACGCGCCTGACATCCATAGCAGGAAGCGCTCGCGCGCCAATGCGCGCAGGGCGGCGACGTCGGCCGCTTCCACGCTGCGACGGAAACCACCGTCGAGAAGCAGCCGGCCCGGGCCTTCGGAGAAATCCTTTCGCACCGGCGCCTTGCGCTTGCGCTTCGCGACGGCGCCGTCGAGATGGCGCAGCCAGTCTTCGCCCTGCAACGTGTCGGCAGCAGCGCCGTGATTGCGTGCAGCGCGACGCAACAGTTCGGACATCGCCGCCACCTGCTGCGGCGGCGTCGCTGCGGCATCGACTTCGCGGTCGAACAGCGCCGCGAGGGCGGCGCGGCGACGGTGCGCGCGCGCTCGCCACCACGAGAGCAACACCACTGCGGCGATCACGGCAAGGGCGACCATCCACCAGCCTGGCGCGGGCGGCCACCACGACGGTGCGGTCGTGGAATGGATGTCGCGCAACACGAGCGATGCGGGCGCGGCCATCACGCCACCAGCGGCCGGTTGCGACCGAGCAGCGGCAACCACGAAGCGCTTTCGGCCTGCGTGGAGAGCGCCTGCACGCGCACGCCGCGCGCGGGAAGCTGCGCGAGCGCGGCTTCGAGCGGGCGTCCGAATTCGGCGCGCCATGCCTGTCGTTGTGCGGCGACGGAGAGATCGACGTCGATGCGATGCGCGTCGTGTTCGTCCTCGCTGCCGAGGAAAGGAAGCGAGGTTTTCGGCGGCGCCACTTCGAGCGGATCGGTCAGCAGCAGCACGATCACTTCGTGATGGTGCGACAGCGCGGGCCAACGCTGCGCGGGCAGCGCGGCGACGCTGGCCGGATCGGCGAGCACGACCAGCCGCGAGCCCGGACGCAGCAGGCGCTGCGCATGATCGATCGCGACGCCGAGGCCGGCATCGT
>Ga0102593_1001736_pt1 | contig 19765 bp, 18 predicted proteins | sample AraplaCol_mMS_r2_2_FD_76862 | JGI IMG/M metagenome (GOLD analysis project Ga0102593, IMG submission 76862) | Arabidopsis root microbial communities from North Carolina, USA - plate scrape MF_Col_mMS_r2 (SPADES assembly) (version 2) | ecosystem: Host-associated > Plants > Roots > Endosphere...
GAGTTTCAACGGGCGCATGCGCGACGAACTGCTCAACGAAAGCCTGTTCTTCGGCCTCGATCACGCCCGAAGCGCCATCGCGGAATGGGCGGACGATTATAATTATTTCCGGCCACACTCATCCCTCAGATATCAGACCCCGGCAGGTTATGCCGGGTCCATCGCCGCAACCGGCTCCAACGCTACGCATGATGAAAGCTTCGCGTTTCCGCCGGTTGCTCCCACCGCGCCAATTGGCGTATCAAAAACCGCCGTGGCTCTAGTCGCCGCTGGATGAAAGTTCCGTGGCAGGTCACCCGTAAGCGATAACGTGAGGCCGTTACTTCTTAAAGGTGAGCGATTGGGTCTGCGTGCCGCTTACACTAAACCAATGAAACACAATAACTTACTGCAAAGGCCTTGAGGCCTTTCGTTCGGTGATTGCCTCGTCGAACACAGCCAGCAACGCTTTTGCACTCGTCGCCCAATCGAAGCGCCGTGCATTTAGCTCGGCATTGCTGGAAAGTCGATGACGTAAATTGTCGTCGTCAGCCAGAACGCGCAAAGCCGATGATATGTCAAGGACATCAAGCGGATCGACCAGTAGCGCTGAATTTCCGGCGATTTCCGGCATAGACGAACAGTTTGACGTAATAGCGGGAACACCCATCGCATTTGCCTCTATTATCGGGAGCCCGAAACCTTCGTAAAGCGAGGGCATAACCAATACCCGGGCATTTCGATAAAGCACCGATAGATTCAAATCGGAGACATAGCCAGTCAGACGAACGAAATTCGATATTCCCAAACTATCGATATGGGAGCGAATATTGTCCATATGCCAGCCATTTCCTCCGGCAATTACAAGAAGTAATTTCTGCTTGGTGTTAATTGGCAACAAAGCATAAGCTTCCAAGAGACGTGTCAAATTCTTGCGCGGTTCAAGCGTTCCGATAAAGAGGGCGAATGGACCATAAATTCCGTTCTCCGCAAGAAATGCATTGGATGTCTGTAACGGAAGAACAGTAACGCCGGGATAGACGACGCGCAATCTCATCCCCGTCTCTGGGAAAATCGAATTCACAGCACCAGCCGTTGCATGAGAAACCGCAACAATTCGATCCGCTGCTTTGATAGCGGGCCGCATTAGGTATCGATCCCCAAGCCAGCCTTGGAAGCGCATAGTCCACCCAGCATGATGCCATACGAGATCGTGGATAGTTACGACGCGAGGAATTTGTCGATCCAGCCAAGATGGCAGGCGATGTGCGGGCCCCCAGAAAACATCGACCTGGTCTCTTCCGACGAGGAGAGGTAGGAGAGTCTGCCCCCAAATCATTCGGCGCACGCCTCCACGACAGTTCGCTATGCGCACCGTTTTGTCTTCCAATTCAGGAAGGTGGACCGCTGGATCCTCGGGTAAGTAGAAGACCACCTCGTGTCCTAAAGTGGACAATGCGCGCGAGGTTTCCAAAAGATACCGGGATATTCCCGTAATTTTGTGTACGAGATTACGTGCGTCGACGCCAATCCTCATGCTCAAACAGTTCTCCGTTGTCTTTCGACGGCGAGCCACCGCGAGCCCGGCAATTAAGAACTCAAGCCGCACTCCTTTGGTCGACGGCTTAGATCGAGATGACTATTGGTATCGCGCAAGAAAATCAGAGTAGGCCCGCCCGATACCCTCCCGCAACTCCGTCTTTGCTTGCCACCCAAGTTCCTTCATACGATCAACGTTCAAGAGTTTTCTCGGCGTGCCATCTGGCTTCGACTGATCGAAGCCAATTAGTCCCTGAAAGCCAACAACGTCGATTACTAATTCCGCCAGTTCTCGAATTGTTACATCATGGCCTGTCCCGATGTTAAAGAGACCCTCACTTACATCAGCCTCCATCAGGAAGACGCTCGCATCAGCCATGTCGTCCACATAAAGAAACTCACGCATTGGCTTGCCTGATCCCCATACAACAAGTTCAGCGTGGCCATGCATCTTCGCCTCGTGCGCCTTTCGTATGAGTGCCGGCAGCACATGACTGTTGTTTAGATCATAGTTGTCGTTCGGGCCGTAAAGATTGGTCGGCATAGCCGATAAATATTTAGTTCCATGCTGGCGATTAAAGGCTTCGCATAATTTCACGCCGGCTATCTTCGCAATTGCGTAAGGTTCGTTTGTCTTCTCTAACGGACCAGTCAAAAGGTACTCTTCCTTAATCGGTTGATTACAATCGCGTGGATAGATGCAACTAGACCCAAGAAAAAGCATGCGCTCGACGCCAGCCAACCACGCCGCCTGCACTATATTGGCTTCGATCATAAGGTTTTGATATAGAAAATCGGCGCGATAGACGTTATTGGCGTGAATGCCGCCGACCTTTGCCGCCGACATAAATATAAAATCAGGTTTCTCCGCTTTCAGGAAGGCCAGCACTGCGCGCTGATCAGTGAGATCAAGCTCAGAATGGGTGCGGGTCACGATCCGATGATAACCTACACTTTTCAGACGCCGGACAATGGCCGAGCCCACCATACCGCGATGACCTGCAACATAAATTTTACTTTCCTGATCCATGGCCTTACTCATGAAAGTTATAGGCAGAATATCCGTGGCTCTTGACCAATTCGTCGCGCTCGGCAGCCTTCATGTCTTCCTGCATCATTTCCGATACCAATTCCTTGAACGTTATCTTAGGCCGCCATCCTAGAAGTTCCATCGCTTTCGTCGGATCTCCGAGCAGCGTTTCTACTTCCGTCGGACGGAAATAACGCGGGTCCACTGCCACGATACAATTGCCGTGGTCATCGAAGCCCTTTTCTTGGATGCCCACACCTTTCCAAGTAATGGTAATGCCAACCTCCTTTGCGGCTGCTTCCACGAATTCCCGCACGCTATACTGAACGCCTGTGGCGATAACGAAGTCCTTCGCAGTCTCCTGCTGAAGCATTAGCCATTGCATCTCGACATAGTCCTTGGCATGCCCCCAATCTCGCTTTGCATCAAGGTTCCCAAGGTAAAGGCAACTTTGAAGGCCAAGTTTGATTCGAGCAATTGCACGGGTGATCTTCCGCGTCACGAAAGTTTCCCCGCGGACCGGGCTCTCGTGATTGAAGAGGATCCCGTTACATGCGTAAATCCCGTAAGCTTCCCGGTAGTTGACCGTAATCCAGTAAGCGTAAAGCTTTGCAACTGCGTAAGGTGAACGAGGATAGAAAGGCGTGGATTCCCGTTGCGGAATTTCCTGAACCAACCCATAGAGTTCAGACGTCGAGGCCTGATAAAAGCGTGACTTTTTTTCAAGACCGAGAATGCGAATTGCCTCGAGAATCCGCAATGCACCTAGAGCATCCGAGTTCGCTGTGTATTCGGGCTCCTCAAATGAAACCGCAACATGAGACTGAGCTGCCAAGTTATAGATTTCATCCGGCTGGACCTGTTGAATGATCCTAATGAGACTGGACGAATCCGTCATGTCTCCATAGTGAAGAATAAAACGGGGTTTAGACTCATGAGGATCTTGGTAAAGGTGATCGACACGGCTTGTGTTAAAAAGCGATGCTCGACGCTTGATTCCGTGTACTTCGTAACCTTTTTTGAGCAAGAGCTCAGCGAGGTATGATCCATCCTGACCGGTAACACCCGTGATGAGCGCAACTTTTTGTGTATCGTTCATGCTTTGATCCTATCTTGCTCAACCTATCTACATCAAAACTGAATAGGCCTACAATATCTGTCAATCGCCTTGGAAGAGGGAAGCCCTTCTTTTGGTTGCGGGGTTTAGCGCGTCGACCTTAGGACTCTCCATTTTAGCAGGGAATCTCAGCGGCGCTGATAGTGGTGTTCTCGGCTTCAGCTTAAGGGCAGCGCCGCTGATCACGTTGGTGTGCTGGCAACCTCACCCCTCTTTGTAAAAGACGAGAAACGAGCATAGTCCGCTGCGAGGAGCAGCGGCATGTTATATGTGCCAGTTACGCAACGGCTATTTGAGACGTTGTCGTGCGCGCCGCACGACCCGCCATGCCAACATCGCCCCGGGTAGACTCCTAGCTCTCCAACGAAGGCGCTCGCGAAACCTCATAGCAGATGCCTCCGCGCCCACAAATCCCTTTCGCTGCAACTTTAAGAGTCTATGCAAATACCGGTAGAAATCTGTGTGGGCGAACTTTGTAATAGCTAGATACGAAACCGCGAAGCTTTTGTCCCGTTGCGTAAGGTCTGGTGAAGGAGCTGTTTCGATAAAATGGAGTAGCAGTTTTGTTTTAGCTTCCCAAGCTTCACAGCCTTTGAGGTAAACGGCTCGTGCTGTTTTCCCGAGGGTTTCAGCGCGACGCAGGGTTAATCCATCTTCCCCGGAAGGTCTCAGCGCATTTGCAACGGACTCCGGAGAATCGTAGTCTATAAGAATTCCGTTGACCCCATGGACGATATATTCATTCGCGGTCGGCTTGTCATGTGCTATTACGCACATCCCGCGTGCCATAGCTTCGATAAGAGGGTGCCCGATTCCTTCCGTTCGCCTGGGGCTCAAGAATATATTTGAGTCTTCTAATGCTTGCTTGTATTCAGTCGCGTCGTCGCTGAAATGTGATACCGTGAAGCCAAAATCTGGTTGCCAGTCATCTGCTGCCGCAGAATCCGGCGCGTTGTGAATATGAATTGACGCAGTAATTTTTCCGAGCACTGAGCGGGCAAATTTATAGTTGAGCCCATCTTCCGGGCGGCGTTGCCAGAAGAAGCCGCGTAGCGTTTGGAACTTGGCCTGTGGCAAATCCATTTTTGGACTGCCAAAATACCTTGCATAAGTGCTTTCGATACCCAACGATCGATGACGCTGGTGGAGTGTTTCAGAAAAATTTACAAATCGAGCTTGCCTCATAGCTAGCCAATACCAGTCAGGCGCATTTTCCACACCATCATACATGGGTATGCAGACGACACGCTTGCCACGCAATAGGAAGTACGGCGCACAAAACTCCGTCTGCCAGCATACTATTAGGTCATAATCGGAGTCGGCAATCTCCTGCATCATCGGACGCGGATCTGGTTCCAAATAAAAAATATGAACCGCAAATCTTTCCGACAGAAGGCTAACGAAGAAGTTGCTTGATCGCGTCTTCCGATGAAATGGATGGTCGATGAAAGCAACCTTAGTGGTCATCATTTAATCCTCCAAGGACGTTCATTAGTCCTTGCTCAAAATCCTTCTGATACAGGAATCGAGCAGCCGTCATTCGCTGCTCTATTGTATCTTTCGACCAAGCTGCCAATTCGATGATCTTGTCGGCAAACTCTTGATCACTCGTCGCTAGCAATCCATTTCCATACTTTGTAACGAGACCAGAAAATCCCAGACTCGCACTGCATACCACCGGACGACCGATAGCTAATCCCTCTTGATACACCGCGGAACCACGGAACGCGTAAGTCTCCGAGTCATAAGGAAGGACTAAAATATCCGAAGACCGGTAGGCGTCCTCAATCTCCGCTTGCGTCATCCTCGCCGGCCTAAGTGTGAGATTCGGTATATGCTTCAATATACTTTCGTATCTCGGGCGGTAGTGATTATCCGAAGTTCTCATGCCCTGTACATCAAAGGAGAATCTCTCTAACGCTCCCCGTTTTAGAAGACCGTTGATAATGGAAGAAAGGCGCATGTATCCCTTGTCCACTCGCCCCTGCCCCGGGGAGGCCACGACCTTAACGTCCCCCCAATTCAGTGCTTCTTGTTGGTTTGCCAGGGGATACGGCATATAGACTACAGGCGCGCCCACTAGCCGCTCGATTAGTTCACAATATGGAGGGGTTTCCGCTGAGATCGAGAGTTGAATTTTGTCAGAAATCGCTCGACGAACTTCAGCGAAAAATCGCGGCCGCCCCGACCCAAGAGTGTAGTTCGCACTTTCCATAACGCCAATCATACGAAAATGCACCTTCGGCCGCTGCGCCGCTGGAAGCGTACGAAGAAGCTCGAGAAGAGACAGGCAACCGTAGTATTCGGCACTTGGAAAAAAAATGGTGTCGTTGGGCCCGATATCGTAGCGCCTAAATACCTTCTTCCAGTTGCGAACCGTACGCGCAAGAACATAGTCATATTTAATAAGAACATTTAGACTAGTATAGAACGCTCGGCGACTTAATGTTTTGAGCAACGAGGCAGAGGATCTCCCACTCGACGCGTTTATACGCGTCTTGCGCGTTTGGGCTGCATCAATCAGCCCGTCGTATGGATAGCTCAGTATTCTATCGACAAAAGCCGATTGTTCAGCCTCATCGGGCAGATCGCTGGCAGCTAGAGATACCGAGGAACCAAAAAACGGGCGCAATGCCTTCTCAAAAAGCACAAGGGCATTAAGATTGTGTCCATAGGGCAAAACACACATATGATCGACGAGCAAGATCCTGCTTGTAAGCGATGTGCCGATGTCTTGCTCAACTATATTATGCATACTCTGCCATCTCGGAATTTCTAATTACATACGCAAACTCAAAGCCGATAGTCTGATAAGGCAAATCTATCGGAAATACGCTCCCGCGACCTCTCGGCTAGGTCCGTCCATTTTTATACGCCCGTGTTCTAGCCAGATGATGCGATCGCAGTTGTTAAGTAGCAGTTCTTTTGAATGGCTGGCTAGAATTAAGATTTTTGTGGCACTTAGGACGTCGTGCAGCCGCGCATTGGCCTTAGCTTGAAACGTTTCGTCACCTGTCGATAGCCACTCATCCATGATCAGAATTTCTGGACTTATCGCCGTTGATATGGAGAACGCTAGACGCAGTTGCATTCCAGACGAATAGGTTCGAAACGGCATATCCAAAAAGTCGCCCAATCCTGAGAATTCCGCGACCTTATCAAATTCACGTTTTAACTCCCCAGGCGACATTCCCATCATCGCAGCCCGAAGTCGTATGTTTTCACGGCCTGTTGCTTCAGAATCTATCCCAAGCGAAATATTGATCAAGGAAACGCAAGATCCGTCAATTTTTGCGGTTCCTTGCGTGGGGCTATAAATTCCAGACAACACGCGCAACAGGGTCGTTTTTCCAGCTCCATTGTGCCCGACCAAACCAAGGCGCTCTCCTTCCTTAAGCGTAAGAAAGATATTCTCTAGGCTTTTAACAACAACATGTCCGTCAGACCGGCGGCCAATTACGCCTCCTGTTGCTATATCAAGCATGCGATTTTTCAAGGACCGAGCGCGGGCGTTAAACACCGGAAATTCGACCGATACATCTTCAAGCCATATGGAGGCCACAGTAGTTCTCTCCCCTATAGCCAGTATGCGATACGCTTGCGGTATGAACCAAAAAACAGAACTGCGGCGGTCCACCCAACAATCATCAGGGTCACAGCGAATACCCAATTCAACGCTGAAGGGTAAACACCCAGCAAGGGGGATCTAACAATACTCACGAGGTGATAGAAGGGATTAAGCATCAACAAATCCTGACCTATGCCGGCCGGCAGGTTGTCCTGCTTCCATATGATAGGCGTCAAATAAAATACTACCTGCAACGCGTTCTGCACTATCTGCGTCATATCTCGATAGCGGGTACATACAACACTCAAAATCAGGGTAATCCACAGCAAGTTCATCGCTACAAGTAGTAATCCGGGAAGTGCGAGCAGAGCGATCCAAGTGATGGGATGAAGGAAAACAAGCATGACCACCGGGAAGACCGCAATATTATGGGCGAACATTATGATGTTCCTCCATACAAGTCTCATTATATGATTAAATAGCGGCATCCTTACCTGAAGAATTACCCCCTCTACCGAAATAAACCCCAAACAGCCTTCGGAAAGGGTTGTCGACATAAAGGTCCAAATGACCAGACCAGCACACAGGTAAGGGAGAAAATCCTGCATCGGACTTCTAAACAGTGTACCAAAAATCAACCCAATCGCTGCAATAAGCACGCCCATGTTTATCGACAGCCAAAAAGCTCCGATTTTTGATCGTCGATACCTTTGAGCAATATCTTGCCAGCCAAATATCGCCGCTAGGTGATATTTTTTCAATCCTTCGACGATGTCCGATGCGGCTTCGGCCACGCTATCGTGGAGGGTCGACATTGCAGTGCACCTATTCGTTATAGCCTACTCAGCCGTGGATCTTTGCACTGCGGAGCCTTTTGAGGACCCGGGGTCTACCTCAAATGATCCCGTTAGTAAATGGTTGAGATACCGGGTGGGAAACCGCTGGGTTTGCCCACAACTGCTGCATTCAGACAGGATCGACTTCTCGGAGGTGACCTGCGACTGAAGTTTCATCCGGCTGCGATTAAAGCCTCGACCTTTGGATCAGGTTCGGATCATTTTCGTTGCTCTTGTCGCAAATCGCTTCCTGTCCCAACACCCGCCGCCGTTGTCGGCTAGGCCGAAACAAGATGAAGCGGCGCCTTGCCGGCACCGCGGTCATGACTGCGGGGATTTGACTTCGTTGGCAATAAAATCGGGCTCGTCGGGCCATGTCTCCCCCGCTCATGCGCTGAACGCCTCGGAAAACAGCAAGGGATTGATTCGGTTCATCAGAATCGTCAGCCAGGTGTCTAACGACTATCGACGCATCAAGGTGATCACGCGCGACGTCCTCCGAACCGGTGGACAACCGAGCAGAAGCTGCGGATTATCAAGGAGAGTTTTAAGCCCGGCGAGACCGTTTCGTCAGCCGCCAGGCGGCATGGGGTCGCGTCTAAACTTTTCTATCGATGGCGCAGGCTTCTCAATGAAGGAGGAACGGCTGCTGTGAATTCCGATGAGCCGGTCGTCGGCAATTCCGAGATCAAGGAGCTTGAGGAGCGCGTTCGCGAGTTGGAGCGCGTGCTCTGCCGCAAGACGATGGAGGTCGAAATCCTCCGCGAGGCTCGTTCCAAAGCACCCTCAAAACAACAGATATCGCGGCCGATCTTGTTGCCGAAGGACGGTGGCCGTCGAAGACCGTCGCCGACATTCTGAATGTCTCCCGCTCCAATCTGATGCTGGAAGCTGTCGAGAAGCACGTCGGCGGGCACCATCGCCATCGACCAACTCCCGACAATGGCTCAGCTACACGGCAAAGGAGACCAGGCTCTTTGCTCAGGCCGTAATGACGCCATGCTTCGCGTCGGTCGCCAGCCCGCCGTCCAACGGCATGTCGGAAGCCTTCGTCAAAACCCTGAAGCGGAACTCCGTCCGCATATCACCGCTTCCGGACGCCGACACCCCGCTTCGCGCGATTGATTGATGGATCGAGGATTACAACGAAAGATTTATCCTCATTCCGCGCTCAAGGTGGATCCCCTCGGCAGTTCATCAGGGCTAAATCAAACTAGCCGACTGTTCGACGAAATGGGAGCCTCCAGTCTGCCAAGGTGTCATTTTCGAACGATCAACGACATCCACCTTGAACAAAGGTTTTATAGAGGTTGAGATATCGTCTTCCCATCAGATCCGCCTGCAACTCATTCGCGTATCTCAGCGCTGAGCGCCTTCCACGCGAGTGGGAAATGTAATGATCTTCTGAAAGGAGTTTCATTGCACCCGCCAACGCCGCCGCATCTTCCGGCGGCACCACAATTCCCGTCTCGCCATCCTCGTTGACAAAGCTCGTGCCCGTGCCGATCTCGCAACTGATCATCGGTTTGCCGAACATCGCAGCCTCTACCAACGATAGCCCGTACGCTTCAGATCTGAGATGCGAAGGAAACACGAACGCGGTGCACAGTTCCAAGAGGGCCGCCTTGTCGAGGTCGCTGATCGCACCGATGAAATGCACGTTGGTGAGGTCGGCGCGAGTTGCTTGGGCCTTCAATTCGCCTTCCACCGGCCCCTCGCCGGCAATCAGGATATCGGCATCGACATCCTTTGCCGCCTCGATCAGCGTGTGCAGGCCCTTGTAATAGCGCAGCACGCCAACGAACAGGAAGAACGGTTTTGGGAACCGCACCCTCCATCTGCCCTTCACCCCCTCGGACGCGCGCGGATATTCCGCGTCGTCAAGACCGATCGGAATGATTTCCGTCTTGTCCCGGTATTTTTGCAGCACCTCGCTGCTTTCCAGATAATTGGGCGAGGTCGCAACGATGCGGTCGACGCTCGACAGAAAACGGTGCATCAGCGGTGTGTAAAGCTTCAGAAGCAGCTTCTGCTTGACGATATCCGAATGGTAGGTAACGATCGTCGGCTTTCCCGGCGGATGCAGCACATGGAGCAAGTCCATGAACGGCCAGGGAAAGTGGTAATGAACAATATCGGCCCTGGCGCTCAGCTCGTTGAATTTGGCGATTGCGCCGAGCGAAAAGCCGGTGGAGGCAAACTCGAAATCTAGCCTTGCTTTGTGTGCCATATGACCGTCGAATTCCAGCGTATTAGCAGCCGGGTCACGGCTCAGCGACAGCACGTCCGACTGAATGCCATGTGCTAGCCCCCCCTTGGCGATAGCGTGGATCGTTCGCTCCACTCCGCCAAACGAATCTGGATAATAGGTCTTAAAGAAATGAAGGACGCGCATTGCAGGGTCTCGCATGCATCATGGAGGCGGTGCCGTCACTCGAAGTGATGACACCGCCCCTGAAACGTCGGCGCCTATCCTCGTCCGAACTCGTCGGAAACACGGACGATATCGTCCTCGCCGAGATAGGAGCCGGTCTGAACCTCGATCATCTCCAGCATGATCCGGCCGGGATTATAGAGCCGATGCAACTCGCCCTGCGGGATATAGACGGACTCGTTTTCACGCACGAAAGTCACCTCGTCGCCGACCGTCACTTCCGCCGTGCCCTTGACGCAGACCCAATGTTCAGAACGGTGGAAATGCTTCTGCAGCGACAGCTTTTTGCCCGGCAAGACGAACAGGCGCTTCACCTGGAAACGATCGCCATTGAACAGCGACGTATACCCGCCCCAGGGGCGGTAGGAGGTCGGGTGGGTTTCCGTCAGGCTCGATGTCTCCTTCGCCTTGGCGAGGTATTTCACGAGCTTGCCGACTTCCTGGGCTTCATCGAGGCGACCGACATAGACGGCGTCCTCGCTGGCGATGACCGCCACATCCTTCAATCCTTGGACTGCGAGATGTGAGGCACGCGACAGGACAAGCGAATTTTCGGTATTCATGACGGTGGCATGGCCGATAACGACATTGCCGTTCTCGTCCTTTTCACCGAGCTTCCAGACGGCATCCCAGCTCCCGAGATCCGACCATGCGAAGGCCGAGGTGACCACGGCGGCATTGGTGGTCTTTTCCATCACCGCATAGTCGATCGAAATATCAGGGCTTGCCTGGAAACTGGCCTCATCGAGCCGGACAAAATCAAGATCGATCGTGGCCTTGGCGACAGCGGCTTCGGCAGCCTCGTACACGGCGGGCGCATAGTTAGAAAGCTCGTTCAGGAGCAGGTCGACCCGGCACATGAAAATGCCGGAGTTCCAGAAAAAGCCACCAGCGGCCAGCATCTCTTCTGCGGCGGCAAGCTGTGGCTTCTCGACGAAGCGCTTGACCTTGTATGCGCCAGTCGGAAGCGCATCGCCTTGTTCGATATAGCCGTAACCGGTAGCAGGCTCGGTCGGCTTGATGCCGAATGTAACGATCTTGCCCGATGCGGCGGTCTGGCGGGCAGTCTCGATCGCTTCGCTCCAATCCTTGCCTGCATCAATCTCATGATCGGAGGCCAGAAGATGGAGGATGGCGTCCTCGCCGAATTTCTGCTTCAAGTGGAAAGCCGCGGCTGCGATGGCGGCAGCCGTGTTGCGAGCGACCGGCTCGAGGATGATGGCGGACAGATTAACTCCGACTTCGCGGGCCTGCTCGGCCACGGTAAATCGAAAATCCTGATTGGTGATGACGACAGGCGCCTCGTAGGCCGCGGTGTCGGTAACGCGCTCAAGAGTTTCCTGGAATAACGTCTTTTCATCGACGACCTGGATGAACTGTTTTGGCGCGTTCGATCGCGACAATGGCCACAGGCGGGTGCCTTTACCGCCAGCCATGATAACGGGAATGATCTTCTGGGTCATAAGTAATCTCCGGGTACGCACGGACCGTGTTTGTATGGGTTCAACCTTCAATAGGCAATCGGGTCACTGCGATTTTGCCCAGTCGCGAACAAGCGAAAGGCCTTTTTCAAGCAGCGAGGAAGCAGCCGTCTCGTCTTCAGCTTCAACATAGCAGCGCATTTCGGGCGCATTCCCGGATGGACGGAAGTGAATGATGGTGCGATCGGCCAATGTGACGCGCAGGCCATCAATATCGCTGACGGAGCCGACGGCGCCGAGCGGTTTAAGGAAGGCCGCCAGGTTTGCAGGAGAAACCCGCAGATGCGCCATTAGCGCAGCACTCGTCTCAACGGCAAAATTCTCGAGCCGGTCGGCGGCCGCTACCGGCAGGTGAAAATCGACAGCGATCGCCGAAAGCGACTTGGCCAGCTGTTTGGCCAGAAACAACGTCGCCAGAACCGGCAAAAAGCTGTCGCGCGTCGGAAGAGCGGTGAGCGTACCGTTCGCCACTGCGAAATCCGACTGCGTCAGCACGCCACCGTTGGCCTCGAAGCCCATCACCGCCGTTTCGCCCGCAGCGGTCGCCTTGTTCATGCCTTCGATAACAAAGGGGGACCCAACCTTGGTGCGGGTGACGCGGTAGCTGCCGGCCGCCTCGATGCCGGAATTGGAGGTCACCGGGGTGACAACGACCTTTGTTTCAAGGAAGCGCGCAACGATGAGCCCGAGCAGGTCACCGCGCAGCGGTGTACCCGTCTCGTCGGCCACCAGCGGCCGGTCGCCGTCGCCATCGGCGGAAACGATAGCGTCAAGACCGTACTCCCCAGCCCAGCCGCGCATAAATTCAATCGTCTGCGTTGACACGGCTTCTGTATCGACCGGGATGAAGTGATCGGACCGTCCGAGCGCCACGACGTCCGCACCATAACCGGCGATGACGTCGATCAGGCCGTCGCGGGCAACCGTGCTGTGCTGGTAGACGCCGATTTTCAGGCCGGCAAGTGCGCCTGCCGGCAGCAGCGCGCGGTTGCGCGACAGGAAAAGCTCAATGGCTTGGCGTTCTTCGTTCAGAGCGGTGCCGGGGGTCAGGTCAACGATAGTGTCGCCGATCTCGGCCGCGATACGGGTAATTGCGAGCTCATCCGCCTTGTCGATCTCGCCGTCCGGGCGATAGAATTTGATGCCGTTGCGATCTGCCGGGATATGCGAACCGGTGACCATCAGCGAGGCGCAGCCTTTCGACATGGCATAAAGCGCCAGCGCCGGCGTCGGGATCGCGCCGCAATCGATCGGCTGCAGGCCGGCGCATGCCAGTGCTCCGATGCAGGTGGCAGCAATGTCAGGGCTTGAGGGACGATAGTCGCCAGCGACAAAAATGCGGTCTCCCGCCTTTGCTAAACCGGCATCCAGCAGGTGTCTTGCAAAAGCGGTCGCGTAAAGAGCCGATGCATGGCCCTGAAGATCGGTTACAAGGCCGCGAAGGCCGCTGGTGCCGAATTTCATGAAGTTCCCTAACATTCACTGACTTGGTGCCTACGTCGGTAAGCCGTCGTACGCGAGTGTCAATAGATCAGCGAAAGATATCGATAGTTTTCCAACCAACTGAGAGCGGATTGGCTGTGTCGCGCGATCTTTCGCCAGTCAAGACAGTCGATTTCTCCGCGGACGTCGTTATAAGAGGAGCGGCGCGTCACTTAGGGCCCTGCCGAGGCCCGGGCAATAGTGTGGGTGAGAGCTCTGGCGCAAAACCTGCAACGCGATCGGCCGGCCACGAAGACGCTCGACCCTTTGCTATCCGCCTAGTGGTGGCCGAAGCGATCACAATTCAAAGTCGTATTTGGTTCTTGTTAGCTTCACCAGGTACTGGCCATAGGCGCTCTTGCCAAGTTCGTCGGCAAGCTTTTGCAGATGGTCCTCATCTATGTAACCCATGCGATATGCTACCTCTTCCGGGCAGGCGATCTTGAAGCCCTGGCGCTTTTCCAGGGTTCCGACGAAGTCGGACGCGTCCAACAGGCTATCGGGGGTGCCGGTATCAAGCCAGGCGTAACCACGGCCCATCAATTCGACCGTCAATTGGCCGCGTTCAAGGTATGTGCGATTGACGTCGGTGATCTCCAACTCGCCTCGCATCGACGGTTTCAGGTTTGCGGCAATGTCGATGACTTGCTTGTCGTAAAAATAGAGGCCAGTAACAGCCCAATTGCTCTTCGGCTTGGCCGGCTTTTCCTCGATCGAAAGCGCCTTCATGCTGTCATCGAACTCGACGACACCATAGCGCTCCGGATCCCTGACGTGATAGGCGAAAACGCGCGCACCCTCGACCGTGGAAGAACTGGGACGAAGAAGCCGCGGGAGACCGTGGCCATAATAGATATTGTCGCCAAGAATGAGCGCCGACGGGTTGGATCCGACAAAGTCGGCACCGATAATAAAAGCTTGCGCCAGGCCGTCAGGGCTTGGCTGCACCGCGTATTCAATGGAGATCCCCCACTGGTTGCCGTCGCCGAGAAGTCGCTTGAACGCTTCGCTGTCGTGAGGCGTGGTGATGATCAATATCTCCTTGATCCCGGCCAGCATCAGCGTAGTCAGCGGATAGTAGATCATCGGCTTGTCGTAGACCGGCATGAGCTGCTTGGATACGGCTTTGGTGATCGGATAAAGGCGTGTGCCGGAGCCACCGGCGAGAATGATACCCTTCATGCTTTTTCCTTCCATGGGTAAGGAGGAGCTCGAAAGCGCCGATCCCTAGAGCAGACGGTTTAAAACGACCCGTGTGGATTGCCTCCAGTCGGGCAACACGATTCCATAGACCTGTTTCAGTTTGTCGTTCGAAAGCCGAGAGTTGGCGGGACGTTTCGCCGGTGTCGGATAATCCATCGTCGTAATGCGGCCAACGGATATTGCCTTGCCACTCCTGGCTTGCAGATCAGCGAAGATTGCTTCGGCAAAATCCGCCCAGGTCCCCTCGCCGCTTCCGGTCATGTGGAAGATGCCACGCAGCTTCGGGTCTGGATCGGCACAGAGCCGCGTTGCTATGGCAATCACGGCGTCAGCGATATCAAGCGCGCTGGTCGGCGTGCCGTGCTGATCGGCCACCACATTAAGAGCATCGCGGGTTTCGGCCAGCCGCAGCATGGTCTTTAGGAAGTTGCTGCCAAAGGGCGAATAGACCCAGGCAGTACGCAAAATGACATGGTTGGGATTGGCAGCGGCGACACCCTCTTCGCCCGCCAGTTTCGAGCGACCATAGGCCGACACCGGCCCAGTCGCATCCGTCTCGACATAGAGACCTTGCTTATCGCCGGAAAATACATAATCCGTCGACAGGTGCATGATCGGAACTCCGATCTCCCTTGCCACTTCAGCTATCGCCGTTGGTCCTTCCGCATTGACGACGAAGGCCAGCGCCTCTTCACTTTCGGCCTTGTCGACGGCCGTATAGGCGGCAGCGGAGACGATCACGTCCGGCTTGATCTGCGAAAGGACTGCGCGGATCGACGCCCGGTCTACGAGATCCAGTTCCGGACGGCCTACGGCGATGATCTCGACACCGGAAACCAGACCGCGCTCCAGAAGGGCCGAGACGGCCTGGCCCTGTTTTCCCGTCACGGCAATGCGCATGGCTCAGCCCCTGTTCAAGACACCAAGACGCTCGCCGGAATAGACGCGCTGCCGCAAAGGCTGCCACCACCACTCGTTCTCGAGGTACCAGCGAACAGTCCGCTCGATGCCGCTGTCGAAATCTTCCTGTGCCTTCCAGCCCAGTTCAGTTTCCAGCTTTGTGGCATCGATAGCGTAGCGCGCATCATGGCCGGGCCGGTCGGTGACAAAGGTGATCAGCTCGGCATGCGCCTTTGCCTGTGGGCGCAATTCGTCCATCAGCCCGCAGATCCGGGTGACGACGTCGATGTTGCGGCGCTCGTTACGGCCGCCGACATTGTACTTTTCACCGGGACGGCCGCGCGACGCAATCAGGTCGAGCGCGCGGGCATGATCCTCGACGTAGAGCCAGTCGCGAATGTTGACACCTTGGCCGTAGACCGGCAGCGGCTTGCCATCCATGGCGTTGAGGATGATCAGCGGGATCAGTTTTTCCGGGAAGTGGTAAGGTCCGTAATTGTTCGAACAGTTCGACACGACCACAGGCAGACCGTAGGTACGATGCCACGCAATCGCCAGGTGGTCGCTCGCTGCCTTCGAAGCCGAATAGGGCGATGACGGATCGTAAGCCGTAGCCTCCTCGAACAGTCCCTCGTCGCCGAGCGATCCGTAGACCTCGTCGGTCGAAACATGCAGAAAACGAAACGCCTCCTTGCGATCAGCGGCGAGCGCGTTCCAATAACGTCGTGCCGCTTCCAGCAGGGTGAACGTGCCCATGACATTGGTCTGCACGAAGTCGCCGGCACCACTGATCGAGCGATCGACATGGCTTTCGGCGGCTAGATGCATGATCCGGTCCGGCTGGAACCCATTCATCGCCTCCGACATTTTGGGGAGATCGCAAATGTCGGCCTTCAGGAACCGATAGTTCGACGCGCCTTCGATTTCCCTGAGTGAAGCAAGATTGCCGGCATAGGTAAGCTTGTCGACGTTGAGCACTTCGGCGCCGACCTTCTTCACCAGATGCCTGACGAGCGCCGAACCGATAAAGCCCGCTCCGCCGGTTACGAGAATACGCATGAATTATCTCCGCTCGTCATCCGTTTTGGTGCCTATCAATATTTGAAAGACGGCGGCAGATCCGCCAGTTTTGGTTGTACCTTATCCTTGTCCGACAGGACCACACTGTCGACCGGTACAGGCCATTCGATACCGATCTCCGGATCGTTCCAGAAAAGACCGCGGTCGCTGACCGCGCTGTAAGGAGCCGTCACCTTGTAGGAAATGACGCAGTCCGGAACGAGCGTCGCAAAACCGTGGGCAAAGCCTGTCGGGATCCACAGTTGTTCGCCGTTCTCCATCGAAAGCTCGCACCCATACCATTGGCCATAGGTCGGCGATCCCAGACGGATGTCGACAGCGACGTCGAAAATACAACCGGCGAGGCAGCGCACCAACTTTCCTTGAGCGAACGGATCGAGCTGGAAATGCAGGCCGCGTACCGTCCCAACGGTCCCAGAAAGAGATTCGTTCTCCTGCACGAACGTCACGTCCGCGACATTTTCGCGAAACCAGCCGTCCTTGAATACTTCCGAAAAATATCCGCGATGATCACCCAGCCTTGTAGGAATGATCTTGGTCAAACCGGCCAGTGGCAAAGCCCCGATTTTCATCATGTACCTGCCCGCTTCGTGGGGCCATTTCTCATCTGCTCACATCGGCCTGCAAGAGGCATCTCTTCACCGCCCAGATTTGTTCAAGCTTGGATTGTACCTGTCGGCAGCTATTTCGCTTGAGACGTTATACCCATCACACTTTCCGAGGATATTGGCCTCGATCAGATTCAACAACTCGACAAATTGATGGAAGCCGAAAACAGGTCGCCTTCGGCCACCATACCTCCGAAGCAGCCACTCTTTCGCCAAACAATCTGGTGGGCATCGGATGGCGGCCGGAAGGCACCGAACCTGCGAAACCAGTCGCAGGCCATCCACTCAGGCTAACGGAACGAGGTGAGGACCTGGCAGAATCTAGTCGGGCGCTTTGGATTTTCTGCCGTTTCGAAATCGAGGCTGAGATTGGATCTCCTGCGGTATCTAGTCAAATACCGACTTTGTGGAGGAAGAAGTCATGCCTTCACGGCTCGGGGTACCTTCCAACTGGTAAGGTAAACCCCAGCGGCGACAATCACCGTGCCAACGATCAGTGGAGGGGTAAGTGGCTCGCCGAACGCGATGAGAGCCTGAACCGCTACCATAGGCGGGCAGAGATAGATCAGGGACGCAGCGCGCGAGACCTGACCTCGGCGGATCAAATAAAGAAGCAGTGCAATACCTCCCACCGATATCCCGAGTACCGACCAGGCCAGAGCGGCGTAGGTCTCGAATGTGCCATCGAAGCGGAACGTCTCGAAGGCGAGCGCGAAGGGAGCGGTCAAGGCCAACGCACCAAGATATTGCAACGTCGCAATTGCGGTCAGGTCACCATCTTGAAGGTACTTCTTCTGATAAATCGTCCCGTAGGTGACAGCGAACATAGCCACCAGATTAACGGCGAGCGGAATGCCAGCATGAAGGAGATCAGACGCACCTGGTTGCACGAGCTTCGGTGAAATGGCGACAGCGATGCCGACGAAGCCGAGTGCGAGGCCCGCCGTCTGTGAAGGGCGCAGCCGTTCGCCAATGAGGACGCTGGCCGCCAGTGCCGTGAGAAGCGGCTGCATGGCGGCAATGATGCCGGAGATGCCGGCCGGCACGCCGTGCGCTACCGCCCACCAGACACCGCCAAGATAGAAGCCGTGCAGGAAGGCGCCCGAATAGACCGCGCGCCACGCCAAAGCGCCACTGGGCCATTTCGCCCTGATGGCAAGGGAGATAGCGCAGAAGGCAACGGCCGAGAGCGCGTAACGGACCGTGAGGAACGAGAATGGCTCGGAATGAAGAGCCGCATACTTCGCAATGATCCAGCCAGTTGACCAGAGAAATACAAAGATAGCGGGAGCGAAACGGTCGAGGGTCATGAATATCTCTAGTGTTTGAAAAACGTTAGCAGTCGTAAATCTTCGAATTTTCGGCGTCAGAAGCCAGCTTTTGATAGTCGCGTCAACGCGGCTGATGAGCGTGCTTCTGTGCCTCGAGCAGTGAGGCCGCGGCCGTATAGCCGCCCCCCATCCCGTCCAGGAAGTGCAGATGGGACCCGCGAGCACCGACTGGGACAAGGCAGGTCATCAGCGCATGAGATTGGCAATGCATGCCGAAGTAGACTTCTCCCCGATCGTACGCCGGCGTCAGGAGTGCTTCGACGTTCTTGATCTGCTCCGGCGTACAGTCCAAGGTCAGGCGAAGGACATCGTCGTATCTCCTGTAGTCGGAATTCAGAACGACGTCTGTCCACCCCTTGCCGCCAAGGTAGTCCGCAACGGAGTTGGTGATCACGACATCCTCGGGAACGGGACGTGATGAGCCATCCTGTACACCGACTAAGGCAAGTAGTCGCCTTGTCAGCAAGGTGAAGGCCTCGGGGCTGCTGTTGTCCTGTGGCTCCACAAGAAGGGAGAGGATATCGCCACGCCGACTGGGGATCGGTGCCCACTCGCAGGTCAGCCCTTTGAGATCGGGCGTTGCGTATTCCTGGCACGGCAGGAGCGCGTGATTTCCCGCTTTGATCTCCCGGTCGGCCCAGTTCAGCCCGCCGCCGGCGAACATGGCGTATGTTGCCGTCTCCGACGCGGCGTAACGCGCGACTTTCACGTCGCTTCCGGCGGCACGTATTTCCTTGACGGCCACCAGGCCGATCCTGAGATTGAGCTGAAGTTGATCTCGAGCGTAACCGGCGACGCGCCGCAGGACGCCGACCGCTGTTTCTCGAACATCGGGATCGAAGGCAAATGCAGCGCCATCACCGCGAAACACGAATGGAAAATCGAAGTTGCCGAAAGCGTTGCCCAGCGCCGCAATTGCCGAAGCACCTGCGAAATTCACATCCTTGAACCGCCCTCGGGCAATAGCCGAGGTTGAGTCGACGACGTCGGTGATGCCAATCAGCCAGTCGTCGGGTAACGGCGTATAGCCTGTCGTATCCAGCAGTTCGGCGAAATCGCTGCTGGCTTCGAGGTATCGGAATGGCTTGTCCATTGAAGCCTCCTACATCAAAGATTTGCTTGCCTGCCCTGCCATCGTGGCAGGGCAGGCAAGGCGCGCTTCCGTTAGATGAGGGTT
>Ga0102593_1001737_pt1 | contig 19731 bp, 20 predicted proteins | sample AraplaCol_mMS_r2_2_FD_76862 | JGI IMG/M metagenome (GOLD analysis project Ga0102593, IMG submission 76862) | Arabidopsis root microbial communities from North Carolina, USA - plate scrape MF_Col_mMS_r2 (SPADES assembly) (version 2) | ecosystem: Host-associated > Plants > Roots > Endosphere...
GCGGTCAGCAGCGCGGCGCTCACGGCGAGTAGGGCGAGACGGACGTTCATCGGCGTTCTCCTGGAGAAGTCGCGGGCGGACGGTGCGCGCGCAGCGCCCTGGTCAAGGCGCGGGCCGAACGTTCCCCCGTTTGGGCATCAGCGTACCGCCAATCGCTGAAATGTTGGCTGAGCGTCCCCAGCTCCGCGGCCAGGTCGGGACGTGCCGCCGCCACGCGCGATACCCACGTCGAAGCGGGCTCGCTCGGCATGCGTTCCAGGCCGAAACGGCGATAGCGCCGGCCGAGTCGATGCCAGGCGCGCAGCACCGGATCGCGTTCGCGCTCGCTGCGCCGGCTGAGCCAGACCATCCACAGCAGGCCGAGCGCGATCGCGCCGGCCAGCATCACGATGAGCGTGCGCCAGTCCAGGCGATCCACGCCGAGCGGGCTGAGCAGGCGCTCCTGGCGCTGCGCATCGAAGGACACGACCAGGTCGTTCCAGCCGCGGCGCATCCAGTCGGTGACGTCGCCGAAGGAACGCACGCCCTCGAGGCCGGAACCGGCGAACGAACGCGACTCGAGCGTGTCGTAGATGCGTTCCGGGGCGACCGCGGCGGTTGGATCCACCCGCACCCAACCGCGCCCGCGCAGCCACACCTCAGCCCACGCGTGCGCATCGGAACGCCGCACCAGCCAGTAGTCGCCCAGCGGATTCCGATAACCGCCGGCATAGCCGGTCACCACGCGCGCCGGGATCCCCGCGGCGCGCATCAGCACCACGAACGACGAGCTGAAGTGCTCGCAGAAACCGGCCTTCTGGTCGAACAGGAATTCGTCCACCGTGTGGCGGCCGAGCAGCGGCGTTTCCAGCGTGTAGGCGAAGTCGCGCTCGATCCACGCCAGTGCGCGGTTGACGATCGCCGCATCGTTCCCGGCGCCGGCCTCCGCGCGCCACTGGTGCGCAAGGGCGAGCGTGCGCGGATTGAACCCGGCCGGAAGGGCCAGCGCGTAGCGGCGCTCGATCAGCGGGAGGTCGGACTCGAAACGGATGGGCGGCGCGGATTGCAGGCGCCAGCGGCTGATCGAGTTGAGCGGCCGGAACGTCTGCAATGCGTGGTCGGGATCCAGGTACGTACCGCCCGGCGCATCGAGCGGAAGATCCAGCGCGACGAGCTGGCGCGAGTCGGTCGGCTCGACTTCCATTTCGTAATCCCAGCGTACGCCGCCGGACTCGATGCGCGCGCGCGCCTGTCCCGGGCGCCAGCGCGGCTGTGTCCAGGTGCGGCCGTCGAAATCCCACAACACCGGTCCGCGCCAGTACATCTGCATAGGCGACGGACTCGCGCCGAAGAACCGCACGCGCAGCGCGGGCGTGTCGTCGGCCATCAGGTCGATCCAGTCGCCGGGACTCATGCGGTCCGACAATCCGGTGCGCGCCATCGCACGTTCCGGAATGCCCCACATCGGCGAGGCCACGCGCGGGAACAGCCAGAACGCCGCGAGCGCGATCGGCAAGCCCACGGCGAGCAGTCGCGCCACGCCGCTCAGCCGCTGGCGCGGACCGACCGCTTTCAGGTCGCCGGATTCCAGATCCGCCATGCGTTGCAGCGACGCGAGCACGAGCAGCACCGCCACCAACCCGAGGACCAGCGACACCGGACCCTGGTCGAGCAGGAAGGTGGCGAACGGTGCGAACAGCGCGAAGCCCATCAGGCTGCGGCCATCGCGCAAGGTGAAGGTCTCCGCCGGTTTCACCGCGAGCATCGCCGCGAGCAGCGCGCAGCCGGTATCGCGCCCGATGGAGAAACGGCTCAGCACCAGCACGATGGCGATCAGCGCGAACGCGATCAGCAGCCGCAGCAATCCGGGTATCGGGCGCCGCCACGACAGCGCGGTGACCGCCACGGCGCTCGCCGCGATGGCCGCGGCCAGCTGCGGCGGCAGCTGCAGCAGCAGCGGCAGCAGGGACGCGCCGGTGCTCCACAGCACCCAGCCGCGCGTGCGTGCGTCCAGCGGCAGCGGCGCGTGCCTAGACATGCGGCATCAGCGCCAGGGCGCGCAGGCAGGCGTGGCGGTGCGAGGGGCCGCGATCCGGTCCGAGCGCCGGTTGGCCCGGCAATCGCAACTGGAAACGACGACCTTCGCGCTCGGCTTCATCGACCCAGCGCGCCAGCCGCGAGATGCGTCCTTCGTACGCGATGCCCGACGTCGCATGCCAGTCGAGCACGATTTCCGAACCGGTCGGCTGTTCGAATTCGCGCACCATCAGCGTGTCGCGGCGTGCGGACGATTTCCATGCGATGGCGCGTCGCGCATCGCCCGCGCGATAGCCGCGCAGGTGGTGCACGTCGTCGCCGGACGGATGCAGTCGCGCCTGTGCGCTTTCGCCGCGTCCGCCCGGCAGCGGCGGGCCGTGCGGCTCGGGCGCTGGATAGACCAGCAGCGGCGCTTCGGGCCAGACGTAGGCCCATGCGCGCGCGAGGCCGAGCGGGCGCGTGGTCGACAGCCGCAGCTTGGGCACGTCGAACCAGCCGCGTCGTTCGGTCGGCAGCAGCAGTTGCGCGTCGCCGATGCCCTTGTCGAGGTTGAGCACGGAAGGTTCTGCGTCGAAGGTACCGTCGTCGTCCAGGCGCAGGCCGCGACGCGTGCGACCGGGTGCGGCGCGTGCGTGCAGACGCAGCTCCAGCGGCATGCCCGCACCGACGGGTTCGGCGTCGGCTGCGATCACTTGCAGGTCCGACAGCTGCATCTGCGCGCCCATCAGGCTCGCAAGCCCCGCACCGGCGAGCATCAGCCCGAGCAGCAACGCCGGGTTGTTGTTGTAGTTCAGCGCGCCGATGAGCATCGTCATCAGCGCGAAGGCGTAGAACAGGCCGAAGCGCGTGGGCAGCACGTAGATGCGGCGGCCGTCCAGACGCGCGGGCAGCGCTTCGGGGTCGCGCGGACGCGTGAACACCATCGCGATCGCGTGGGCGCGCAGGTACAGGCGCCGTGCAGCGGCGACGGGCATGGATCAGTCCACCGGCACCGCGTGCAGGATCGCCTTCGCCAGCGCCGCATCCTTGCCGGCATCGACTTCGGCCACCAGGCGGTGCGCGGCGACGGCCGGGAACAGCGCCTGTACGTCTTCGGGGAGCACGTGCGCGCGACCGAGCAGCAACGCATACGCACGCGCCGCGCGCAGCAGCGCCAGCCCCGCGCGCGGCGACAGGCCCACGCGAACGCCCGGATGCCGGCGGCTGCGCGCGAGCAGCGCCTGCACGTAGGCGATCAACGCCTCGCTCGCATGCACGTCCTGCACGGCCTGGCGCGCGGCGAGCACGTCCTGCGCGTTCAACTGCGGCGTCGCGCGTGCGATCAGGTCGCGACGATCCGTGCCGGCGAGCAGGTCGCGTTCGGCCTCCTCACCCGGATAGCCCAGGCTCAGGCGCAGCAGGAAACGGTCGAGCTGCGAATCCGGCAGCGGATACGTGCCCGACAGATCGACCGGGTTCTGCGTGGCGATCACGAAGAACGGCTCCGGCAGCACGTGCGTGGCGCCGTCAACGGTGACCTGGTATTCGGCCATCGCTTCCAGCAGCGCGCTCTGCGTGCGGGGCGGCGCGCGGTTGATCTCGTCGGCCAGCAGCACCTGCGCGAACACGGGGCCGGCGTGGAACTGGAACTGGCGCGATTGCGGATCGAACACCGATACGCCCACGACGTCGGCCGGCAGGAGGTCGGAGGTGAACTGCACGCGCTGGAAGTCCAGGCCGAGCGTCGCGGCGAGCGCGTGCGCCAGCGTGGTCTTGCCCAGGCCCGGCAGGTCTTCGATCAGCACATGCCCGCCGGCGAGCAGCGCGACGAACGCCAGTCGCACTTCCTGCGGCTTGCCCAGCACCAGCGAGTTGACCTGTGTCTGCGCGCGGTCGAGGGATGCGCGGAGGCCATCGGTTAGCATGGCCGCCGTCGAAAGGGATACCGCCATCGTGCGTGTCTCCTGGAATGTTTCAGTGGTGCGCCGCGCGGATCGGCGAATCGCCGAAGGCCTCCCCCTCCGCGAGGCTCCCGGCGCATCGATCCTGCCGGAACACCCATCTCTCCCGAGTGTAGCGAGGTCACGAACGGATGCGGGATGCAGTGCAGGCGCGGCGTGCCTTCTGGGTGCTGTGGGTCGCGGTTCTGGCGGTGAAGCTGCTCATCGTCGCCCGGCTGCCGCTGTTCGTCGATGAAGCCTTCTACTGGCAGGAGGGCCAGCACCTGGCTGCCGCCTATTCGGATCTGCCCGGTCTGACGGCGTGGCTCACGCGGCTGGGCGTGTCGCTGGGCGAGGGCACGTTCGCGCTGCGTTTGCCGTTCCTGCTCATTGGCGCGGCGGTGCCGCTGTTGATGGTGCACGTGGCCTCGCGCGAGTTCGGCGCCAGGACCGGTTGGCAGGCCGGCGTGCTGACGCTGTTGCTGCCGCTGGCCGGCGCCATGGGCCTGATGGCGCTGCCCGATGCCGCGATGGCGCTGGCGACGCTGCTGTGCATGGACGCCGGCGCGCGCCTGCTGCGCCAGGTGGATGCGCCGGCCGCGCTGGAACTGGCCTTCGGCCTGGCCCTTGGCGCGCTATGCCATTACCGCTTCATCGCCGTGATCGTGGTCGGCTTCATCGCGCTGCTGATGCTGCCCGAAGGCCGGCGCGCGCTGCGCGACGTGCGCGTGATGATCGCCATCGCGTTCGGCGCATCGGCGTGGGCGCCACTGGTGGCGTGGAATCTCGACAACGCCGACGCGGGGCTGCGCTTCCAGCTGGTCGATCGCCACCCGTGGTCCTTCCATGCCGACGGCGTGCTCTTCATCGGCGTCCAGGCGCTGCTGGTCACGCCGCTCCTGTTCCTGGCGATGGCGGTGGCCGCGCGGCGCAGCGTGGCGTGCGCTTCGACCGTGTCGCGTTACTTCGCGCTGCTGGGCACGGGCGTGGTCGCGGGGTTCTTCGCGCTGGGTTTCTTCGCCGATACCGAGCGCGTCAGTTTCCACTGGCCGCTGCCGGGCTATCTCGCGCTGCTGCCGCTGGTGCCGTCGGTGCTGGCGAGCTGGCCGCGCGCCTGGCGGCTGGCGACGTTGTGGCTGGCCGGCATCGGCCTGGTCGCGAACCTGGGCTATTACGTCGCAGTATCGAGCGCGAGCTGGCGCGAGGCGAGCGCGGCCGAGAAGTGGTACCCGGCCAACTTCGCCGGCTGGGACACGCTGGCCGACGCGGTCCGCACCAAGCTCGACGCGATGCCCGAAGGCACGCGCGTGGTGGCCGACAATTTCAAGATCGGTTCCGAACTCGGCTTCGCGCTGGGCGACGCGCGCATCGCGGTGCTCGATCATCCGATCAACCAGAAACACGGCCGCGCACCGCAGCTGCGCCTGTGGGGGTTGCAGACGGCGGGACGTGCGGAGTGGGGGACAACGCCGATGTTGCTCGTCGTCGGCGCGACCGAAGTGAAGTACCGCGACCTGCTCGACCGATATCACGCGCTGTGCGGATTGGTCGGGCCGCTGCCGGCGCCACAGGTGCTCAACATCGACCACGGACGACAGCGCTTCCTGTTGTTCGCGTTGCCGGGCGAGCCTGCTTCGGGGGAGTGCACGACACCTTCGATGGCATCGGTCGATGTGCCTGTCGCCGATGCGCGCGTGGGTCGTCGCTTCGACGTGCGCGGCTGGGCGTTCAAGGATGGCGTGGGGCTGTCGGCGATGGAGGTCACGCTGGACGGGCAAGTGGTCGGCCAGGCCGTCTACGGTCGCGACTTCCCGGGCCTGCAAGGCGTGTGGCCGATCTCAAACGACCCGCAGCATCCGCGCGTCGGGTTCGATGCGACGGTCGACTTGGGTGGACGCGATTTCGCGCCGGGGAGGCACTGGCTCGGCCTGCGCCTGACCGGGCGCGATGGCAGCGTGGAAACCTGGGCCGAACAGCCGATCGAACTGACTGAGTAAGCCTCAGGGCAACTGGATCAGGGCAGTTGGAAGCCCGCCTCACGCAGCAGGCGGGCGGTCGCGATCAGCGGCAGGCCGATGAGCGCGGTCGGATCGCGGTTCTCGATCGCTTCGAACAGCGTGATGCCGAGCCCTTCGGACTTGAAGCTGCCCGCGCAGTCGTAGGGCTGCTCGGCATGCAGGTAGCGTTCGATCTCGTCGGAACCCAGTTCGCGGAAGCGGACGACCGTGCAGTGCATCGCCTCCAGCGGCGCATCGCCCTCGCGCACCAGGCACAGGCCGGTGTGGAAACGCACGGCCTGTCCGGACATCGACGCCAGTTGCGCGGTCGCGGCTTCATGGTTGCCTGGCTTGCCGAGCGCGCGGCCGCCGCATTCGGCGACCTGGTCGGAGCCGATCACCCAGGTTCCGGGATGCCGCTTCGCCACATCGACGGCCTTCGCCCGGGCAAGGCGGCGCGCCAGCGCCTCGGGCGCTTCGCCGGGGAGGGCGGTTTCGTCGGTGCCGGGGCGTTGCGTATCGAACGCCAGGCCCAGCCGGCTCAGGAGTTCGCGCCGGTAAATGGAGGTGGAGGCCAGGATCAGCCTGGACGGCGCGTTCATGCGACCGGCGCGCGCGCCTGGGCGATCAGGGACAATTGCTGGTCGATCCGGCTCCGGGCGGCATCGATGGAGCTGCGCACCTCGTCGAGCTGGGCCAGGCTGGCGTCCGGGCCGTGGTCGCGCAGCCACAGGCGCTGGCGGAGCATTTCGCGCATCGCCTCGCCGACCGGGTCGTTGCCTTCACCGCCGGTGACCGCCTCGATCTCGGCCCGCGCCACGCGCAGCTGGGCCTCCAGGGCGTCCGCGGCGTCCAGGACGTCGCGCATGGCGCGATCGCGCCGGTTGGGGCGGTAGCGGGAGTAAGCCAGTGCGGCGACCGCCAGGGCGGACAGCAGCAGGAACAGGGCGATGGTCACGGTCGTGCGCTGCGGGTCGGAAGGCCCCCAGTGTGAAGGCCGGCCGGTTGGCCGGCAAATGCGGGACGGCCAAACCGTGAACTGGCCCATTCCGGGGCCGTCGGGTTCAGGTTTGACAGCGGGGCGGGCGATCCCTAACATTCCGCAGCTTATGTCGGCCGACCTGCCCGAGATTCTTGATGCTTGGCGCATGGTGGCGGCACGGCGCGGCGTGGAAGGCCGTGTCCCGCTGTCGGCGCTGACGCGGCTGCGGGACAGCCTGGTCGACACCCAGGGCGAGGTTCGGTTCGCGCTCGATTTCGATCGCGATTCGCTGAAAGTGCCTTATGTCGAACTGCGTATCGATGCCGAGCTGCCGCTGACCTGTCAGCGCAGCCTGCAGCGGTTCCTGTTGCCGGTGAACATCGTGCAGCGGCTCGGCCTCATCCGCGACGAAGCGGACGAAGCCGCGCTGCCGCCCGGATACGAGCCGCTGCTGGTGCCGGAAAACGGTCAGCTGCGGACCGTCGAACTGGTCGAGGATGAACTCATCCTCGCCGTTCCGGTCGTGCCGATCATGCCCGGCACGGAAGCAGTGGAAGGCGACTGGCCCGCGCCCGACAAGGGTCCGGAGCCGGAACGCGTGAATCCATTCGCTGCGTTGTCGGCATTGAAGAAACATTCGAACTAGTTTTTTTGGAGCAAGACCATGGCTGTCCAGAAGTCCCGCGTTTCCCCGTCCAAGCGTGGCATGCGTCGTTCGCACGATGCCCTGTCCGCCAAGCAGCTGGCCACCGACCCGACCACGGGCGAGACCCATCTGCGTCACCACGTCACCGCCGATGGTTACTACCGCGGCAAGAAGGTGATCGACACCAAGTCCAAGGTCGCCGACGAAGAGTAATCTCTTCGCCTGCCGCCGCCCGCGCACGTCGACTGACGCGCGCGGCCGCCGTCGGGCCGCCTGTCCGCCGCCGCAAGGCCCTGCGTGGCAACGGCGGCCCGTCGCAGCGAACCCGCATGCAGTAGGGTAGCGGCGGTACGCGTCCGTCGATCCGTTCGACGGGCTCTAGCAGCGGTTCCCGTCAAAGTGCCCGGAAGGGCCATCACGGCTGTGCAGCGGAGTGGCGATGACGCAACAGATTTATTCCCGCATTGCGGGAACCGGCAGCTACCTTCCCGAGAAGGTGCTGACCAACGACGACCTGGCCAAGATCGTCGATACCAGCGATGAATGGATCGCGGCCCGTACCGGTATCCGCGAGCGTCATATCGCTGCCGAAGGCGAGACCACGAGCGACCTGGCCTACCACGCCTCCGTGCGTGCGCTGGAAGCGGCCGGCGTCGATGCTTCCGAGCTCGACCTGATCGTCGTGGGCACCACCACGCCGGACATCATCTTTCCGTCGACCGCCTGCCTGCTGCAGCACCGCCTGGGTGCCAACGGCTGCCCCGCGTTCGACGTCAACGCCGCCTGCACGGGCTTCGTCTACGCGCTGACGGTGGCGGACAAGTTCATCCGTTCGGGTGCGGCGAAGACCGTGCTCGTCGTCGGTGCCGAAACGCTCACGCGCATGCTCGACTGGAGCGACCGCTCCACCTGCGTGCTGTTCGGCGACGGCGCCGGTGCGGTCGTGCTCAAGGCCGATACCGAAACCGGCATCCTCAGCACCCACATGCACGCCGACGGCGGCAAGAAGGAACTGCTGTGGAATCCGGTCGGCGTCTCGGCCGGTTTCAAGCCGGAAGAACACAACGCCGGCGTGCGCGTGCTGATGACAGGCAACGAAGTCTTCAAGCATGCGGTGAAGGCGCTGGATTCGGTCGTGGAAGAAACGCTCGAAGCCAACGGCCTGGATCGTCACGACATCGACTGGCTGATTCCTCACCAGGCGAATCTGCGCATCATCGAAGCCACGGCCAAGCGCCTGGACATGCCGATGGACCGCGTCGTGGTCACCGTCGACCGTCACGGCAACACCTCGTCGGGTTCGGTGCCGCTGGCGCTGGACGAAGCCGTCCGTTCGGGCAAGGTGCAGCGCGGCCAGCTCGTGCTGCTGGAAGCCTTCGGCGGCGGGTTCACCTGGGGCTCGGCGCTGCTGCGCTACTGAGTTTCCACGTCGCGAAAAACATGGCGCCTCCGCTCGTTGAGCGGGGGCGTTTTTGTTTGTGCCACTCCGTCATCCGGGCGAAGGCCGGGATCCAGGCTGGCAGTCTCCCGACATCCACGCACGGGAAATGCCTACTCCTCATGCTGCATTGATCCAATGCGTCGCGAGCGAAGTACGGGGCATGATTTCCTAGGCAGACAAGCGCAAGTCGATGAGCCGCCATGCAGCGAGCCATAAACAAACGTTTGACCGAATCGCGTTGCGTGCGCCGCGCCGACGTCGGCGCCCGCCCCTCATTCCGGCGAACGCTGGAACCCATCTTGATCGCGCTTCCAACCGGCGTCACATCCGTCCGCCTTCACACTTCCGCAACGCATCCGGTCTTCAATACGACCCGGTACAGACGCACTAGAGCAAAGGCTCGTATCATGCGCACTCTTTTCGCAGGGACCCCCGCCGAGTGACCGATTCCAACGCCCACGACGCATCGCTCGCCTTCGTCTTTCCGGGCCAGGGCTCGCAGTCGATCGGCATGCTCGCCGAACTGGCCGAGCTGCACTCCGTCGTGCACGAGACCTTCGCCGAAGCCAGCGAAGGCGCAGGCGTGGATCTGTGGGCGCTGAGCCAGGGCGGTCCGGAAGAAATGCTCAACCGCACCGAGTACACCCAGCCGGCGCTGCTTGCCGCGGGCGTGGCGGTGTGGCGCGCGTGGAATAGGCAGGGCGGCCGTTCGCCGGCGTTGCTGGCCGGCCACAGCCTGGGCGAATACACGGCGCTGGTCGCCGCGGGCGCACTGTCGTTGAAGGACGGCGCGCACCTGGTCCGCCTGCGTGGCCAGCTCATGCAGGACGCCGCTCCGGCCGGAGTTGGCGCGATGGCCGCCGTACTGGGCGCCGAAGACGCGCTGGTGCAGGAAGTCTGCGACGCCGTGTCCGGCACCGAAGTCGTCGTTCCGGCCAATTTCAATTCGCCCGGCCAGATCGTTATCGGCGGTCACGCTGCGGCGGTCGACAAGGCGCTGGCGATGCTCGGCGAACGTGGCGTGCGCAAGGCGGTCAAGCTCGCCGTCAGCGTTCCCTCGCACACGCCGCTGATGCGTGAAGCCGCCAACCGCCTTGCCGAAGCGATGGCCGGCATGTCGTGGCGCATGCCCGACCGCCCCGTCGTGCAGAACGTCGACGCACGCGTGCACGACAATGTCGATGCGATCCGCGACGCGCTCGTCCGCCAGCTCTACCTGCCGGTGCAGTGGACCGGTTGCGTGCAGGCGCTTGCAGGCAAGGGCGCCACGCGCATGGCCGAATGCGGCCCGGGCAAGGTGCTCGCCGGCCTGGTCAAGCGCATCGACAAGGGCATCGACGCACGCGCGATCGGCGCGGTGGGCGAGTTCGAAGCCGCGCTTGGCGAGTGGAAATGATCATCGACATGCAGGCGTGCGGATTCGCGTGATCCCACGTCCGGATGCGCATCGCATCGATGCGCTTTCAATGCGCCCCCAATGGAGACCTCAATGACCCAGCTTCTCAAAGGTGAAATCGCCCTCGTCACCGGTGCCAGCCGCGGCATCGGCGCGGCGATCGCCGACGAACTGGCCGCGCAGGGCGCGACGGTGATCGGCACGGCCACCTCCGAGTCCGGTGCGAAGGCGATCGGCGAACGCCTCGCCGCGCAGGGCGGCCACGGCCGCGTGCTCGACGTCAGCGACGCCGGCTCGATCGAAACGCTGATCGACGGGATCGCCAAGGACGTCGGCGCCATTTCCATCCTCGTCAACAATGCCGGCATCACCCGCGACAACCTGCTGATGCGCATGAAGGACGAGGACTGGCAGGCGATCCTCGACACCAACCTCACCAGCGTCTACCGCACCAGCAAGGCGGTGATGCGCGCGATGATGAAGGCGCGCAAGGGCCGCATCATCAACATCGCCTCGGTGATCGGCGTGACCGGCAATGCCGGCCAGGCCAACTACGCCGCCGCGAAGGCTGGCATCATCGCTTTCAGCAAGTCGCTGGCGAAGGAAATCGGCAGCCGCAACATCACCGTGAATGTGGTGGCGCCCGGTTTCATCGACACCGACATGACCAAGGCACTGCCCGAAGACGCCAAGAACGCGATGCTGGGCCAGATCGCACTGGGCCGTTTCGGCGAGCCGGCGGACATCGCCCGTGCCGTCGCTTTCCTGGCAGGCCCCTCGGCGGCGTACATCACCGGCGAGACCCTGCACGTCAACGGCGGCATGTACATGCCGTGAGGCGAGCCCGACAGGGCAATGTTTCACCTGTAACCGCTTGAACCAAAAGGGCTTTCGCGTATGCTCGCGATCGTCCTCGATTCATTTAGACTATTCCGTCGAATATCCCGTCCCGGGAGGAGTGAGAACCCATGAGCAGCATCGAAGAACGCGTCAAGAAGATCGTGGTCGAACAGCTTGGCGTTAAGGAAGAAGAAGTCACCAACAACGCTTCGTTCGTCGACGACCTCGGCGCGGACTCGCTCGACACCGTCGAGCTGGTGATGGCGCTCGAAGAAGAGTTCGAGTGCGAGATCCCGGACGAAGAGGCCGAGAAGATCACCTCGGTGCAGCAGGCGATCGATTACGTGAAGGCTCACGTCAAGAGCTGAGCGATTCATCGCTGAGCGGATGCCGGCCCATTGGCCCGCCGTCCGCGAAAACCAACGCCGGACTTTCGGCGCCTGGTACGTCAGGAAAATCAGACCGGGGCCGCACATAGCGGCCCCGTGTCTTATCTGCCGGTCTATACGCCGGCGTAGTGTCAGACGGAGTGTTTCATGTCCAACAACCGCCGCGTAGTCGTGACCGGCCTGGGCGCCGTATCGCCGCTGGGCAACGACGTCGCCACCACCTGGGACGGCATCGTCAACGGTCGCTCCGGCATCGGCCCGATCACGAATTTCGACGCCACCAACTTCACCACCCGCATCGCGGGTGAAGTGCGCGACTTCGACATCACCCAGTGGGTGAACCCGAAGGACGCCAAGAAGATGGAGGAGTTCATCCATTACGGCGTCGCCGCATCGCTGATGGCGATCAAGGACGCCGGCATCACCGTCGACGAGTCCAACGCCGAGCGCATTGGTGCGCTGATCGGCTCCGGCATCGGCGGCCTGCTCGGCATCGAAGAGCAGACCATCAAGTACAACGAAGGCGGCCCGCGCAAGGTCTCGCCGTTCTACGTGCCCAGCACGATCATCAACATGCTGCCCGGCCAGGTGTCGCTGCTGACCGGCATCAAGGGCCCGAACTTCTCCGCCGTCTCGGCCTGCGCCACCGCCAACCATTCCATCGGCATGGCGATGCGCATGATCCAGTACGGCGATGCCGACGTGATGGTCGCCGGCGGTGCCGAGCGCGGTTCCTCGCCGACCTCGGTCGCGGGCTTCTGCTCGATGAAGGCGATGTCCACGCGCAACGACGACCCGACGCATGCCTCGCGTCCGTGGGACAAGGACCGCGACGGCTTCGTGCTCGGCGACGGCGCCGGCATCCTGGTGCTGGAAGAGTACGAACACGCCAAGGCCCGCGGCGCGCGCATCTATTGCGAACTCGCCGGCTTCGGCGCCAGTTCCGACGCCTTCCACATGACCGCCCCCAGCGAGAACGGCGAAGGCCCGGCGCGCTGCATGGTCGCGGCGATGAAGGATGCGGGCATCAATCCGGACCAGGTGGAATACCTCAACGCGCACGGCACCTCGACGCCGCTGGGCGACCTGGCCGAAACGCTGGCGATCAAGCGTGCGCTGGGCGACCACGCGTACAAGACGATGGTCAGCTCGACCAAGTCGATGACCGGCCACCTGCTCGGCGCGGCCGGCGGCGTGGAAGCCATCTTCTCGGTGCTGGCGCTGCACCACGGCATCATCCCGCCGACGATCAACCTGTTCGAAGCGGGCGAGGGCTGCGACCTGGACTACGTGCCGAACGTGGCGCGCGAGAAGAAGATCGACGTCGCGATGTCCAACGGCTTCGGCTTCGGCGGCACGAACGGCACGCTGGTGTTCAAGCGCGTCTGATCCGGGCTGCGAAGTGCGACCTGAAGATCCCCGCTTCGGCGGGGATTTTCGTTTTTGGTCGCGAATGAGCCTGGTAGCCCGGGTAAGGCCGAAGGCCGCACCCGGGAAGCTGTCGCCGTCGCAAACCCGGGGTGCGCTTCGCCTGCCCGGGCGACGTTTGCCGGAATAGCGGCCAAAGGGCTGCGAATCCAGTCCAATAGCGGACAATGTCGCCATGCTCCTGACCCATCCGCTGCCGACCTCCTTCGACCTGCTCGCGCTCCAGCGCCTGGCGCCCGCGCGCTACCCGCTGCTGCTGGAATCCAGCGCGCACGGCACCGCGCAGGGGCGCTGGGATCTGCTGCTGGTCGCCGGCGGCGAACAGCTTCGCCTCGATGCCGATGCGACCGTGCGCGACGAGCACGGCGCCACGGTCGGCCCAGATTTCTTCGCCGCCCTCGATGCCCGCTGGCAGGCCGAACGCGTTCCGCGCGACGAACCGCGCTGGCCGTTCCGTGGCGGCTGGGCGCTGTTGTTCGGCTACGAGGCCGCCGCGCAGGTCGAACCGATCCTGCAATTGCCGCACGCCGAAGGCCGGCTGCCGGCGGCACTCGCGCTGCGCTGCCCGGCGGCGGTGCTGCGCGACCACACCAGTGGCGAATGCGTGCTGGTCATCGAAACCGGGCACGACGCGCTGAAGGGCGACGTGCTGGGCGATATCGCACGGATTGCGGAACAGCCCCCGCTGCCGACATGGCAGGCGCCCGTCGCGCTGGAAGAAGACGAGCCCGACCGCTTCACCGACGGCGTGCGTCGCGTGCTCGATTACCTCGCCGCGGGCGACGTGTTCCAGGCCAACCTGTCGCGCGGCTGGCGTGCGCGTTTCGATCGCGATGTGCAGGCCGCGGAACTCTTCCAGCGCCTGCGCGAAAACAACCCCGCGCCGTTCGCGGGCGTGTTCGCGGGTGACGACTGGGCCGTGGTCAGCGCCTCGCCTGAACGCCTGGTGTCGGTGCGCGGCGACGTCGTCGAGACGCGTCCGATCGCCGGCACGCGTCCGCGTTTTGCGGGCGACGACGACGCGGCGCGCATCCAGGAACTGGTCGGCCATCCGAAGGAACGCGCCGAACACGTCATGCTCATCGACCTGGAACGCAACGACCTCGGCCGCGTCTGCACGCCGGGCAGCGTCGAGGTGGACGAGCTGATGACGGTCGAAAGCTACGCCCACGTGCACCACATCGTCAGCAACGTGCGCGGTCGCCTGCGCGGCGATGCGACGCCGGGGCAGGTGATCCGCGCGGTGTTTCCGGGCGGCACCATCACCGGCTGCCCGAAGGTGCGTTGCATGCAGATCATCGCCGAGCTCGAAGGCGTCGGCCGCGGCGCGTATACCGGCGCGATGGGCTGGCTCAACCGCGACGGCGACCTCGATCTCAACATCCTGATCCGCAGCGCGGAACTCGAATCCGCGGCCGACGGCGCCACGCTGCGCTTCCGCACCGGCGCTGGCATCGTCGCCGACTCCGACCCACGCAAGGAACTCGACGAAACCCGCGCCAAGGCCCGCGGCATGCTGCGCGCGCTGGGAGTGGCCGGGTGAGCGTGCGGCATTTCGTCGGCGACGCCGCCGTCGCCAGCACGCCCGATCACGATCGCGGCCTGGCCTACGGCGACGGCCTGTTCGAAACGATGCGCGCGCACGACGGTGCGGTGCACTGGTGGCCCGCGCACTGGCGGCGGCTGGAACGCGGCGCGCAGGCGCTCGGGCTCGACCTGCCGAAGCAGGGGCGCGTTCGCCTGGAAGCCGAAGCCCTGCTCGATGGCGCCAGCGCGGTGCTCAAGCTCATCGTCACGCGCGGAACCGGCGGCCGTGGCTACGCACCGCCGCAGCCGGCGATTCCGCACTGGATCCTCTCGCGGCACGACGTTCCGGCGGCAGCACCGCCGGAAGGCCTGAGCCTGCGCTGGTGCGACACGCGTCTCGCACTGCAACCCGCGCTGGCCGGCATCAAGCACTGCAACCGGCTCGAACAGGTCCTGGCGCGCGGCGAATGGCGCGATCCGGAGGTCCATGAAGGTCTGGTGCGCAGCGCCGAAGGCGACGTCGTCAGTGCCACCGCCGCCAGTCTCTTCGTCCTGCATGAAAACCGCTGGACGACCCCGGCGGTGGACCGCTGCGGCATCGCCGGCGTGTGCCGGGAGTGGGCGATCGACGCGCTCCAGGCGCGGGAGGCGCGCCTGGCTGTGACCGAAGTCGAAGCGGCCGACGCGGTTTTCCTGTGCAATGCCGCGCGCGGTATCCTGCCCGTGGCGCGGCTCGGCGCTCGCGTCTGGCGACCGCACCCGCAGGTGGCGCAACTTCGCCGCCGGCTGGCCGCCGAGCATCCCGCATTCGCCACGGAGGTTGCGTGAGTCGCAAATCTGGACGCCGCCTGGGCGGCTTCTTGTTCGTGTTGCTGTTGATCGCCGCCGGCGTCGGCGCGTACCTGTGGCAGCGCTATACCAGCTTCGCCGACGCGCCGATGGCGGGTCTGGAATCCGGGGAAAGCCTGGTCGTCGAACGCGGCGATTCGCTGCCCGCCATCGTGCGCAAGCTGCGCGAGGCCGGCGTGCGCGAGGGCGACCTGGTCGAATGGCGCGCGCTCGCGCGCCAGCTCGGCGCCGCCGGCAAGCTGCAGGTGGGCGAATACGCGCTCGAACCGGGCACCTCGCCGCGCGACCTGCTCGTGGCGATGCGCGACGGCAAGGTCGTGCGCCGCCGTTTCACCATCGTCGAAGGCTGGAACATCCGCGAACTGCGTGCGGCGCTGGCGCGTTCGAAGGATCTGCGCCTGGAAACCACCGCACTCGACGATGCCGCACTGATGAAGGCGATCGGCCATCCCGGACAGCATCCGGAAGGCCGCTTCCTGCCGGAAACCTATCTGTTCACGCGCGGCGACAGCGACCTGGACGTGCTCAGGCGCGCGCACGAATCGATGGAAAAGGCGCTGGCCGCTGCATGGGAACGTCGCGTTCCCGACAGCGTGCTGAAGACGCCGGACGAAATGCTGGTGCTGGCGTCCATCGTCGAGAAGGAAACCGGCATCGCCGAGGAGCGCCCGCGCATCGCCGGGCTGTTCGAACGGCGGTTGCAGATCGGCATGCGCCTGCAGACCGATCCGACCGTGATCTACGGCCTGGGCACGAATTACGCCGGCAACCTTCGCAAGATTCATCTGACCACCGACACGCCGTACAACACCTACACGCGCACGGGACTTCCGCCGACGCCGATCGCGATGCCGGGCACCGACGCGCTGCAGGCGGTCGCGCGCCCGCAGCGTGGCGAGGAGCTGTTCTTCGTCGCCGTGGGCGATGGCAGCGGCCGGCATCTGTTCGCGCGCACGCTGGCCGAACATGAGGCGAACGTGCAGCGCTACCTGCAGAAATACCGCGCGGCGCGTGCGGCCGAGGCGGCTGTCGATCCGGCGCCCGGCGTGAAGACGCAGGAGCGGCAATGACGCTGCGTTCCTGCCCACGCTTCATCACGCTGGAAGGCAGCGAAGGCGCCGGCAAGTCGACCGTGCTCGCGGCGCTGCGTGATGTGCTGGCGAACGATGCACGCGAACTGGTGGTCACGCGCGAACCGGGCGGCACGCCGCTGGCCGAACAGATCCGCGGGCTGCTGCTGGACACGCACCACGAACCGCCGACGACCGAAGCCGAGTTGCTGCTGGTCTTCGCCGCCCGCGCGCAGCATGTGCGCGAGACGATCCTTCCCGGGCTGGAGCGCGGCGCCTGGGTGATCTGCGACCGCTTCACCGACGCCAGCTATGCATATCAAGGTGCGGCGCGCGGCGGCGACCTGACCTTCATCGGCGAACTCGAACGCCGCGTGGTCGGCATCGCACCGGGCATGACGCTGCTGCTCGATGTTCCAGTCGCCATCGGCCTCCAACGCGCGCGTGGACGCGGCGCCACCGATCGCATCGAGGCCGAGCGCGAGGACTTCTTCGAACGCGTGCGCGAAGGCTATCTCGCGCGCGCCAAGGCCGATCCCGCGCGCTTCCGGGTGATCGACGCCTCGCAGCCGGCCGACGTCGTCGCCGCGCAGGCCGTCGCGCACCTGCGCGACTGGATCGGAGCGAACGCATGAGCACGACCGTCGCCAATTTCGCACCGTGGCAGCAGCGCGTGTACGACCAGGCGGTCGCGGCGCTCGACGCCGGGCGCCTCGCGCACGGGCTGCTGTTCTGCGGCCCGGCGAAGCTGGGCAAACGTGCCGTGGCCGAGCGACTGGCGCGACGCGTGCTGTGCCAGCAGCCCGTGGCCGGCGGCGAGCCCTGCGGCAAGTGCCGCGGCTGCCACCTGATCGACGCCGGCACGCATCCGGACTACCACTTCGTGTCCTTCATCCCGAACAAGGAAGGCACGCGGCTGCGCACGGAAATCGTGATCGAGCAGATCCGCCAGCTGTCCGAACAGCTTTCGCTCACGCCGCAGTACGGCGGCGCGCAGGTGGCGATCCTCGATCCCGCCGAAGCGATCAACAACGCCGCCGGCAACGCCCTGCTGAAGACGCTGGAAGAGCCGGTGCCGGGACGCTACCTGTGGCTGGTCAGCGCGCACCCGGCGCGTCTGTCGGCGACGATCCGCAGCCGCTGCCAGCGTTACAAATTCCGCCTGCCGCCGCACGACGAGGCGCTCGCATGGCTGCGCGCCTGCGGCCACGCCGAAGCCGCGGCGCGCGAAGCGCTGGACGCCGCGCGCGGCCATCCGGGCCTGGCGCACGAATGGCTGGAGAACGATGGCCTCAAGCTGCGCCGCGATGTCGCTTCCGACCTGGCCAAACTCGGCCGAGGCGATGCGGGCGCGGTCGAAATCGCGCAGCGCTGGGTCGGAGATGAACAGGCGTCCTTGCGGCTCCAGCACGCGGCGGACCTCGCGCTGGCCGAGGCCGCCGGCTTGACCGACCCGGCACGAACGCGCAGTCTGGCCGCGTGGTTCGACCAGGCGAACCGGACCCGGGATCTGCTGCGCACCACGGTGCGGGCGGACCTCGCGGTCACCGAATTGTTGCTGGCCTGGCGCGGCGCGAGTGGCGCCCGGGCTTCAGGGGGAAGCAGGAGATGAGCGGTATGAACGCAGCGGGCGGCGCGCGCCAGGGTATTTTGTCGTGCGCGATCAAGGACAAGGCGCAGCTCTACAGCGCCTACATGCCGTTCCTCAAGAGCGGCGGCATCTTCGTACCCACGCCCAAGCGCTACTTCCTCGGCGACGAGGTCTTCCTGCTGCTCACGCTGCCGGAGTCGAACGAACGCCTGCCGGTCGCCGGCAAGGTCGTGTGGGTGACGCCGGTGGGCGCGCAGGGCAATCGCCCGGCCGGCATCGGCGTGCAGTTCGCCGACAGCGCCGAAGGCGAGACGGTGAAGGGCAAGATCGAGGCGCTGCTGGCCGGCACGCTCGCCGCGGAACGTCCGACGCACACGATGTAAGTCGCGCGCGGCGCTGTTTCAGCGCGCCGCTTCCATGAAGCTCAGCAGCTGTCCGGCGATGACCGGATAGCTGAAGCGTGCCGTCACGAAATCGCGTGCCTTCGCGCTCAACGCGGCGCGCAGTTGCGGATCGCAGAATCGCAGGATCGCGTTCTTCCACGCATCGCTGTCGCCCGGCGGCAGCAGTACGCCGGTGTGTCCATGCGCGAGCGTCTCGCCGATGCCGCCGACGTCGGAGCCCAGCACGGGCAGGCCGCAGGCCTGCGCCTCGATCGACACGCGGCCGAAGGTTTCCGGCGCGATCGACGGAAACGCGAGGAACGAAAACGCGCTGTAGTAGCGCGCCGGATCGTCCACCTGCCCGGTGAAATGATGGCGACGCGCATGCCGGCCCGCCAGCGCGCGCGTGCGCAGCGCCTCGCTTTCCACCATCTCGCCGACCCACAGGCAATGCAGGCGCGGCTCGACGTCCATCGCCGCCGAGGCGGCTTCGAACAGCGTGTAGATGCCCTTGCTCTTCAACATGCGGCCGCAGTAGCCGATCACGATGGCGTCGTCGTCGATGCCGAGCGATTCACGCACTTCGCGTGCGACGCCGGGCTCGTGGCGATAGCGATCGATATCGACGGGGTTGTGCAGAACCTGCACGCGATCGGCGCCGATACCCTGGCCCAGATACGTCGTGCGCGCGTAGTCCGACACGGCGAAGAACCCGCGCGCCAGACGCGGCAGCCACCGGTTCGACGCGGGCTTCAACGCCTTTACCCGATGCCGGAACAGCAGCACCGGCACGTTGAACAACCGGCCGACGAGGATGAGTGGCCAGTAATCCTTGCCGAAGTTCGCGACCAGTGCGTCCGGTCGATGCGCGCGGACCATGCGCACGAGCACCGCGAAGGCGCGGGGATCGACCGCATTGCGGAACGCGGTGCGCTGCGTCGGCAGGCCCGAACGTTCGAGTTCGTCGGCAATGAAGCCGCGCGGATGCACCATCGCGTCCACGTCGTGTCCGGCTTCGCACAGCGCCTGCGCGAGCGCGATGAAGTGCGTCTCCGCGCCGCCGTGGTCGGGCGAGGAGCCTACGAACAGGAACCTCACGAGTACACCAGCGCGCCGCGCTTGCGGTCCTCGTAAGCGGTGGCCACGCGCCAGGCGAAGCTCGGCAGCAGATGGCGATAGCAGATGGGGACGCGCGGAAGGACGAACAGGTCCTGTCCCGCGCGCACGCGGCCTCGTTGCGTTGTAACGGCGGCGTCG
>Ga0102593_1001739_pt1 | contig 19704 bp, 17 predicted proteins | sample AraplaCol_mMS_r2_2_FD_76862 | JGI IMG/M metagenome (GOLD analysis project Ga0102593, IMG submission 76862) | Arabidopsis root microbial communities from North Carolina, USA - plate scrape MF_Col_mMS_r2 (SPADES assembly) (version 2) | ecosystem: Host-associated > Plants > Roots > Endosphere...
GACGTGGCTTGATCCGCTCGGAAGCGGCAAAGATTTCCTTTGTCGTCTCCCCGAGTTCAAGATCCGACGAATAAAGCAGGCTCTGCTGCTGGTCGGCATCCAGCAGGCTTTCCGGAGGCACGACCTCGAAGACCTCGATATTCCCATCGATCACCATGCCGTGCGATGCGGCACCGGCCCGAAGTTCGCTCTCGGTTTCCGAAAGGGTGATGTAGAGCCCCTGCTCGCCGAGCCGCGCACCTTCGATCAGGAACTGCAGCGCAATCGTCGTTTTGCCAGCTCCCGGATTCCCCTCCAGGAGAAAAACGTGCCCCGGCGAGAGGCCCCCCGCCAGAACTGTATCCAAACCGGACACGCCGGTCCGAGCTTTCGTGGCAGGTGCCGCAGTATTCATTCACTGTTTCCTTCAATTTCAAGTGTGAATTAGCGGCGAGTGATGGAATGTCAAATCACTGGCAGGCATGAGTTCGCTTCCGGCAAGAGCCGATCACTCCTGGTTCGGATATATGCCTGTCCGGGCGGCCCGACATAGTGGGCGTCTATCCTCGATAGCGAAGTGCATCGACGACGAGGGCGAATGCCGGCGACGTATGCCGGCGGCTCGGATAGTAGAGATGGTAGCCGGAAAACGGCAGACACCAATCCTCGAGGACGCGCACCAGCCGCCCGTCGGCAAGATGCGCCTCGACCAAGTCCTCCGGCATATAGGCCAGCCCAAGACCAGCCAGCACCGCGTTCAGCCGCAGGGCTATATTGTTGAAGATCAACTGTCCTTCGACCCGAACCCTGAGCTCGCGGCCGTCCTTCTCGAACTCCCACGCATAAACGCTGCCATAGGTCGGCAGACGCAGATTGATGCAATTGTGATCCGTAAGGTTCTGTGGCGTCAGCGGCTTCGGCCTGGTGTCGAAATAGGCGGGCGCGCCGACCACGGCCATCCGCATGTCGGGGCCGATGCGCACCGCGATCATGTCCTTCGCCACCTGTTCTCCAAGCCGCACCCCCGCATCGTAGCGCTCCGCGACGATGTCGGTCAGACCGTAGTCGACGATGATTTCGACATTGATATCGGGATAATCAGGCAGGAGCTTTTGCAAGGCGGGCCAGAGGACGGCATCGGCCGCATGCTCGCCGGCATTGATGCGGATGGTGCCTGCCGGCTTCTCCCGGAAGGCGCTCAAGGCAGCCAGCTCACTCTCGATCTCGTCGAGCCGCGGTCCGATGGAGACGAGCAGGCGTTCACCGGCCTCTGTCGGCGCGACGCTGCGGGTCGTGCGGGTCAGCAATCGCAGTCCAAGCCGCTCCTCGAGCCCGCGGATGGTGTGGCTGAGCGCCGATTGCGACACACCCAGCTTGCCCGCCGCCTTGGTGAAGCTATGTGCGCGTGCAACGGCGAGGAAGGCGATGAGGTCGTTGACGGCGGGGCGCGGCATTCATGAAACTTTCTCATGGGTTCTTGCCGTTTATACCATCTAATCGCGACCAAACACACGCGCTAAATACCTTGCTGCTCGAGTGGACCTGTCCACCCCGACATCGAAAGGAAGACAAAGATGGATATCAAGCGAAGCGGTTCGCAGCCTTCGGCCAAGGGACCAGCCGACTGGTTTACCGGCAGCGTGCGTGTCGACCCACTGTTTGCCGTGACCAGCCCCGCACGCGCGGCTGGCGCCAGCGTCACCTTCGAGCCCGGAGCCCGCACCGCCTGGCACACCCATCCGCTCGGCCAGACGCTGATCGTCACATCGGGCTGCGGTCGCGTGCAGCGCGAAGGCGGCCCGGTCGAGGAGATTCGCGCCGGCGACGTCGTCTGCTTCGCACCGGGTGAACGCCATTGGCACGGCGCATCGCCGACGACGGCGATGACCCATATCGCCATCCAGGAACAGCTCGACGGCAAGGTCGTCGACTGGATGGAGCATGTCACCGACACGCAATACCAAGGTTAGAAGAGGAAACTTCTATGCAGAAACGTGAACTTGGAAAGAGCGGACTTCATGTCTCAGCCATCGGTCTCGGCTGCATGGGGCTGAGTTACGGTTATGGTCCGGCGACAGATATTCAGGAAGCGACCGCACTGATCCGGCGGGCATTTGAACGCGGCGTGACCTTCTTCGACACGGCCGAGGCCTATGGCCCCTATAAGAACGAAGAGCTTCTGGGAGAGGCCTTGGCGCCCTTTCGCGAGGAGGTGGTGATCGCCACGAAATTCGGTTTCAACTTCGATGCCAACGGCGGCCAGAGCGGCATGAACAGCCGGCCGGAACAGATCCGCGCGGTGGCCGAGCAGGCGCTGAAGCGTTTGAAGACCGATGTCATCGATCTCTTCTACCAGCATCGCGTCGATCCCGATGTTCCGATCGAGGATGTCGCCGGCACGGTCAAGGCGCTGATCGCGGAAGGCAAGGTCAGGCATTTCGGCCTCTCGGAAGCAGGCGCCCAGACGATCCGCCGCGCCCATGCCGTCCAGCCGGTGGCAGCACTACAAAGCGAATATTCGCTGTGGTGGCGCGAACCCGAGCAGGAAATCCTGCCAACGCTGGAAGAGCTCGGCATCGGTTTCGTGCCCTTCAGCCCGCTTGGTAAGGGCTTCCTGACTGGCGCGATCAGTGAAACGACCACCTTCGACAGCAAGGATTTCCGCAACGTCGTGCCACGCTTTTCTCAGGAGGCGCGAAAGGCCAACCAGGTGCTCGTCGATCGTCTCGGAGAAATCGCCGCCCGCAAAAAGGCAACCTCCGCCCAAGTGGCTCTCGCATGGCTGCTGGCGCAGAAGCCCTGGATCGCGCCGATCCCCGGCACTACCAAGCTGCATCGCCTCGAGGAGAACATCCAGGCCGCTGAAGTCGAACTGACGGCTGAGGACCTTGCCAGCATCGAAAGCGCGCTCGCCACGATCAAGGTGGAAGGCGATCGTTATCCCGCGCATCTGCAGGCAAGGGTCAACCGTTAAGCGCGGCCGACGGGCCATGAAGGCTACGTCTCATCGCCAAGGCTAGAACACCAGAAGAGAATCGGCTGCAGTCACTTGCGGCCGATTCTTCATAGATTAGATCATCGTCTCGGCGCCGGCGCATTCTCCTGGAAAGCCGGTATCGCCTCCAGTCTGGCGACGATCTCCGCGATATTGGGCCAGCTGGCGAGATCGAAGCCGAGGCGCCGGGCGCTGATCGCCTGCGGGAAGAGGAAGATCTCGGCAATACCAGGCTGATCCCCAACGGCGAAGGCTCCCGGCCTGCGGCCGGCGATCATCGTCTCGACCGCGGCCATTCCCTCGCCGACCCAATGACGATTCCAGGCAGTAATGGCATCGGCATCCGCCTGGAAGACCTTGCCGAGATGCAGGCCGATCCGCGGCGGCAGCAGCGCATGGATCTCGGCTGCGATCGCAAGCGCGATCGACCGCGCCTGCGCCCGGCCTTCCGCGGTGTCAGGCAGCAATGGAGGCTCGGGCTGGATCTCGTCGAGATATTCGACGATCGCCAGCGACTGGGTAAGGAGGACACCGCTATCCGTCAGCAAGGCCGGCACGAGCCCCTGCGGATTGACGCTGCGATATGCGGCCTGCCGGCTCTCGGCATCCTCACCGAGGATGCTAACCGGCAGCGCTTCCGCCGTCAGTCCCTTGAGGGCGAGCGCGATGCGGACGCGAGATGTCGCCGAGGAAATTTCATTCTGATAGAGCTTCACGGTCTTTCTCCTTTGGTGAGGTCAGAAGAGGAGTTGTCGACCCCGGGATCGGCTGGAGCGGCCTCTGCTCCCCCGAAGGCGAAGCTGCGGATGCCGCCGTTACGAGGCCCGCAAGCGGCGAAGGCTCCTGCGAGCTTACGTCGTAGATGCAGGGCGCGGCGAAGACCACCGCTCCCAGAATGCAGATGATCATCAATCTCATAAAAACCTCCATCGACGGGGCCCGATCGGCCTCGACCTGCTTGTTTTCGGCGCCGGTTCCCTGCCCGCCGCAGCCAAGGCCGGCGAAAAATCCATCCATCAGGCAACGGTCAATTCGACATGGATATTGCCGCGCGTGGCCTTCGAATAGGGGCAGGTCTGGTGAGCCTCTTCAATGAGGGCTCGTGCCGCATCGGCTTCGATCCCGGGCAGGCTGACCTTGAGACGGGCCTGCAGGAAATAGCCGCCATCGGCGGTTCCCAAATCGACCTCGGTGTCAACGGCAAGATCGGCTGGAAGCTTGACCTTTTGATTAGCCGCGGCGAAACCGATCGCGCCGATGAAGCAGGCAGACCAACCGGCGGCGAAAAGCTGTTCGGGATTGGTGCCGGCGCGGTTGCTGCCCGGAGGCGAAAGCTTGATATCAAGCTGGCCGTCGTCGCTGTGCGACGCGCCGTCTCGCCCGCCCGTCGTGTGGGTCTTGCCGGTATAGAGAACCTTGTCGATCTTTGTCATGGAACACTCCTTGTGTTGCGTCGCTCCAGGCGACTGGCCGCGCTACGCGGCCGGGTTGACGGAGTGTGGTTTGACCGACGGATATATCCGCCATGTTTCCGAAATCGCCCGAAATGTCACAAAACGTAGCATCCGATATCGAGGACATCCTTACATACAAACATCTCGAAATTTTGCGGTGACTGCCGACGTCAACGGATGGTGACTTCTGCCGCCAGACCACCGCCGGCGCGATTGTAGAGCCGGAGTGATCCGCCGATCTTGGCCGTCAGCTGCTGGGCGATCGCAAGACCGAGACCGGTGCCGCCGGTCTCCCGGTTGCGGGATTGTTCCAGCCGGAAGAAAGGCTGCATGGCCGCTTCCAGCATATCGTCCGGAATTCCCGGCCCGCGGTCCATGACTGATATGACGATATCGTTCTCGGCGCTGCGCGCGACGCTGATCTCGGCAGCGCCGGCAAACTTCAGCGCATTGTCGATGAAATTCGACAGGATGCGGCGAAGAGCATGCGGCTTGGTGAAGGCAGCACCCTGAACCAGGCCGACCACGGTGACGGCCTTTCCAGTATCCTGGTAGTCGTAGGCTATGCTGTCGATGAACGAGGCGAGATCGATGCGGGCACTCTTCTCGCCATTGCCATGCGCGCTGCGTGCATAGGCAATGCCGTCCTGAACGAGGCGCTGGATCTCGCCGAGATCGTGCACCAGCTTGTCTTTCTCCGGCGAATCCTCCGCCATGTCGGCGCGCAGCCGCATGCGGGTGATCGGCGTCTGCAGGTCATGCGAGATGGCCGCCAGAATCTGGACGCGCTCTTCGAGGTAATGGGCGATCCTCTCCCGCATCGCGTTGAACGCTCTTGCCGCATGCGCGACCTCGCTCGGCCCCGCCTCACTCATCGCCGGACCGTCCTTGTTCGGGTCAAGCGCATCGGCGGCGGCGGCAAGCTCGCCGAGCGGCCGGATCGCCTGGCGAACCGCGAACCAGGTGCAGAGGATGAGCAGCACCATCTGGACGACGAAGACATAGGGCAGCCATGCGGCAATCGGCATGACGCCCTTCGGCGTGACGTCGATCGTCAACGGGCTTCCGTCGCTCAGCGTCAGATGCGCCTGCAGCCGGTTCACATCGCCAGGAATTCGTTCGATCCGGATCGGAAAACGGTGCCCGATGGCCTCCTCGATCTTTCCTGAGATTTCCGCCCCTTTGCTTGACGTGTCAGGCACGCCGGGAAGGCCGGGCCCGAGCACGAAACGATAATTGCCGCGGCTCAGCCGATCGAGCAGATCGCCGCGTTCGCCTGGCGGAAGCCGATCGAGAACGGCAATCGACGTTGCAACGTCGTTCTCCAGCGTGCCGAGCATCACGGCCTTGGCCGACATGTACCGCTCCATATAGAGCACACTGAACGACAGCCCGTAGGCCAAGGCCAATCCGATCAGCAGGATGAGAAAGATCCGCGACCGCAACGTGCTCGGCCACGTCAGGCCCGAACGCAAGCGGATTGCCGCCTTCATTGGCGCAGCTCCAAGATTTCGACCGGAACCGAAAACACATAGCCTTCGCTGCGCACCGTCTTGATGTAGGTCGGTTCGCGCGCATCGTCGCCCAGCCTCTGACGCAGGCGGCTGACCAGGAGATCGATCGAGCGATCGAAGAGATCGGCGTCGCGGCCCTGCGTCAGGCTCAAAAGCTGGTCGCGATTGAGCACCCGCTGCGGATGGTCGATGAACACGCGAAGCAGACGGTATTCGGCGCCGCTGAGCGCAATCGCGGTCCCTTCCTTGTCGAGAAGGTGCCGGGCCACCGTATCGAGCCGCCAGTCGCCGAAAGTCAGCAATTGTCCGGCCTCGCTGATCTGCAGGTTGGGCGGCAACATCCGCGTGCGCCGCAGCACCGCCTTGATGCGGGCGAGCAGTTCCCGCGCGGCAAAGGGCTTGGGAAGATAGTCGTCGGCGCCCATCTCCAATCCGAGGATTCTGTCCATCTCGTCGGTACGGGCCGTCAGCATCAGGATCGGGATCGCCTTGTGCCGGCCGGCGCGCAGTTCACGGCACAGCACCAGCCCGTCATCGCCGGGCATCATCACATCGAGCACGATCAGGTCGACTGCATTGGCTTCGAGAAAACTGCGCATCTGGCGCCCGTCAGCGGCAACGCTCGTGCGCAGGCCGTTCTTCTGCAGGTAGCCCGATACCAGCTCGCGGATTTCGCGATCGTCATCGACGATCAGGATGTGATCGACATGATCCATATTTCCCTATTCCTTACCGATAGAAGCGGCCCCCGCCCTCCGCCTCGATGTCGAGGCGGTTGACGCGAGCTACGCATATTCCGCCGGTCGGAGCAACGAGGCTCCGCGACCGGCGGCGCCGATATTAGAAGCGATCGACATCTATGACAGCTTGCGCGAAGGCCTGCGGCGCTTCCTGAGGCAGGTTGTGGCCAATGCCGCCGTCGATCGTCCGATGCTCGTATTTGCCGGAGAATTTTCCGGCATAGGCTGAAGGCTGCGGATGCGGCGCACCGTTTGCATCGCCCTCCATGGTGATGGTCGGCACCGAAATGACAGGCGTTGCGGCGAGCGTCGTCTCGTAGGCATCGTACTTGGCCTCGCCTTCGACAAGCCCCAGGCGCCAGCGATAATTGTGTATGACGATCGCGACGTGATCGGGATTGTCGAAGGCAGCGGCCGATCTGTCGAATGTCGCATCATCGAAGTTCCACTTCGGCGATGCCGTCTGCCAGATAAGCTTTGCGAAATCATGCGTGTTGCTCTCGTATCCCTGACGACCGCGTTCGGTAGCGAAATAGAACTGGTACCACCAGGCAAGTTCGGCTTTCGGCGGAAGCGGCTTCTTGTTGGCCTCCTGGCTGCCGATCAGGTAGCCGCTTACCGATACCATCGCCTTGCAGCGCTCGGGCCAGAGCGCCGCCATGATGTTGGCGGTCCGCCCGCCCCAGTCGTAGCCGGCAATGACAGCCTTCTCGATATCGAGCGCATCAAGCAGCGCGATCATATCGGCGGCGAGCGCTGACGGCTGGCCATTGCGCGGCGTCTGGTCGTCCAGGAAGCGGGTCGTCCCGTAACCGCGCAGATAAGGCACGATCACCCTGTAGCCTGCCGAGGCAAGCAGCGGCGCGACATCGACGAAACTATAGATGTCATAGGGCCAGCCATGCAGCAGCAATACGACAGGGGCATCCGCCTTTCCCACCTCGGCATAACCGATGTCGAGCACGCCTGCCTTGACCTGCTTCAGCGCTTCGAAGGACGTGTTGGTTCCGGGCTTTATAGCTGGCACCGATGCGGCAGTCGCAGACGACTGGGCGGCGGCCGTGCCGGCCACGCCGAACTCGACGGCCGCAAGGGCGACTGCCGTCATGCCGAAGAAACGGCGGCGGTGGTGGTTGATTTGCTCTGACATCGGTCTCTCCTGTCGAATGGATCACGGTCGCGAAAAGGCGCTCTACTTGTATCCCCGATATGTCGTACGCAACCGTTTTTTGAATACGGATGTAGCTTCCGGCCGCCTGGATACATTCCGATACAATCGCGCTGCCTCGGCAAGTGGTCGCATTGGCCGCAGCCGTTTCCTCGCCACTGCAGCAGTTTGTATCGCTTTGTATCGCCGGTGCGCGACCCCGACACTTCGGTACATTTTCCCGCAAAGCCGGACACATCGCGGATACTTCACACCGGCCATATCCCGCCGTTGCTGGTTCAGGCCCATCGCCGTCCAGAGCCCGATCAATCGGTTTCAAAGGAAACGATGATGACACTTCTGATCATTGCCTATCTTGGAGGCGCGCTGACGATCCTCAGCCCGTGTATCCTGCCCATCCTCCCCTTCGTCTTCGCCCGCGCCGGACAGCCCTTCGTCAAGAGCACGCTGCCGATGCTGGCGGGCATGGCTGCCACCTTCGCGCTGGTCGCCACGCTTGCCGCAGTCGGCGGCAGTTGGGCCATTCGCGCCAATGAATATGGCCGCCTTGCCGCCATCGTCCTGCTTGCCCTCTTTGGCGCAAGCCTGCTTTCACCGCGCATCGCAAGCACGCTTGCCCGGCCGATCGTCGACCTTGGCAACAATCTTATGAACGCCACCGGCGGAGGGCGCGGCACCACGACAGTGAAGAGCGCGCTTCTTCTCGGCGTTGCCACCGGACTGCTCTGGGCGCCCTGCGCCGGTCCGATCCTCGGCCTTGTGCTGACCGGAGCTGCATTGCAGGGCGCCAATCTGCAAACGACCTTCCTGCTGATTGCCTATGCCGCTGGTGCTGCAAGTTCGCTTGCCGTCGCCCTGCTTGTCGGCGGCAAGCTCTTCGCCGCCATGAAACGCTCGCTCGGCCTCGGCGACCGGATACGCCAGGTGCTCGGCGCTGCCGTGTTGGCGGGTGTCGCCGTCATCGCGCTTGGACTGGATACCAGCCTGCTGGCGCGGATTTCCTATGCCAGCACCGCGTCCCTGGAACAGGCCGTGCTTGACAGGCTGCATGCGAAGCCCTTGGGCGGCGCATCCTCCGAAGTGTCGAGCAAAGACATGGTGATCGCAGCCGCCGATACGAAGAAGCCCTTCCGCAGCGATCTGCCCGTCGAAGGTTACGCGCCTTCACTCGACGGCGCGGTCGAATGGCTGAACTCCAAGCCGCTGACATCAGAGCAACTGCGGGGCAAAGTGGTCCTCGTCGACTTCTGGACCTATTCCTGCATCAACTGCATTCGCACCATCCCTTATGTCAGGGCCTGGGCGGAAAAATATGCGGACCAGGGCCTCGTGGTGATCGGCGTGCACGCCCCGGAATTTGCCTTCGAGAAGAAGGTCGACAACGTCAAGAAGGCGATCGGCGACTTCCAGATCGGCTATCCCGTCGCGATCGACAATGATTACAGCATCTGGCGCGCCTTCGAAAACAGCTACTGGCCTGCCGCCTATCTGATCGATGCCAAAGGCCAGATCCGCTACCACCATTTTGGCGAAGGCAATTACAACAGGACCGAAAAGGCCATTCAGGACCTGCTGCGCGAAGCCGGCAGTCAAACGACGGAAAGTGCGCCGGTCGTGCCGGATGCCAAGGGCGTGGAGGCAGGCCCCGACCTCGGCAACATCCGCTCCGGCGAAACCTATCTCGGCTACGGACAGGCGGCGAACTTCGCCTCTCCGGAAGGGCTGCAGCCAGACACGCCGCATAACTACTCGATCGCCGAACCCGGCCTCAACGGCTGGGGCCTGTCCGGAACCTGGACCGTCGGCCGGGATCAGGCGACGCTAGATCAGCCGGGCGGCGGCATCACTTATCGCTTCAGCGCCCGCGATCTGCATCTCGTTCTCGGGCCTGGCGCCGGCGGCAAGCCGATCCGCTTCCAGGTGAAGATCGACGGCAAGGCGCCAGGACCTGACCACGGCGCAGACATCGATGCAGACGGCAACGGTACGGTGACCGCGACCAGGCTTTACCAGCTCGTCCGCCAATCCGGCACGGTCGCCGCCCGCAACTTCGAGATCAGCTTTCTCGATCCTGGTGTGCAGGCCTACGCCTTCACCTTCGGCTGAACCTGAGACGCATCAATATCCCGATCATCAACACGACCCAAAGGAGTAATAGTCATGAACAGACATCTTGCTTTCACGGCAGCCCTCGCATTCGCCACCACCACCATCGCATTCGCGGCAGAGGCTGCCGAGGTCAAGAACATCGTGATCGTCCACGGCGCCCTGGCCGACGGCTCTGGATGGCGCAAGGCGACGGACATTCTCCAAAAGCGCGGCTTCAACGTCACCATCGTCCAGCAGCCCATCACCTCGCTCGACGACGATGTGGCGGCGACCAAGCGCGTTCTCGACCTGCAGGAAGGACCGACCCTGCTCGTCGGCCACAGCTATGGCGGCATGGTCATCACCGAAGCCGGCAATGATCCCAATGTCGCGGGCCTCGTCTATGTCGCGGCGTTCCAGCCCGACAAGGGAGAAAGTCTGCTCAGCCTCGCCAGCTCGAAGCCTGCCGGCAGCATGGATATAAGGGAAACGAAGGACGGCAAATATCTCTATCTCGATCCGGGCGCCTTCGCCGCGGATTTCGCAGCCGACCTTCCGCAAGCGGAAGCCGCTTTCATGGCAAAGTCACAGGTCTTTGCCTCGAAGCAGGCATTCTCCGCCAAGATCACCCAACCGGCATGGCGGACCAAGAAAAGCTGGTCGATCGTCGCTACCGAGGATCGCTCCATCAACCCCGAGCTCGAGCGTGACATGGCAAAACGTGCCGGAAGCGACGTGACCGAGATCAAGGCCAGCCACGCCGTCTTCGCCTCCCAACCGGAAAAGGTTGCCGATGCGATCGAAACGGCAGCAAGGAAAGCCGCCGATTAGCCCGCGCAGCCAGGAATGTTCCTAAGCAGTCGCGCGGATGAAGCCTCTGGTCGGAAGGGTACCCGACCAGAGGCGTGACGAAGTCGCCCCGTTGACCCTGCCGGCCGAGAATGTCGCTCTCGTCGTCACCCCGCTCCCCGCAGCAGAAGTCGGCACCATCGATACAACTTTGTGACCATTCCATCAAAAAATGAAAAATAAGTCACGAATTCCCATTTCAAATTGACGGCTTTCCCTATAAAATTGCGACGATATTCCATGTCGCGCGCAACCGCCCGGTGCAGAAGCTGTGTCTCGGCGCAAATGCCGGATCGTAGATCAAGGGAGAAACCAGATGGGAATGGCAGTCCCTTGTTAAATTTTCATCAGAACACTATTGCAGTGTGAACGATAAGGGAGACATGCGATATGGATAGTCGCAGGGGCCGGCGCATCGCAGTCTTATCCGAGGCCCTTTCACGACATCGCATTCTGCACATCAAGAATGCTGCCGAGATACTGGGCGTCTCGGAGATGACGGTTCGGCGTGATGTCAGCGCCAATGCAGGCCAATTCGCGTTTCTCGGCGGCCATATCGTTCCGGCTGTCGAAGCGGAAAACGATCCTTATGAAATTTCCAGGGCCGCCGACAGTCATGCCGCTGCAAAACGACAAATTTGCACACAAGCCATTGATTACATTCACCATGATGACACGGTGTTTTTCGATTGTGGCACCACCTTACCCTATCTGGTCGATCTTCTCCCAGACCGGATTCACATAACGGCGATCTGCTACGCCATGAATGTCGCCGATCGTCTAACGCGAAAACCAAACGTTCGCCTTGTTATGCTCGGTGGTCTTTACCACCCCGCATCGGCGAGCTTTTCCGGTGCCTCGGGGCTGGAAATGCTCGACCAGCTTGTGATCAACGTGGCATTTCTTTCTGCAGCCGGTGTCGATGCCCGGCGTGGCGCGACCTGCGCGCATTTTCACGAAGCGGAAATCAAGAAAAAGGCGATGTCTCGGGCACGAAAGAATATTCTTCTCGCCGACAGCAGCAAAATCGGCAAGTTGAAACCAGCCTTTTTCAGCGACATGAAGTCGTTCGATGTGGTCATCACCGAAAACGGTATGAACGACTTCGACTGAGAAATCCGCATTTTTTCGGCGTCTGTCGAAATCTAAACTTGACGCGGTAGGACAGTGATGCAAACCTAACAAACAATGAAAAGAAAATCACATTTGAGCCAGTTGTGAAGCTTCCGCTGCGTGCATCTGCACGGATGCAACAAGACCTTCACGCTCTGACCGGGAGGATTCTATTTGGAAACCGTTGCTGTTCACAATGCGGCAAACGCGACGCATCATGGAGCCCCGTCGCGATCGCCGGACGGCACCCATAACCGGCCGCGCAATACGGGCATGGAACTCGATCTGTCGTGGGTCCTTGACACCCGGGTCAACCTGTCTGCCACCGAGCGCCGCATAGCCTCGCTTCCCGGACGCCGCACCGTCAAAAAGGACGCACAGGCAGCTTGGCTACTGAAGGCGGTGACCTGCATCGATCTGACGACATTGAACGGCGACGATACCCCCGAGCGCGTCAAACGGTTGTGCGCGAAGGCGATGAATCCGATACGCGCCGACATTCTGGATTCGCTTGGCATGAGCGGCCGTTCGATCACCACCGGCGCCATCTGCGTCTACCATCGTTTTGTTGCAACGGCCGTCGAGGCGCTTGGAGATTCCGGCATTCCGGTCGCCGCGGTTTCGACCGGGTTCCCTGCCGGTCTCAGCCCGCACCACCTCAAGGTCAAGGAAATCGAGGCGTCGGTTGCCGATGGCGCGAAAGAAATCGACATCGTCATCACCCGCGAGCATGTGCTGACCGGCAACTGGACAGCACTCTACGAGGAAATGCAAGAATATCGCGCCGCCTGCGGTAATGCGCATGTCAAGGCCATTCTAGCGACCGGCGACCTGAAGACGCTCCGCAATGTCGCCAAGGCGTCGCTGGTCTGCATGATGGCGGGAGCCGATTTCATCAAGACCTCAACCGGCAAGGAAGGCGTCAATGCGACGCTGGCCGTGACATTGACCATGCTGCGGGCGATCCGCGCCTATCAGGAGCGCACCGGCATCAAGATCGGCTACAAGCCGGCCGGTGGCATTTCCGCGGCGAAAGACGTGTTGAACTACCAGTTCCTAATGAAGGACGAACTGGGGCGCGAGTGGCTGGAGTCTGATCTCTTCCGCATCGGTGCATCGAGCTTGCTTGCGGATATCGAGCGGCAGCTGGAGCATCACGTCACCGGTGCCTATTCGGCCCTCAACAGACACCCGATTGGATGATCCAGATGACCGTTGCAAAGTATTTCGACGAAATGTCCTACGGCCCTGCCCCTGAATCCGATCTCGAAGCTCGCGACTGGCTAGCGCGCCACGCTTCCGGTTTCGGTCACTTCATCAATGGCGCGTTCGTGGCCTCCGCGTCGGGCAAGAACTTCGACACGTTCGAGCCGGCCACCGGCAAGGTCCTGGCGAAGCTCGCGAACGGCGGCGCGGCGGATGTGGACAATGCGGTTGCTGCGGCCCGCAAGGCACAGGCGTCATGGGCGCGCCTGCCGGGTCACGCGCGGGCGCGCCATCTCTACGCGCTTGCCCGGATGATCCAGCGCCATGCGCGTCTGATTGCTGTGGTCGAGGCTATCGACAACGGCAAGCCGATCCGCGAGACCCGCGATCTCGACGTGCCGCTGGCAGCCCGTCATTTCTATCATCACGCCGGATGGGCGCAAATCCAGGACACGGAATTTGCCGATCATGTGCCGGTGGGCGTCGTCGGCCAGATCATCCCGTGGAATTTCCCATTCCTGATGCTGGCCTGGAAAGTGGCGCCGGCTTTGGCACTCGGCAACGCCGTCATCCTGAAGCCTGCCGAATACACGTCGCTGACGGCGCTTCTCTTTGCCGAACTGGCATCCGCAGCGGGCCTTCCGCAGGGTGTGCTCAATATCGTGACGGGAGAAGGCGAAACAGGCGCGCTGCTCGTCGGGCATGAGGATATCGACAAAATTGCCTTTACCGGATCGACAGAAGTCGGGCGCGTTATTCGCGAGCGTACCGCAGGTAGCGGTAAATCGTTGACGCTGGAACTCGGCGGCAAGTCACCTTTCGTCGTTTTTGACGACGCCGATATCGACGGCGCCGTGGAAGGCGTCGTCGATGCGATCTGGTTCAACCAGGGACAGGTCTGCTGCGCCGGCTCGCGGCTTCTGGTCCAGGAAGGCATTGCCGATCTTTTCCATGAGCGGCTGAAGCGCCGCATGCAGACATTGCGGGTCGGTCAGCCTTTGGACAAGTGCATCGATATGGGTGCGATCATCGCGCCCGTGCAGTTGACGCGTATTGAAGCGCTGGTGAAAAAGGGAGTTTCAGAAGGCGCGACACTGCATCAGGCTAAGATCGACCTGCCGAAGGGCGGCAGCTTCTACCCGCCGACGCTTCTCAGCGGCGTGCAGCCGACATCAATCGTCGCGACCGAGGAAATCTTCGGGCCGGTTGCGGTCTCCATGACTTTCCGCACACCGGAAGAGGCTATCCAGCTTGCCAATCACACCCGCTACGGCCTCGCCGCCAGCGTCTGGAGCGAGACGATCGGCTTGGCGTTGAACGTTGCGGCAAAGCTCGCAGCCGGCGTGGTCTGGGTGAATGCCACCAATCTTTTCGATGCCGCCGTCGGTTTTGGCGGCAAGCGCGAATCCGGATTCGGCCGCGAAGGCGGACGAGAAGGTTGCTACGAATATCTGAAGCCGAAGGCTTGGGTCGGTCGCAAGGCGCGCGCAGCAATGCCCGCACTTTCGCAAGTAAAGCCGGTGGCCGGCGATTTTGCCCTGCCCAGTATCGACCGGACGGCAAAGCTCTTCATCGGGGGCAAGCAGGCGCGCCCGGACGGCAATTATTCCCGTGTCATCGCGTCCCCCAAGGGCAAGGCGATCGGCGAGGTCGGCGAAGGCAACCGCAAGGACATCCGCAATGCAGTGGTTGCCGCACAGGCCGCCTCCGCCTGGTCGAATGCGACCACGCATAACCGCGCCCAGATTCTCTACTACATCGCCGAGAACCTCAGTGGTCGCGCCGACGAGTTCGCCTCGCGGATAACAGCGATGACCGGAGCTTCCGCAGCCAATGCAAACGCCGAGGTCGACGCCGCGATTTCGCGTCTCTTCACCTACGCAGCCTGGGCGGACAAATACGAAGGCAGCATTCACCAGCCGCCGCTTCGCGGCGTAGCTCTGGCCGTGCCGGAAGCCATCGGCGTCGTTGGCGTCATATGCCCGCCGGAAGCGCCGCTGCTCGGTTTTATCAGTCTGGTTGCGCCGTTGATTGCCACCGGCAATCGTGTCGTCGCGGTGCCGAGCGAGCCCTTTCCGCTTTCGGCCACGGACTTCTATTCCGTTCTGGAAACGTCGGATGTGTCTGCCGGTATCGTCAACATCGTCACCGGGTCGGCGATCGAACTGGCAAAGATCCTTGCCGCGCACAATGACGTCGATGCGTTGTGGGCCTTCGGCTCCGCGGAACTTTCGACGACGGTGGAGAAGCTGTCTTCGGGCAATCTCAAGCGAACCTTCGTGGACAACGGCAAGGCGACGGACTGGATGGACAGAGCCGCTGCCGAAGGCGCGCTATACCTTCGCCGCGCTGTGGATGTGAAGAATATCTGGATCCCCTACGGAGAATAAGGGATCCGGAATGCCCCTCCCCAAGAATGGAGAGGGGCACCCATAGCATCACTTGTTGGCAGCCACCGGGCGGACCAGTGCCGTGACGCGGCGGATGGTGACGCGGCGGTTTTCCTGCTCAGGGGCCGACGTGTTGACCTTGAGGTAGTGCTCACCATAACCCTGCGTCGCAAGGTTCTCCGGCGCGATGCCGTAGACGTCGGTGAGCACGTTGGCGACGGATTCCGCCCGCTGGTCGGAGAGGATGAGGTTGCTCTGGTCTGAACCGACAGCATCCGTATGACCCTCGATCAGGAAGGTCTCGCTCGGATCCTTCTCGAGCACCTGGCTGATCGCATCGGCGACCTTGCGCAACGTGCGCGCCTGGGTCATCGGAATGTCGGCGCTGCCGGTCGCGAAGGTGATCGTGTCGAGGTCGATGCGGCGCACCTTGTCGCGGATACGGGCCGAATACTTCACCTCATCCAGCGAATAGACGCGTTCCACAGGCTCGACCGGCGGCTCGCTCAGGAACTCGTAATAGTCCCGGTTCGGGTCGCTGCGGGTGTCGATGATGTAGTCGCTGAGCGGTACGCGCAGCCGCATCGGCGGCAGGTCGGCGCCCGGATCCTCGAAATAGTCGCGGTCCGGATCGTCATAGAGATCCTGCGAATAATAGAGCACGTCCTCGCGTCCGCGGGCATCGACGCGCGAGCGCTGGATGATGTCGCCGTAACGGTTGCGGATCGTCACGATACGATAGCCTTCCGGCCGCGTGATCGTCTCGCGGTAGCGGTCACCCGAAAGCTCCTCGTAGCTCGGCCGCTCGCCGTCGCGCAAGAAGCGCCTGTCGTCGTCGCCGCGCACGATCGTCCTGTTGTCGTACTGGATGATCACACGGCTGTCGTCGCCACGGTCGTCGAAGCGCGCGCCATCGGGACGGACGAATTGCGGCCGCTCATCGAGCTTCCTGCCCTTCTCGCGGGTCACCGCCTCGAGCTTTACCGGCGCCGTCGCCTGGCCGCCGGTGGCAGCCTGCGCATCGGCATCTGAGGTCGGCACCTTCACTTCCTGGCTGTCGGCGCGCTGCCTGTCGCGGTCGCGGCGGCCTTCGCGGCCCTTGCTGCGGTCGGCATCCTTGTCGCTGTCGAGCACGGCTGCGCCGTTCTCGACCGGCAGCACGACGGTTTCGTTGCTCTTGGCCGGATCTGCGGCGATCTTCTTGCGGCGCTCCAGCTCCTCGGGAGAAGCCTTTTCCGGTGCTGGAATGGCCTGCTCCACCTGCTGGCCGCCGCTGGCATCCGGTTGCGGCTGAGCAGTGTCAGTGGCGGGCGCGGCTGGCTGTGCGCCGGCGGGCTGTTCACCGGCAGGCTTTGCCGCCGTGCCGTCCTTCGGCTTCTCGGCCGGCGCGGCTTCCGGTGCTGCCGCCTTGTCTTCGGTCGTCTTAGCCGCAGGGGCATTTTCTGCAGGTGCTGCAGTCTCGCCCTTTGTCGGCTTCTGCTTGACAGGCGCCTCGGCTGCGGGTTTCGCCTCTGGCTTGGCTTCGGGCTTGGCCTGTTCTTCGGTCGGTGTCACCGCCTGGGGAGCGGCAGTCTCAGCCTTGCCCTTGCCTTTATCTTTGCCTTGGGCCTTATCCTGCCCCTTCTCCCGCTTGCCGCCTTCCGGCTTGGCTTCAGGTTGTGCCTGTTCCGTTTCCGGCTGAGCTTCCTTTGCTGCCGGCTGCTGTTCGGGCTGCGGCTGAGCCTCCGGCTCGGCCTGCTGCGTCTCCTGCTTCTTCGGCTTCTTCGGCTTTTCCTGCGTTACCGGCTGCTCTTCCTGCTGCGGCGCGGCCTCCGGCTGGGCCTGCTGTTTGGCTTTCCGCTCGGGCTTGCTTTCAGGCTGCTCCGCGGGCACCTCCTTCGGTGCCTCCGCCTTCGGCGCTTCCGGCTCTGCCTTGGGTTCAGGCGCTTCCTTTCGCTCGGCCTTCGGCTTTTCGGCAGGCGCTTCCTGCTGCGCCGGCTTCTCGGCGGCCGGCGCCTGTTCGGCCGGGGCTTCCCCCTGTTCTTTGTGCTTTTTCTTCTTCAGCAACTCCTCCTCGGAAGGCGCATCCTGCGCCACCTCGAAGCTGCCCGGCTCGACCTGCCGTACGGCCGCAGCCTGCGTCGCAACGTCGCGTACGGCCGCCATCGCCGATGCCGGCTGCAGCGCCAGCGAAAGAGAAAGCAGCGGAAAAGCCGCGCTCGCGAACAATCTTGATTTCATGCCCATCGGGTTTCCTCGATCCTGTTTGAGCTTCTTGAAGGCCGCAAGGCCCTGGTTCCGCCCCTAGCTTCGCATTGAGGCGAAACGGCGGAATGGCAATCGCCGAGCCGCCGATTTGTTCCGGTTCTAGGGAGGTGGGGATTAACCTCGCGTGAATGTTGCAGTCTGCCGACGTTCATCTCGCCCGCTATTTGCACCGCCCAATTGCGGTGGGATTTGTGTTGCAATTCTATCAAAAAAAGTCTGATTATCGCCGCAAGGCGGTCTCAGCACCGTTGAACTGCGGCCGTCAGCCCAAGAGAAAAAGGAGCGGCGGCTACCAACAGAGAGGATCCTCATGCTTAATCCTACCCGTATTTTCGCGGCAGCCTCGATCGCGGCGATGTCCCTTTTTGCCGGCTCGGCCATGGCCGATGGCGAGAAATATGTGATCGGCACCGATTCGACCTATCCGCCCTTCGAATTCGTTGATGCCAGTGGCACAATCCAGGGCTTCGACATCGACATCACCAAGGCGCTCTGCGCTGAAATGAAGGCCGAATGCTCCTTCGTCAGCACAGACTGGGACGGCATCATCCCGGCGCTCAACGCCAAGAAATTCGACATGATCGTTTCCTCCATGTCGATCACGCCGGAGCGCCTGAAGCTCGTCGACTTCTCCAACAAGTACTACAACACCCCGCCGGCCATTGCCGTGCCGAAGGATTCGACGATCACGGATGTCGCCGGCCTCAAGGGCAAGGTGATCGGCGCGCAGACCTCCACGACGCATGCCAACTATGCGGAGAAACATCTCGCCGACACTGAGCTGAAGCTCTATCCGACCGCTGACGAATACAAGCTTGACGTTGCCAGCGGCCGCGTCGATGCCGTCATCGACGACGTCGTCGTTCTCTCCGAATGGGTGAAGTCCGACGCTGGCGCCTGCTGCAAGATTCTGACGACCCTGCCGGTCGACAAGGAAATCAACGGCAACGGCGCCGGCATTGCCATCCGCAAGGGCGACCCGCTGAAGGAAAAGCTGAACACGGCGATCGCTGCGATCCGCGCCAGCGGCGAATACAAGAAGATCCAGGACAAGTACTTCGACTTCGACGTTTACGGCGAATAAGAAATTCGTTATCTGGCCGATGAAGGTAATGGCGGAAGGCTTGCTCTTCCGCCATTTTTGTTTGACAAAGATGGCAAGATTAAAACGGCAAAAGCCGTGAGGGGAATTCTCGCATGGGCGGATTATTTTCCGCGCTGGGCTCCTTCTGGAGCTGGATTGTGCACATCTTCGATCCGCTGTGCGGACCCGTTGGCATCTTCACTTGGCTGGCGCCGTCGACGATTCTTAGCTGTGGCGATACCGGTTGGGGCGACGAGATCGCGCTTGGCCTGCAGATCACCGTTTCGGTGGCGATCGTCACCCTGCCGATTGGCCTTGCCATCGGTTTCCTGGTGGCGCTCGGTCAGCAGTCGGAGGAGAAGTCGCTGCGGCTGGCGGCCGGCATCTACACGACGATCTTCCGCGGTCTGCCGGAGCTTCTGACGCTCTTCATCATCTATTACGGCATGCAGATGCTCATTCAGTCTCTGCTGACCTTCGTCGGCTATGACGGGCCGCCGGTCGAGATCAATGCCTTCCTCGCCGGTGTCATCGCGCTTTCGGTCGTCTTCTCGGCCTACTGTTCGGAAGTGCTACTCTCGGCCTTCCGCGCCATCCCCAAGGGACAATATGAGGCGGGAGACGCGCTTGGCCTGCATCGCGGCCGCACGCTGCGCCTGGTCATCCTGCCGCAACTCGTGCGCATCGCGCTGCCGGGCCTGACGAACCTCTGGATGGTGCTGCTGAAAGACACCTCCTACGTCTCGATCATCAGCCTTGCCGATATCCTTCGCCAGACGAGTGTCGCCGTGCGCGTGACCAAGGAACCCTTCTTCTTCTATGGCCTGGCCTGTTGCCTCTATCTGGTGCTCGCCATCCTCTCCTCCTTCCTGCTCGT
>Ga0102593_1001740_pt1 | contig 19685 bp, 18 predicted proteins | sample AraplaCol_mMS_r2_2_FD_76862 | JGI IMG/M metagenome (GOLD analysis project Ga0102593, IMG submission 76862) | Arabidopsis root microbial communities from North Carolina, USA - plate scrape MF_Col_mMS_r2 (SPADES assembly) (version 2) | ecosystem: Host-associated > Plants > Roots > Endosphere...
CTACCCGACACCGGCCGGTCAGTCGACCCCCAGCGAGCTGCCGTTCCACGAGCTCGCCAACGTGCTGATGACACCGCATTCCTCCGGCGTCACCTCGGACACGTTCCGCGGGCGGTCCGACGAGGTCGCCGCCAACATCGGCCGGCTCGCCCGCGGCGAGACGCTGGCCAACGTCGTCCACGGATAGCCCGGGGCAAACGTCTCGGCAGGGCCCGGAGCGCTGCCAGCAATCGCCCTACGTGGCGTAATGCGACGTCGTGTGCATGTCGACGGTCGCCAAGCTATCCTTTCCCGGTCGGTCGGCCGGGACCGCCCCCGAGGTTCCGCGGCGCCGTCCTCCGACGACTCCCGCCCCGGGCGAGGCCACCGCTGCGCCGGGTGGGTGGACAATGGCGGGGGACCGAGCGATCAGGTTTGGAGATCCGATGTCGCAGGACGTGACCAGTGCCACGCCGGCCTCAGGGCCCCCCGAATCGGCGTCGACCCGACCGAGGCGAGCGCGCATCATCGGGCTCGACGGCGTCCGTGGACTGTTGTGCCTGAGCATCGCCGTCACCCACATCACCGGGCACTACTCCCCGAAGACCGCGGTGACCTGGCAGACGAATCTCTTCGGGTTCTCGCTGGTCTACTTCTTCGTGCTCAGCGGGTTCCTGCTGTCGCTGCCGTTCATTCGCAACCTGGTCAAGGAGCGGGAGACGGCCACGCTGCCCAACGTCACCGACTATGCGGTGCACCGTCTGGCCCGGATCATGCCCGCGTACATACTGATCTTCCTGTTCGTCAACTTCGTGTTGCAGGTGTCCTACGTGCAGAACCCCGCGTTGCAGCCCCTGGGTACCGAGGACGGGACGGGGATGATCACCGATCCCGGGATGCTCATCGCGAACCTGACTCTGCTCCAGTCGTACTTCCCGGCCTACATCCAGACCGGCATCAACCCGTCCTGGTCGCTGACGCTGGAGTACGCGTTCTACGCCTCCCTGCCGCCGCTGTTCCTCGTGGTCTTCAAGCTTCGCAAGCGACTGTCGGTGAACCCACTGCTGCTGGCCGGCGCGGTCGCTGCGTTCCTGCTCACCGTTGGACTGGTGGGCCGCGCGTTCATCCCACTGGTCTTCGCCCACGCCGGCACCACCGACTTCATGTTGCTGAACTGGGGACCCAATTGGGCCGCGGTGTTCACCAAGAGCTTCCTGACCAACGCGGACAACTTCGCCCTCGGCATGGCGGCGGCCATCGTCTTCGTGGCCATGGAACGCGGCGAGCTGCGCGAGCGCCTGAGTCGACGCATCCGAATGTTCAGCACCGTGGCGATCTTGCCGGTGTTGTTGGGCTGCGGGGTGCTGCTGGTCTTCGCCAGCCAATTCGTCACCGCGGGCGTCGGCATCGTCGCGGCACTGATGATCCTCGTCATCGTGGCACCGCTGGCGCGTCACCAGAAGTCCCGGTTGGCGAGCGCGCTGGACTTTCGGCCGATCCGATTCGTCGGCGAGATCTCGCTCTCGGCCTACCTGTGGCACTTCCCGGTGTTGTTGATGCTGGGCCGCATCGGTTGGATGGCCGGTGACACGCTGCCGGGCATGCTGCGCAACATCGTGCTGGCGCTGGCCGTCACCATCCTCGCCGGTGCCATCACCTACTACCTGATCGAGAAACCGGCGATGAACTACGCCAAGCGCATACGGTCGGCGAAGAAGCCCGCGCTGGCTTGACGGGCCGTCGAGCATGACCAGGTACCGCTACTGCGTCGTGGGCGCCGGCATCGTCGGGCTGTCCACCGCGCACCACCTCCTGGCCGCCGAACCCGACGCCACCGTCGTCGTCCTCGACGCCGCGCCGTCGGTCGCCGCCCATCAGACGGGGCACAACAGCGGAGTCATCCACTCGGGCATCTACTACGAGCCGGGAAGCCTCAAGGCCACGTTCTGCAAGGCCGGCGAACGGGCCACCAAGGAGTTCTGCACCAGCCACGGCATCCCGTTCGACGAGTGCGGAAAGCTCATCGTCGCGACGACGCCCGACGAGCTCGCGCGGATGGCGGCGCTCGAGGAGCGGGCCGCGGTCAACGGCATCGAATGCCGCCGGATCGGCCGCGGCGAGCTCGCCGAACTCGAGCCCAACGTGACGGGACTCGGTGCGCTGCACCTGCCGCGCACCGGCATCGTCGACTACCGGGCGGTGTCGACGGCGATCGCCGATCTGATCCGCGCCGCGGGTGCGACCGTACTGACCGGCCAGCGCGTCGTCGCGATCTCCGAAACCCTTGACGCCGTGACGGTGTCGACGCGGTCGACGACGCTGACGTGCGACCGGCTGGTGGTGTGCGGCGGTCTGCAGGCCGACCGGCTGGCCGAGATGGCGGGCCTGACGACGGACGTGCAGATCGTGCCCTTCCGGGGTGAGTACTTCCAATTGCCGCGCTGGCGAGAGGGTTTCGTGCGGCGGTTGATCTACCCGGTGCCCGACCCGGAGCTGCCGTTCCTCGGGGTTCATCTCAGCCCCACCATCGCCGGTGACATCACCGTGGGACCGAGCGCCGTGCTCGGGCTGGCCCGCGAGGGCTACCCGAAGTTCTCGGTCGACGCCCGCGACGTCGTCCGGATGGCGAGGTTCCCCGGCCTCTGGCGCGTGGCGCGGGCCAACGCGAGGCTCGGCGTCAGAGAAGTCGGCAACTCGCTCTTCACGCGGCGATACCTACGCGAATGTCGCAAGTACGCACCGGAGTTGACCGCCTCGGACCTGCTGCCCCACGAAGCGGGCATCCGCGCCCAGGCCGTTCGGCGCGACGGCACGTTGGTCCACGACTTCGTCGTCGAGCGGACCGACCGCATGATCCACGTGCTGAACTCACCGTCGCCGGCCGCCACCGCGGCGCTTCCCATCGGGCGCCACCTCGCGGGTCTCGCCTCCGGTGCCGGCGACCGGACTCAGCAGCTCTGAGAAGAACCTCAGGCGCTGGCGGCCCAGTCGTCGCGGATCCGCTGTAGGCCGTCGTCGGTCAGGGTGCCGAAGAGGCGCAACCGCGCCATGCCGCCATCGGGGTAGACGTCGAGCCGTGCCTCGGTGATCGGCCGGTCGTCGGCGATCAGGAAGCGGTGCCTGGTGTCGGGTCGCAGATCGGTGGCCGGCATGATCTCGAACCAGTCACCGTCACCGTCGCGCCCGGAGAGCCTGCCCACCCCGGGGGCGTTGCCCAGGAAGTACGAGGTGTCCAACTCCGCGGCCCGCAGCGTGCCGCGGCCCGCCAGGTGCACCTGCACCCAGTCGTTTCCGTCGTCCCGCCGACGCGAGGTCTCCCAGCCGTCACCCATCGTCCTGGCGTTGCCGGGGAGCAGCAGGTTGTTCGGAGAGCCGTAGAACATGTTGGAGCAGGCCGTGATTCGACCGCCGTTCTCCAGCGCCGCCAGGTCGACGGTCATGCCGTCGGCGAAGTCCGGATCCAGCAGGCCCTCGCCGTGCACGCGGAACCGGGCCACGCCGCCATCGGGATAGATCGACAACCGCACGTGCGACCAGCGTCGTGACGAGTCGACCTCGAAGGGGTTGCGGGTGTCGCCGTCGACCGCGGAGCGCTCGACCAGGGTCGTCCACTCGGTGCCCTCGAGCAGCTCGTCGACCGAGGGGTAGCCCGCCACGTTGGCCCCCTCCACCGAGATGGTCGGCGGATAGTTGCCGGTGAACCAGGCCGTGTCGACCACCACGCCGCGGACGATCCCCGGCACGCCCAACCGCACGATCGCGGCGTCGCAGGCATCCGGATGCAGGTCGCGCCGGCGGCGCGTCTCCCACCCGTCGTACACCTGGCCCTTGTGTCCAAAGGTGGCGGGCCGGAACTCCGCAGGCCTGGGCTTGATCAGGTTCTCCCGTTCGGCGAAGAGTTCGTCGTTGGCCCAGAGCACTGCGCCGCCGGCCGGTCGGGCGGCCAGGTCGGGCAGGGCCAGGAAGTGGGTCGGGGTCCGGTCGTCGTCAGGCGGGGTGCTCACGGGGTACAACCCTAGTGAGCGGTGGTGCTACCAATTCTGGTAGCCGCCCTCGGGCCCGAGCATGCGCTCCAGCCGTGACCGGTTGATCTTCGCCAGCTCGTTGCGCACCACCTTGCGCTCGGTCTCGGCGTCGTTTTGCAAGCGGTCGGTGATCGTGTCGAGCACGGCGCGTGCGTCCGAGCCGCCCACGTACATCACGAATCCGAAGCCCCACTTCGCGGCGTATCGCCGCGCGGTCTCCGAGAGCTCGTTCATCACGGCCTCGTCGTCGTGCCACAGCGCGCACTGCTCGGCCTGGCTCTTCTCGCTGCGCGGCCGTCGCCCGAGTTCGGGGCAGGCGTCGAGGATCTGGTCGACCGCAGACTCCGGCAGGGCGAACAGCAACGCGTCGGCTCGCCGGAACAGGCTGTCGTGGTTCGGGTAGGGCCGTCCGTAGGTCAGATGCCGGGCCATCGTCATGCTGTTGCAGCACTCGAAGAGCGCGTGCACGGCCTTGCGCTCGGGCAACGCGTTGAACGCGTCGAGGCCGATTCCCTGGTGTAACAGCACCTCACCAGCATGGGAGCCCGAAGACACGGGCGGGTTACCCAGTGTTACGGCGGTGCTAATTCAGGCCTGGTGGCCCGTGGCCCCGAACCGCTCCACCGAGCGCTGCAGCTCGGCCTCGGCCTCCTCGCGGCCCGCCCAGTCGGCGGCCTTGACGAACTTGCCCGGTTCGAGATCCTTGTAGTGCACGAAGAAGTGCTTGATGGCCTCGAGTTCGAACGGCGGAACGTCGGCTAGGTCCTGAATGTGGTCCCACCGCGGATCGCCTGCGGGCACGCAGAGCAGCTTGTCGTCGCCACCGGCCTCGTCGGTCATCTTGAACATGGCGACCGGCCGCGCCTCGACGATGCAGCCGGGGAAGACGGACTCGGGCAGCAGCACCAGGGCGTCCAGCGGGTCGCCGTCCTCGCCGAGGGTGTTCTCGAAGAATCCGTAGTCGGCGGGGTAGCCGAACGCCGTGTAGAGGTAGCGGTCCAGCTTGACCCGGCCGGTCTCGTGGTCCACCTCGTACTTGTTGCGCGACCCCTTGGGGATCTCGATGACGACGTCGAACTGCACCGCCGGCTCCTTATGGTCTCTGAAGGCGTCATGGGGTCGTCAGGTGACGACGCGGGTCCACCATAGACGAGCGATACCCTGCACTCGTGGGTCTGCACGGCAGCCCCACCGAAACAGGAGAGCGATCATCGGACTCATGGCGCCCACGCGGTGGCGACGATCCACCCACGTGTGGGTCGGCGTCGTGGTGCTGTTCCTGGTCGTCGTGGTGGTCGCCGTCGCCGCAGTGGCCACCTCCCGCGGCAGCACTCCCGCCGAGCCGACCGTCACCGTCGCCCCCCGACCGGCGCCGGTGGCCGCCGCCCCCGCGGTGACCGAACTCGCCGACTCGGCACCCGTACCGACGCCCGCCGGTCTGGCGGCGGTCCTGGCACCGTTGGTCGCCAACCCCGACCTCGGCGTGTTCACCGGCCGGGTCGCCGACGCCTCGACGGGCAAGCAGCTGTGGGCCCAGGGCGCGGGCACCCCGATGCAACCCGCGTCGACCAACAAGGTGCTGACCGCGGCGGCTGCCCTGCTGACCCTGGACCGCGACGCCCGGCTTACGACGAAGGTGGTGGTCCCCGACGAGACCGCGTCGCCCGGAGTGGTCGTGCTCGTGGGGGGCGGTGACCCGACGCTCTCGGCCGCCCCGAAGAACGTGGACACCTGGTACCGCGGCGCGGCGCGCATCTCCGACCTCGCCGATCAGGTGCGCAGTTCCGGTGTAGCGCCCAAGGTCGTGCAGGTGGACGCGACCGCCTACAGCGGGCCGACGCTGGCCCCCGGCTGGGATCCGCTCGACATCGACGGCGGTGACATCGCCCCCATGGAGGCGGTCATGCTCGACGGCGGCCGCACTCAACCGGTGAGCGTGGACTCGGCCCGCTCCACCACCCCCGCCCTCGACGCAGGCCGTGCCCTGGCGGTCGCCCTCGGACTGAACCCGGCGACCGTCACCGTGCGGACGTCGCCGGTGCAGGGACGGCAAGTCGCGGCCGTGCAGTCGCCACCGCTCATCGAACGGCTGCGACAGATGATGAGTGAATCCGACAACGTGATGGCCGAGTCGACCGGCCGCGAGGTGGCCGCCGCGCTCGGCAGGCCGCAGAGCTTCACCGGAGGTGTGTCGGCGGTGCTCGGTCAACTCGGCAAGGCGGGCGTCGACACCGGCGGCGCGACGCTGCTGGATTCCAGCGGGCTGTCGGTCGACGACCGCCTGACCGCCGAGACGCTCGACGAGGTGGTCTCCGCGGCGGCGGCCAACGTGACCCTCGACGAGCACGACTTGCGCCCACTCGTCGACCTGCTGCCCATCGCCGGCGGCAGCGGCACGCTGTCCAACCGGTTCACCGACACCGACGCGGGCCGCGACGCGATGGGCGTGCTGAGGGCCAAGACGGGATCGCTCACCGGCACCAACGCGCTGGCAGGCTTCGTCACCGACGACGGCGGCAGGGTGTTGACGTTCTCCCTGATCTCGAACGACGCGGGCCCGACGGGGCGGACGGCGATCGACGCCGTGGCCTCGGCGCTGCGGTCCTGCGGGTGCGGCCGATGAGCGCGGTCACCGTCGGCAACGCCGTCGACTGGGAGTTCGCCGCCACCGTGGGGGCCAAGCTGGTGCGCCCTGCGCCGCCGGTCACCGAGTACACCAAACGGCAGGCGATCGACCAGCTGGCGACTTCCGCACGCGCCGCCGAGGGGCCGGTGCGCGACGTGACGGGTCTCAACGAGGGTGCCGCCATCACCGAGGCCCGCATCGTCGACCGGGCCGAATGGGTGCGCGCCGCAACCCATTCCATGCGCGCCATGACCACCAGCGGTCAGGTCGACGGCTCCGGCCGCTCGGGCGGTTTCGTGGCCCGGCGGGTCACCGGCGCGCAGACCGGCGCCGTCTTGGCCTTCGTGTCGTCGGGCATCCTGGGGCAGTACGACCCCTTCTCGTCAGACGGCGGCGAGCTGCTGCTGGTCTACCCCAACGTGATCGCCGTCGAGCGTCAGCTCCGGGTGTCACCGGCGGACTTTCGGCTCTGGGTGTGCCTGCACGAGGTCACCCACCGGGTCCAGTTCCGGGCCAATCCCTGGCTGGCCGAGCACATGTCGTCCTCGCTGGCGGTCATCACCGACGAGAGCGGGCAGGAACTCACCCAGGTCGTCGGGCGGCTCGGCGAATTCGTCCGCAGCAGGCGTTCGGCCGAAGGACAAGCCGCACAACCGAATTCCGAGGGGATGATCGGCTTCCTGCGTGCCATCCAATCCGAGCCGCAGCGCAAGGCGCTCGACCAGCTGCTGGTCCTCGGCACGCTGCTCGAAGGGCACGCCGATCACGTGATGGACGCCGTCGGCCCGAAGGTGGTGCCCTCGGTGGCGACCATCCGTCGGCGATTCAACGAGCGCCGGCAGCGCAAACAACCTCCGCTGCAACGCATCCTGCGCACCCTGATGGGGTTCGACGCCAAGATGAACCAGTACACCCGCGGCAAGGCGTTCGTCGACCACGTGGTCGGCGAGGTCGGGATGGCGGCGTTCAACACCGTCTGGACCAGTCCCGAGACATTGCCGCTGCCAACGGAAGTCGACGAGCCGAACCGATGGATCGCCAGGGTCCTCTAGCGACGGTCCGCGCGGCGGTCGAGGCGTTCGCCCGGACGCACTGCGCCGCCGACGAGCGTTGGTGCGTGGCCCTGTCCGGGGGCGCCGACTCCTTGGCGCTGACCGCCGCCGCCGCCCAGATGCGAACGACGGTCGCGTTGATCGTCGACCACGGCCTGCAGCCCGGCTCGGACGCCGTGGCCCGCGCCGCTCGAGACCAGGCGCTCGGCCTGGGCTGCGCCGACGCCCACGTCATCGGTGTCGAGGTGGGTGGTCACGGCGGGCCGGAGGCCGCGGCCCGTGCCGCCCGGTACGCCGCGCTCGCCGACGCACGCGGCGGCGCTCCCGTCCTGATCGGGCACACGCGCGACGACCAGGCCGAGACCGTGCTGCTGGGCCTGGGCAGGGGCTCGGGGCCGCGGTCGATCGCCGGCATGCGCCCGTACGACCCGCCGTGGGGCCGGCCGCTTCTGGGGATCGCCCGCTCGGTCACCCGCGGGGCGTGTGAGGAGCTGGGGCTGACCCCCTGGCAAGACCCCCACAACGACGACCCCCGATTCACCCGGGTCCGGCTGCGCCACGAGGTGCTGCCGCTGCTGGAGGACGTGCTCGGCGGCGGCGTGGCGGAGGCGTTGGCCCGCACCGCCGCCAGTCTCCGCGAGGACATCGACACCCTCGACGATCTGGCCGAGGCCGCGTTGGCCACCGCAGCCGCGGGGACGGGCACGGGCACCCGGCTCGACGTGACCGCCGTGACGGGGTTGCCCGCCGCGGTGCGCCGCCGCGTCATCCGCAGGTGGCTCCTCGCCGGTGGCGGCAACGACCTGACCGACCTCCAGATCCGGGCGGTGGACCGCCTCGTCGTGGACTGGCGCGGTCGCGGCGGCGTGGCCATCGGATCGTCGTCACCCCGGCAGCGGCTGTTCGCCGAGCGCCGCGGCGGCGAGCTGATCCTTCGGACCGAACCGGTCTAGACGGTCGCTCGTGTCTAGTTGGTCGCAGCTGCCGTGACGTGGCACGCTGTTGCCGTGCCCGAGCCAACAGCCGCGGACCCGTATCCCGGCGACATCGAGTCGGTTCTGCTGTCCGAGGCCGAAGTTCAAGCGCGGGTCACCGAGCTGGGCGCTACGGTCGGTGCGCACTACCGAGAGACGATCGGTGAGGGCGGCGAGGATCTGCTGCTCGTCACGGTGCTCAAGGGTGCGGTCATGTTCGTCACCGACCTGGCCCGTGCGATCCCCCTGCCGACGCAGCTGGAGTTCATGGCGGTCAGCTCCTACGGATCGTCCACGTCGTCGTCGGGCGTGGTGCGCATCCTCAAGGATCTCGACCGCGACATCCACGACCGCGACGTCCTCATCGTCGAGGACATCGTCGACTCCGGTCTGACGCTGTCGTGGCTGCTGCGCAATCTCGCGACCCGGCATCCCCGGTCGCTGAGGGTGTGCACGCTGCTGCGCAAGCCCGACGCGGTGCGCACCGACGTCGACATCTCGTGGTGCGGTTTCGACATCCCCAACGAGTTCGTGGTCGGTTACGGCCTGGACTACGCGGAGCGCTACCGCGACCTGCCCTACATCGGTCTGCTGGACCCGAAGGTCTACGAGAACCCCTGATCGTTGACGCGGGCGTACCTGCCCTGCGCACAATGCTGGCATGGCCGACACCCGCACCGCGTTGAGGATCTGTCCGTTCTGCGAAGCCACCTGTGGCCTGACGCTGGAAGTCGACGATCTGGCCGCCACGATCGTCGGCGCCCGCGGTGACCGCGAGGACGTGTTCAGCGCGGGCTACATCTGCCCCAAGGGCGCGAGCTTCGGTGAACTCGACGGCGACCCCGACCGCCTGACCGCACCGCTGGTGCGCCGCGACGGCGCCCTGGTCGAGGTCAGCTGGGACGAGGCCTTCGCCGCGGCCGCTGCCGGTCTTGGCGCCGTGCTGGCCGAGCACGGCGGATCCTCGGTCGCGGTCTACGCAGGCAACCCCAACGCCCACACCATCGCCGGGTCGCTCTACGTACCGTTGATCATCCGCGGGCTCGGCACGCGACAGGTGTACTCGGCCAGCACCCTGGACCAGATGCCCAAGCACGTCGCGCTGGGGTTGCTGTTCGGCAACCCGATGGCGTTCACGGTGCCCGACCTCGACCGGGCCCACCACCTCGTCGTCATCGGCGCCAACCCGCTGGTGTCCAACGGCAGCATCGCCACCGCCGCAGACTTCGGCGGCAAGCTCAGGGCCCTGAAGAAGCGTGGCGGCCGCCTGACGGTGATCGACCCGGCTCGCACCCGCACTGCCGAGCTGGCAGACCGCCACGTCTCGCCGCGCCCGGGCACCGACGCGGCGCTGCTGTTCGCGATGGTGCACACCCTCTTCGACGAAGACCTCGTCGACCTGGGTCACCTGGCCGACCTGGTCGACGGCGTCGACGAAGTTCGCGCGCTGGCACGGGAATTCGCTCCCGAGCACGTCGCCGAGCACTGCGGTGTCGCGGCCGAGGAGATCCGCGCGGTCGCCAGGGAGATCGCCGAGGCGCCGGTCGCGGCGGTGTACGGCCGGATCGGCACCTCCACGGTCGAGTTCGGCACGATCGGCAGCTGGCTGGTCGACGTGCTCAACGTGCTGACCGGCAATCTGGACCGGCCCGGCGGGGTGATGTTCCCCCAGTCACCGGTCGGTGCCGCACCGCGACCGCCACGACCCGGCCGCGGCTTCCTGGTGGGCCGGTGGCGCAGCCGGGTCTCCGGGTTCCCCGAGGTGCTCTCCGAGCTGCCGGTGACGGCGCTGTCGGAGGAGTTGGAGACGCCGGGGGAGGGCCAGGTCAAGGCCGTGATCACCGTCGCGGGCAACCCGGTGCTGTCGGCTCCCGACGGAGCCCGGTTGAGCCGCGCGCTCGACGGCGTGGACTTCATGCTCAGCGTCGACCCCTACCTCAACGAGACGACGCGGCACGCCGACGTGATCCTGCCGCCGCCACCGCCGTCGCGCAGCGCCCACTACGACGTCGCGCTGGCCAACGCCGCGGTGCGCAACAACGCCCGCTACTCACCGCCGGTGCTGCCGCTGCACGACGGCCAACCCGACGAGCCGGAGATCCTGTCCCGGCTGGCGTTGACCATCGCCGGGCTCGGACCGGACGCCGCGCCGTCGCTGGTCGACGATCAAGTGATCGCGGCGACGCTGGGCAAGGAGGTCGCCGATCCGCACTCCCCGGTCGCGGGGCGCTCGGTCGAGGAACTGACGGCGATGCTGCCTGCCGGACCGGGTTACGAACGGCGCCTCGACATGATGTTGCGGCTAGGCCCCTTCGGCGACGGATTCGGCGCCACCCCCGGCGGGCTGACGCTGCAGGCGCTCGTGGACGCCCCGCACGGCGTCGACCTGGGACCGCTGAGCCCGCGCGTGCGGGACGTGCTGCGCACCCCGTCGGGCAAGATCGAACTCGCCCCGGCGCTGGTGGTCGCCGACGCCGCCCGGCTGCGGGCCTCGGTGTCGGACGCCGTCGCCCCGGGTGGCTACGTGCTGATCGGCCGCAGGCATCTGCGCTCCAACAACAGCTGGATGCACAACCTGCCCGCGCTGGCCGGCGGTTCCAACCGATGCACGCTGCAGATCCACCCCGACGACGCCACCGAGCTCGGCCTCGACGGCGACGCCAGGATCAAGGGCCCCGGCGGTGAGCTGGTGGTCCCGGTCGAGGTCACCGACCGCATCCGGCGCGGGGTGGTGTCACTGCCCCACGGCTGGGGTCACGACGTCGGCGGCACCGGTCTCGCGGTGGCCGCGGAACGGCCAGGGGTCAACGTCAACCAGCTCAACGACGGAACGACCGTCGACCCGCTCTCGGGTACCGCGGTGCTCAGCGGGATTCCCGTGCAGATCGCGGCGGTGAGCTAGGGGTCAGCCCAGTTCCCAGACCACGGTGACGGCGAAGCCGACGGTCTGCTGGCCGGGTGACAGCGGCGCGGCGGCCGCCACGTCGTAGCGCACCGGCGACGGCGGCGGGGGAGTCACGCCGCCGGTCTCGGAGATGGACAGCACCTTGCCCAGGTCGAGTCCCGACAGCTGGGCGTACTGCTGAGCCCGGTTCTTGGCGTCGTCGAACGCCCGGCCGCGCGCATCCTTGACCAGCTGGGAGTCGTCCTCGATCGAATAGGTCACCGAGTTGATGCGGGTGGCGTCACCCCCGGTGGTGGTGATGACGCCGAGAACCTGCGGCCCGGTCTCGATCTTGCGCACCTTGACGTCGATCGAGTTGCTGGACTGGTAGCCGACGATGGTGGTGTTGTCGGCGCCGCCGTACTGCGGTTGCAGCGTCACCGTCGTGGTGCTGATGTCCTTGCGGTCGACACCTTGGCCGGCGACGGCGTCGGTCACCGCCGCGGCGCGGCTGCTGGTCTGGTTGGACGCACCGATCGCGTCGGGGGCGGTCGCCGCGATCGACAGGCTGATGACCAGCGTGTCGGGGGTGCCGTCGACCTTGCCCTCCCCGATCACGGTGACCTGCCGCGGCGCGGTCGTCCCGGGAACCGCCGACGGAGCCGGGGTGGCGTCGCAGGCCACCACGGCGACGGCGGTCACCGCCGCACCGGCGAGCAGGAGCAAGCGAGTCAGCGGCGTGGGCATGGCACGCACCCTACCGCCGACTCAGACGGTTGCCAGGAACTCCAGCAGCGCGGCGTTGACCTCGGCCGGGCGTTCCTGTTGCAGCCAGTGACCTGCGCCGTCGACCATCACCTCCCGGTATGGCCCCGACACCACCTCGCCGACGCGGTCACGCGGGGTCATCGCCAGCGCCGGATCCGCGGTCCCGCCGACGAACAGCGTCGGCACTGCGATCGTCGGCGACGGAGTCGCCGCGGTCAGCTCCCAATTCCGGTCGAAGTTGCGGTACCAGTTCAGCGCTCCGCTGAATCCCGTCCTGGTGAACTCGGCGACGTAGTGGTCGAACTCGACGGCGGTGATCCAGTCCGGTAGGCCGTCGGGTTCGGGCAGGCGCTCGACGAAGCCCTCCGGTCCGGGGGTGGCCATCGTGACGAAGACGTTCTCCTGGCCGCTGGAGGTCATGCCGCCCATCAACCTGCGCATGGTGCGCGCCGGGTCGGCGGCGAGTTCGGCGTCGGCCGGGCCCGGCTCTTGGAAGTAGAGGATGTAGAAGAACTTCTCGCCGAAGGCCGCCCGCCAGGCCTGGGTCGGCGGCACCCGGGGCCGGGGGACGGGCGGGACGCTGAGCGTCACGCAGGCCGAGACCCGATCCGGGTGCAGCAGCGGCAGGGTGGTCGCCACCACCGACCCCCAGTCGTGTCCGACGACCACCGCCGTCTGCGCGCCGACGTCGTCGAGCAACCCCACGACGTCGCCGGTCAGCTGGACCACGTCGTAGTCGGAGACCTGCGGCGGCGCCGACGACGCGCCGTAGCCGCGCTGGTCGGGGGCCAGCACGTGGTACCCCGCCGCGGCCAGCACCGGGATCTGGTGACGCCACGAGAACGCCAGCTCGGGGAAGCCGTGTGCCAGCACGACGACGGGTGCCCCACGGTCACCCGCTTCGGTCACCTGCAACGTCACGCCGTTCGTCTCGACGAGTCGCCGAGTCGCAGAGATCACCGCCTGAGCCAAGCACGAGGCGTCGGGAACCGTCGATCGTTGGTCAAGCGGTAGCCTGAACGAACCCAACCTGTGCTCATCGGAAGGACGTGGCCCGACGCGACTCAGCCCAAGAGTCCGCTGGCCTAAGACATCGAATGAACCGTAAGAACGTCATCCGCACCCTGACCGTCATAGCGGTCGTCCTGCTGCTGGGTTGGTCCTTCTACTACTTCAGTGACGACACCCGCGGCTACACGCCGGTCGACACCTCGGTGGCGGTCAGCCAGATCAACGGCGGCAACGTCGACTCCGCGCAGATCGACGACCGCGAACAACAGGTCCGCCTCGATCTGAAGAGCGGCAACGGCGACACCGAGGGCAAGGACAAGATCATCACGAAGTACCCCACGGGGTACGGGGTCGACCTGTTCAACGCGCTGACGGCCAAGAGCGTCAAGACCAACACGATGGTCAACCAGGGCAGCATCCTGGGCTCGCTGTTGATCTATCTGCTGCCCCTGTTGCTGCTCGTCGGCCTGTTCGTCATGTTCTCCCGCATGCAGGGCGGCGGCGGCCGGATGGGCTTCGGCTTTGGCAAGTCCAAGGCCAAGCAGCTCAGCAAGGACCTGCCCAAGACCACCTTCGCCGACGTCGCAGGCGTCGACGAGGCGGTCGAGGAGCTCTACGAGATCAAGGACTTCCTGCAAAACCCCACGCGGTATCAGGCGCTTGGCGCCAAGATCCCCAAGGGCGTGCTGCTCTACGGTCCGCCGGGAACCGGCAAGACGCTGCTGGCCCGCGCGGTCGCCGGTGAGGCTGGGGTGCCGTTCTTCACGATCTCCGGGTCGGACTTCGTCGAGATGTTCGTCGGCGTCGGCGCCTCCCGCGTCCGCGACATGTTCGAGCAGGCCAAGCAGAACAGCCCCTGCATCATCTTCGTCGACGAGATCGACGCCGTCGGTCGGCAGCGTGGCGCCGGCCTGGGTGGTGGTCACGACGAACGCGAGCAGACCCTCAACCAGTTGCTGGTCGAGATGGACGGCTTCGGCGAGCGCCAGGGCGTCATCCTCATCGCCGCGACCAACCGGCCCGACATCCTGGACCCGGCCCTGCTGCGGCCGGGCCGCTTCGACCGGCAGATCCCGGTGTCCAACCCCGACATCGCGGGCCGACGTGCGGTGCTGCGCGTGCACTCGGCGGGCAAGCCGATCGCCGAGGACGCCGACCTGGACGGGCTGGCCAAGCGCACGGTCGGCATGTCCGGTGCCGACCTGGCCAACGTGATCAACGAGGCTGCCCTGCTGACGGCACGCGAGAACGGCACGGTGATCGCCGCCGCCGCGCTCGAGGAGGCCGTGGACCGCGTCGTCGGCGGTCCCCGCCGCAAGGGCCGCATCATCAGCGAGCACGAGAAGAAGATCACCGCCTACCACGAGGGCGGTCACACGCTGGCCGCCTGGGCGATGCCCGACATCGAGCCGATCTACAAGGTGACCATCCTCGCGCGCGGGCGCACCGGCGGGCACGCCGTCGCCGTGCCCGAGGACGACAAGGGTCTGATGACCCGCTCGGAGATGATCGCCCGCCTGGTGTTCGCGATGGGCGGCCGAGCGGCCGAAGAACTGATCTTCCGCGAGCCCACCACCGGCGCGTCCTCCGACATCGAGCAGGCCACCAAGATCGCCCGCGCGATGGTCACCGAGTACGGCATGAGCTCCAAGCTCGGCGCCGTGCGCTACGGCAGCGAACACGGCGACCCGTTCCTGGGCCGGTCGATGGGCACGCAGGCGGATTACAGCCACGAGGTCGCCCAAATCATCGACGACGAGGTGCGCAAGCTCATCGAGGCCGCGCACACCGAGGCGTGGGAGATCCTGACCGAGTACCGCGACGTGCTCGACGTGCTGGCCGGTGAACTCCTTGAGAAGGAGACCCTGCACCGCGCCGAGCTCGCGGCGATCTTCGCCGAGGTGAAGAAGCGGCCCCGCCTGACCATGTTCGACGACTTCGGTGGCCGGGTGCCCTCGGAGAAGCCCCCGATCAAGACGCCGGGCGAGCTGGCCATCGAACGCGGCGAGCCGTGGCCGCCGCCGATGAAGGAGCCGGCCTTCAAGGCGGCGATCGCCGCCGCCAGCCGGGCGGCCGACGCCCAGAACGGCAACGCCCAGAACGGCAATGCCCAGAACGGCAACGGGACCAACGGGAACGGATCGCACTCCGGCCACAACGGCGGCCAGAACGGCTCGTCGGGACCCGGCCAGAACGCCGGTTCGACGCAACCCAACTACGGCGCACCCGCCAACTGGCATGCTCCGGGCTGGCCGCCGCAGGGCCCCGGCCAGTACCCGCCACCGCCTCCGCCGCCGGCGTGGGGACCGCCGAATCAGGGTGGTTACCAGCAGCCGTATCCGCAGCCCTATCCTCCCTATCAGCCGTATCCCCCGCCCGGTGCGCCCGCGCCGCGCGGTGGTGGCCCGGCGCCGCATCAGCATGGTGACGCCGACGACACCGACGGCGGACCCGCGAAGCCGTCGGCGAGCTGACCCGAAACGGAGCGTCCATGACTGCCGTCACGTCCACCCCGGCTGCCTTCGCGCCGGCGTCATTCGACCAGGAACGCGCCGAGAACGCCGTCCGGGAACTGTTGTACGCCATCGGCGAGGATCCCAACCGGCAGGGCCTGGTCGACACACCGGCCCGTGTCGCGCGTGCCTATCGGGAGATGTTCGACGGCCTCTACTCCAACCCGGACGACGTGCTCAACACGACGTTCGACGAGCAGCACGACGAGTTGGTGCTGGTCAAGGACATTCCGATGTACTCGACGTGCGAGCATCACCTGGTGTCCTTCCACGGCGTCGCGCACGTCGGCTACATCCCCGGCGCCGACGGGCGCGTGACGGGCCTGTCCAAGCTCGCGCGGGTCGTGGACCTCTACGCCAAGCGCCCGCAGGTTCAGGAACGGCTGACCGGTCAGGTCGCCGACGCGCTGATGCGCAAGCTCGACCCGCGCGGCGTCATCGTCGTCATCGAGGCCGAACACCTCTGCATGGCGATGCGCGGCATCCGCAAGCCGGGCGCCTCCACCACCACCTCGGCGGTTCGCGGGCAGTTCAAGACCGACGGAGCGCTGCGGTCCGAGGCGCTGGATCTCATCATTCGCAAGTGACGGCCACCCGCGTCAAGGTGATGGGCGTCGTCAACGTCACCGACGATTCCTTCTCCGACGGCGGTCGCTACCTCGACCGTGACCGTGCCGTCGAGCACGGGCTGGCGCTGGCCGCCGCGGGCGCGGCGATCGTCGACGTGGGCGGCGAGTCCACCCGACCGGGGGCCACCAGGGTCGACCCGGCCGTCGAGACGGCCAGGGTGGTGCCGGTCGTCGCGGCGCTCAGCGACCTCGGCGTCACCGTCAGCATCGACACCATGCACGCGGCCGTGGCTCGCGCGGCGTTGGAGAACGGCGCGACGATCGTCAACGACGTCTCCGGCGGCCGGGCCGATCCCGACATGGCCAAGCTGGTCGCCGAGGCCGGGGTGCCCTGGATCCTGATGCACTGGCGGGCAGTGGATCCGGCCCGCCCGCACGACGTTCCGCCCTACGGCGACGTGGTCGCCGAAGTGCGCGGGGAACTGATGGCCGCGGCGGACGCCGCCATCGCCGCGGGCGTGGACGCCGGCAAGCTGGTGATCGACCCCGGGCTGGGCTTCGCCAAGTCCGCCGAGCACAACTGGACGCTGCTGGCGGCCCTGCCGGAATTCGTCGACGTCGGTCTGCCCGTGCTCGTCGGCGCGTCCAGGAAACGCTTCCTCGGTGCCCTGCTCGCCGACGACGCGGGTGAACTCCGCCCGCCCGCCGGCAGGGAGACCGCGACCGCGGTGATCTCGGCATTGGCGATGATGCACGGCGCGTGGGGTGTTCGCGTGCACGACGTCGGCGCGACCGTCGACGCGCTCAAGGTCGTCGAGGCCTGGGAGACGGCCCCCACGTGGGAGGGTGAAACGGGTCGTGGCTGACCGAATCGAGTTGCGCGGCTTGACCGTTCGCGGACACCACGGTGTCTTCGACCACGAGCGCCGCGACGGGCAGGACTTCGTCGTCGACGTCACCGTGTGGGTCGATCTGGCCGCGGCCGCGGCGAGCGACGACCTGGCCGACACCGTCGACTACGGGGCGCTGGCCCAACTGGCCGCCGACGTCGTCGCCGGGCCACCCCGCAATCTGATCGAGACCGTGGCCGCGGAGATCGCCGACGCGGTGATGCACGACGAACGTCTGCACGCCGTCGAAGTCGTGGTGCACAAGCCCGACGCACCCATCCCGCTGACCTTCGCCGACGTGGCCGTGGTCGCCCGTCGGTCGCGACGGGGTGGTCGGGCCGGTTCGGCACCGTGACCCGCGTCGTCCTGTCCGTCGGGTCGAACGTCGGTGACCGACTCGCTCATCTGCAATCCGTCGTCGACGGTCTCGGCTCGGCCGTGCGCGCGGTGTCACCGGTGTACGAGACCGACGCGTGGGGCGGCGTCGAGCAGGGCCCGTTCCTCAACGCCGTGCTCGTCGCCTCCGATCCTGCGCTGGATCCACGCGCGTGGCTGCATCGCGGCCAGGAACTCGAGCGGGCCGCCGACCGCACGCGCGAGGTGCACTGGGGTCCGAGGACGCTCGACGTCGACCTGATCACCTGCCATGACGAGGACGGTGACCACGAGATCACCAGCGCCGACGAGGAGCTGACGCTGCCGCATCCGTACGCACATCGTCGGGCCTTCGTCCTGACCCCGTGGCTGGCCGCCGACCCCGCGGCGACGCTGACCGTCGACGGTACGGCGCGCCCGGTGCGCGACTGGCTCGCCGACCTCGACCCCGACGAGCGCGACGGTGTCCGACCGGTGCCCGACGTCCTGGTGCGCTGATGGGCCTCACCCGCAAACGGGACCTGACGATCGCGGTGGTGGTCCTGACGCTGCTCGGATACGTGGTGACGTCGCGGACGTTCGGGTCCTTCCCCCCGATCACGGTGCTGACCGGAGTGTCACTGCTGGTGGTCGCCGTCGCGGAGGCGGGCTGGGCGTTCTACGTCCGCGGAAAGATCGGCGACGGAAAGATCGGTGTCGGTGCGGGCCGGTTGCACCCATTGGCGGTGGCGCGCGCGGTGATGATCGCGAAGGCCTCGGCCTGGGTCGGGGCGCTCGCCCTGGGATGGTGGTTGGGCGTCAGCGCCTTCTTCCTTCCGAAGCGCACCGTCCTGCGGGTCGCCGCCGAAGGTTCCGCGGGGGCGGTGGTGGCCGCCGCCAGTGCGCTGGCGCTGGTGGTGGCGGCGCTCTGGCTGGAGCATTGCTGCACGTCACCGGATGAGCCGTCGGAGGACGCCGACGGTGTGCTCGGTTAGCTCGTCTGAGCATCTGACCAGGCGAATCGCCGGAGCGGTCGGCACGCGATGAGGGCCGTCGCAGGTACAGTCGGCCCATGACCGAACCGACTCGTGGGGTCCGCGCGCGGCGCGGAAACCGCCGGCCGGGCTCGTTGCTGCTGACGGCTTTGCTGGTGCTTGCCATCGTGTCGAGTTCGGCGCTGGTGTTCACCGACAAGGTCGCCCTGCTGAAGCTTGCCGTGATCGTCGCGCTGTGGGCCGCCGTGGTCGGAGCCTTCGTGTCGTTCATCTATCGGCGCCAGGCCGACCTCGACCAAGCCAAGTCCCGTGACCTGAAGTTGGTCTACGACCTTCAACTCGACCGGGAGATCTCGGCGCGACGCGAGTACGAGCTGTCCGTCGAGGCTCAACTGCGCCGGGAACTGGCCTCGGAATTGCAGGCGCAGACCTCCGACGAGGTGGCCAGTCTGCGCGCCGAGCTCGCCGCGCTGCGCGCGAATCTCGAGATCATCTTCGACACCGATCTGCAGAGCCGACCGGCGCTGGAGAACGAGCGCACCACCGTGCACCACTTCGGGGACTGGGACTCCGCGCCGCCCGCGGCGCCGGATCGCGACGACCGCACTTTCGGTCCGGGTCGGGTCATCAGCAGCCGCATCGACACCCACGACGACGATCAGCCCGCCGACGCCGGGGCGTCCTACGACAGCGACCCCAATACCGAGGAAAGCCCCATCATCGACGTTCCGGCGGAGCCTCAGCCCGACCGTGACGAGTGGGCCCCGATGAATGCCGGAGGCGCCCACCGGCGGGCCTCGGAGCAGAACCGGGCCGACGCCGGCTGGCGCCCACCGCAGCCGGTCGAGGAGCCGCCGTCCGAGACGCGGTTGCCGTGGATGCCCGTCGAACCGACACCACCGCGCGAGCCCGCGGATTCTGGCTGGCGCCCCGTCCCGGCGCAGGGGCAGTTCATCCCCGCCGGCGTACCGGGCAGCAATTGGGCCTCTCCGGTGACCGGGGACGACGTCGCCGCGCCGCCTCCCGAGACCGTGACACCGCCGAC
>Ga0102593_1001742_pt1 | contig 19660 bp, 15 predicted proteins | sample AraplaCol_mMS_r2_2_FD_76862 | JGI IMG/M metagenome (GOLD analysis project Ga0102593, IMG submission 76862) | Arabidopsis root microbial communities from North Carolina, USA - plate scrape MF_Col_mMS_r2 (SPADES assembly) (version 2) | ecosystem: Host-associated > Plants > Roots > Endosphere...
GCCAGTTCCACACCGAAAAGTGCCAGGAATACGCGAACGGCAAGAACTGCTTCGTCGCGGGCGTGAACCCCAAGAAGGCCGGCGAGTCGATCTTCAACATCCCGATCTTCGGTTCGGTGAAGGAAGCTGCTTCGCAAACCGGCGCCACTGTGTCGGTGATCTACGTGCCGCCGGCAGGCGCGGCAGCCGCCATCTGGGAAGCCGTCGAGGCCGACCTGGACCTGGCGATCTGCATCACCGAAGGCATCCCGGTTCGCGACATGCTCGAAGTGCGCAACAAGATGAAGGCCAAGGAAGCGGCCGGCGGCAAGAAGACCTTGCTGCTGGGCCCCAACTGCCCCGGCCTCATCACGCCCGACGAAATCAAGATCGGCATCATGCCCGGCCACATTCACCGCAAGGGCCGCATCGGCGTAGTCTCGCGCTCGGGCACGCTCACGTATGAAGCCGTGGCGCAGCTGACCGAAATCGGCCTCGGCCAATCCTCGGCAGTGGGCATTGGCGGCGACCCGATCAACGGCCTGAAGCACATCGACGTGATGAAGGCCTTCAACGACGATCCCGACACCGACGCCGTCATCATGATCGGTGAAATCGGCGGCCCGGACGAAGCCGACGCAGCCCGCTGGTGCAAGGAACACATGAAGAAGCCGGTGGTCGGCTTCATCGCCGGTGTTACCGCCCCTCCCGGCAAGCGCATGGGCCACGCCGGCGCGCTGATCTCGGGCGGCGCCGACACGGCCGATGCCAAGCTCGCCATCATGGAAGAGTGCGGCTTCACCGTCACGCGCAACTTCTCGGAACTTGCCAAGCTGCTGAAGGCACAGCTCTAAGCCGCAGCCGATCTCCCCGCGACCACGCAAAAAGAAAAAAGCGCCCGCAATCATTGCGGGCGCTTTTTTCACAACAACACAGTGGAACAAGAGACATGGAACTCCTTCAAAGCACGGACTTCTGGATCGGTCTGGTCAAGATCATCTGGATCAACATCATTCTTTCGGGCGACAACGCCGTGGTGATTGCCATGGCGGCGCGTTCGCTGCCGCCCGCGCAACAGCAAAAGGCGGTGCTGTTCGGCTCGGGCGCGGCCGTGGTGCTGCGGATCGCGCTCACCGTGGTGGCCGCCAAGCTGCTTGCGCTGCCTTACCTGCAGATCGTCGGCGGCCTGCTGCTGCTGTGGATCGGCCTGCAGCTTCTCAGTGAAGAAGAAGACGGCGATGGCGAGAGCAAGGAATACGGCAGCATGATGGCGGCCGTGCGCACCATCCTGCTGGCTGACCTGGTCATGAGCCTGGACAACGTGATTGCCGTGGCCGCTGCGGCACAAGGCAGCATGGTGTTGCTGATTCTCGGTTTGGCCATCAGCATTCCGCTGGTGATTTTTGGCAGTACCCTCATGATCAAGCTCATGGAACGTTTCCCGATCATCGTCATGCTGGGCGCCGCCCTGATCGGCTGGGTCGGCGGCGAAACCATCGTGAGCGACGTGTCGCTGAAGGGCGTGCTGGCTGCCAATCCGTGGCTGCACTATGCGGCCGCCGCTGCCGGCGCCCTGTTCGTGGTGGCCGCGGGCCGCTTTCTGCAACGGCGTGCGCACGCCGCTGCGGGGCACTGACGGCAACGCGCGCCCCGCTTCCAAGACATGGCGAGCGTCGGCGCGTCCCTCTTTTCCAACCGGCCCTCGCTGAGCTGGGAGTTTGCCGCCCTCACCGACGTTGGGCGCGCCCGGGCTCACAACGAAGACGACATCAAGGTGGACCCGGCGCTCGGCCTTGCCGTGCTGGCCGACGGCATGGGCGGCTACAAGGGCGGCGAGGTGGCCAGTGCCATGGCCGTGACGCTGGTGCAAGCCAGCTTCGCCCGGTGGTATGCACAGGCCGGGCCGCAGGCGCCCGCGCGGGTGATCCGCCGCGCATTGCAGGCAGCCACCGACGAGGCCAACGCGGCGATCTTCGAGGCCGGCATGACCAACGCCGAGGTGCTGGGCATGGGAACCACCCTGGTGCTGGCGGCCTTCCGGCCGCAGCGCGTGGTGGTCGGCCACATCGGCGATTCGCGCTGCTACCGGCTTCGCAACAACAAGCTCGAGCAGCTCACGCGCGACCATTCGCTGCGGCAGCAGCAGCTCGACGCGGGCGCCATCACCGCCGAAGAGGCCCTGAACTCGCCCCACCGCAACTTGGTGACTCGGGCGGTAGGCGTGGAGTCGCAGGTCGTGCTTGAAATGCATGAGCACACAGCGAGGCCGGGCGACCTTTACATGCTGTGCTCCGACGGGCTCAGCGAGATGATCACGGACGCCCAGCTTTTTACGCTGTTGGGCCATGACATCGGACTTAAGCAGAAAGCTTCACTTTTGGTTGCAATTGCGAACGACAATGGCGGCCGAGATAACATTTCAGTGGTTCTGGCAAAAGCGCGAGTCAACGAAGACACGCCTGGCGCCGCCTAGTTGCAGGCCCGGGCGACACCTGTCGTCCCGCTTGCGGTCGAACAAATTCTGCTAATCGGGGTATCGGCAATGCCGAAAATGATCATTTCGATCGATGGTGTTGTCATCGGGCAACTGGCGCTCGCCAAAGACCGGACAACGCTGGGCCGACGCGCCTACAACGACATCGTGATCGACAATCTCGCGGTCAGCGGCGAGCATGCCGTGGTGCACATGCGCGACGGCCAAGTCGAAATTGAAGACCTCAACAGCACCAACGGCACCTACGTCAACGCACTCGTCGTCCAGAAGCAGGTGCTCAAGGACAACGACGTCGTCGAACTGGGCGGCTGCCGCATCAAGTTCCGCGCCGACAGCCACCTGGCGGTGGGTGGCGGCACGGCGCCTCCCGACGCGCCTGGCGATTTCGCGGACTCCATTCCCTTGTCTTCCGCACCCACGGAAGCGGGCGCGCTGGTCGAGCTTGGCGTGCCGGTGCTGCGCGTTCTTGCCGGCGCCAACAAGGGCGAGGATGTGCCGCTGCAAAAGGTGGTCACCACCATCGGCAAGCCTGGCGTTGCCGTGGCGGTGGTCACGCGCCGCCGGCAAGGCTACGTGGCGGCCAGCGTCATGGGCGGAGTCACGCTCAACGGCGCGCCGCTGGGCACCGACGCAGTGGGGTTGCAGGAGCGCGACGTGCTGGAACTGGGCGGCGCAACGCGCATGCAGTTCGTGCGCGTCTGACCCTTTCTTTTTCTCCTTTATTCCTTCTTCTTCCCACAGCGCGGCCCGCGTGCGTGCGACGCCATGAAAGCGCTGAGCCGGCACTGGCCGCGCATTGCCATCACCCTGCTGCCGGTTTTGCTGGCGCTTGCGCACGCCACCGGCATTTGGCGGCTGGACGCCGTCGACCACCTCGATCATTTGGTCTACGACGCCCGCCTGCGTGCCACCATGCCGCGCACGCTCGATCCGCGCGTCGTGATCATCGATGTGGACGATGCCAGCCTGGCGCGCCAAGGCCAATGGCCGTGGGCGCGCGACAAGCTCGCCAGGCTTACTGACGAGCTCACCGCGCGCCAGCAGGTGGCGGTGCTGGGTTTCGACGTGATGTTCATCGAGCCCGACCGGAGCTCTGGTCTCGACAGGCTGCGCCAAATCGCCAGCGGGCCGCTGCGCGACCTGCCCGGGCTTGCCGCGAACATCGAGCGGCTCGCGCCCGCGCTCGACAACGACGCCATCTTTGCCCGCGCGCTCGAAGGCCGCCGTGTGGCGCTCGGCTACTACTTCACCCGCACTGAAAAACCGAATGCAAAGGGCCAGCTGCCTGCGGCTCCGCTGCTGCAGCCGGAGGCCTTTCCGCCAGGCCACGCCTACGCCACTGCCTGGAATGGCTTTGGCGCCAATCTGCCCGTACTCGCGGCCGCCGCGCCTGCGTCGGGGTTCGTCAACACGCTGGCCTCATCGACGGGTGATGGCGTCATTCGCACCGCGCCTCTGATCGCGCGCTATGAAGGCGATGCGGCGCGGCCCGGCTATTACGAATCGCTCGGGCTCGCCGTCTACCGGCTTGCCAACGGCAACCCTCCCGTGCTGCCGGCCTTCGTCTCCGATGGCGCCGTGCCACGGCTCCAATCCCTGCTGGTGGGCCGCCTGCGCATACCGGTCGACGAATCCGCCAGCATGCAGGTGCCGTTTCGCGGCCCGGGCGGCGCAAATGGCGGCTCGTTCCGCTACGTGGCCGCCGCCGACGTGCTCGAAGGCCGGCTCGCGCCCGGTGAGCTGAAAGACAAGATCGTGCTCGTCGGCGCCACCGCGCCCGGCCTGCAAGATCTGCGCACCACGCCGGTGGGTGCCGGTTTTCCCGGTGTGGAGGTGCACGCCAACGTGGTGTCCGCCATGCTCGACCATCGCCTGCTCGCGATTCCCGACTACGCGGCCGGCTACGAAGTGCTGAGCATGCTGGCCGCAGGCTTGGTGCTGGCGCTGGGCCTCTCGCTGCTGCGGGCCACGCGCGCCATTCTGCTGGGCATCGCCACCGTGGCAGCGTTGATAGCGGCGAACGCCTGGCTCTACCAGCGCCACGGCCTGGTGCTGCCACTGGCTCCGTCGCTGGCCATGGCGGCGCTCGCCTTCGTGCTCAACATGGGCTGGGGTTATTTCATCGAATCGCGCGAGCGCCGCGGGCTGGTGCGGCTCTTCGGCACCTACGTGCCGCCGCAGCTGGTCGATGAAATGCTCATGGACCCCGGCCGCTACAGCATGCATGCGGAGAGCAAGCAGATGACCGTCATGTTCTGCGACATGCGCGGTTTCACCAAGCTGTCGGAGACGATGGCCCCGGCCGAGCTCCAGGCCTTCTTGAACACCCTGTTCAGCCGGCTCACCAACGTTATCAGCGCGCACCGCGGCACCGTCGATAAATACATGGGCGACTGCGTCATGGCCTTCTGGGGCGCACCCGTCGACACCAAAGACCACGCCACCCTGGCCGTGCGCGCCGCGCTCGAAATGGCGCAGGCCGTGCGCGACGTCAACTTGGCCCAGCGCGCCGACGGGCGCCCCGAAGTCTCGGTGGGCATCGGCATCAACAGCGGCGTCATGTGCGTGGGCGACATGGGCTCGGCGGCACGCCGCAGCTATACCGTGGTTGGCGATGCTGTCAACCTCGCGTCGCGCCTCGAGGGCCTCAGCGCACACTACGGCGTGGAGATCGTCGCGAGCGGCGCCACCCGCGAGCTTGCGCCCGGCTGCCTCTGGCAGGAGCTCGACAGCGTGCTCGTCAAGGGCAAGGCCCAGGCCGTTGCCGTGTACACGCCCTTGGCCGCCGATACCGAACGGCCCAAGGGCGCAGCGGCCGAGCGGCAATCCGAGCACCTGCAGCGCTGGGCGCAAGTGCTCGACGCCTATCGGCGCCAGGACTGGGCAATGGGCCGAAGCCTGCTGGATCCATTGCTTGCCGCAGATGCCAAAAAAGTCCTTTACCAGCTCTACGCCCAGCGATTAGCCTCAATGGCGTTGCGCCCTCTGGAACCCGGATGGGACGGCGCAACCCGGTTCGAAACCAAATGACGACGACAGCCATCAACGGGGGGACTTTCACAATGCAGGTTCGCGTGCTGGGCTGCTCGGGTGCCATTGCCAAGGACTGCCGCACCACCTCGTTTCTTATCGACACCGATCTGCTCGTCGATGCGGGCACCGGCGTGGGCGACCTCACGCTCGACGAAATGGCCGCCATCGACGACGTGGTGCTCACCCACTGCCACCTCGACCACATTGCCGCCCTGCCCCTCATGCTCGACGCCGTGGGCGGCCGCCGCACCCGCCCGCTGCGGGTGCACGCCCTGCGCGAAACCATCGAGGCGCTGCGCGCCCATGTGTTCAACAACGTTATCTGGCCCGATTTCGAGAGCATCCCCAGCGCCGAAGCCCCCTTCGTGAGCTTTCACGACATCGCCATAGGCCAGACACTGCAGCTGGGCAGCGCCACTCCCAAGCGCATCGAAGTGCTGCCCGCCGTGCACACCGTGCCCGCCTGCGGCTTTGCCGTGAGCCGCGCCGAGGGCGGCGCCCACTGGGTTTTTTCAGGCGATACCGAACGCAACGCCCCCTTCTGGGACCGCGTCAACGCTTTGGATGTGGCCATGCTCGTCATAGAAACCGCGTTCAGCGACCGCGAGCAGGCCCTGGCGGACCGCAGCCTGCACCTGTCGCCCAAGGTGCTGGCCGACGAGTTAGCGCACATCGAGCCCGGCAGGCAGTACCCGATCTACATCACCCATACCAAGCCGGCCGAAACTGAAGAAATCATGAGCCAGATCGAGGCGCTGGTGGGGCATCAGGTTGCAGGGCTCGCGCAGCGGGATATTCGGTGGCTTAAGGCAGACGGGGTATTGACTTTTTGAGTCCCGCCAGACGTCGGGGATGACAAATTTGTCACGTTCTGTAGCATCTCCTCGCAGGATGTGTCACTCAATGTAAGCAAGACGCTTACAAAAGTACTCTTTTGGTTGTCAAAATGGCCTCCCGGAGGGGTGGCACGGATGGTGCGGGAGGTACCTCGCTCCGGGCTGGTTCCCGGGCTCTACCAACCAACCTGGAGTTTTTGAATGAACCGTCGTTTGATCGCACGCAACGTGCAAAAGGGTTTTACCCTTATCGAATTGATGATCGTTGTGGCGATCATTGGTATCTTGGCTGCTGTGGCTCTGCCGGCGTATCAGGACTACACCATCCGCGCGAAGGTCTCTGAAGCGATTCTGGCCGGCTCTTCTTGCCGCACCAGCATTACCGAAACGGTGCAGAGCGCGGTTGGTTCGACGCTCCCGGCCGCTAACGCTTGGGGCTGCGAATCGAGTGGTGCTACCAAGTACGTTGCCTCGGTGGCGACCACGGATACTGGTATCGTGACGATCACCACATCTGGAGCAACGGATTTGAAGACTGCAGCGAGCAAGACGATTTCGATGACCCCATATTCCGACGCAACCACTCCGCTGACCAACACCGGCGTTGGCATCACCATTTTCAAGTGGGTCTGCGGACCGGGCGCTTCTGGTACGGCAATCGACCCCAGGTACCTTCCCGGTTCTTGCCGCGGTCAGTAATTTTTCCGCAAATAATCAAAGGCCCCTTTCAGGGGCCTTTTTAGTTTAATTCCACAGTAAAGAATCATGCGCAATCGCCTTTCGCTCGGGCACTGGACTTCGCTGTGCGCGCTTAATCTGGTCCTTTGTTATCTAGCGGGCAAAGATTACAACTGGGACCTGCTTAACTACCATTTCTACGGTCCAGCACTATTGCTTGGTGGTCGCTGGAATCAGGATTATTTCGCGGGCAGCATTCAGTCATACTTGAATCCGATTGCTTATGTTCCGTTTTACTTAATGGTTAAGTCGGGCTTGCCGGCCCTTGTTGTTGGATTGATCCTATCGGCTTTTAACTTCCTAAATATATTTCTCATTGGAAGTATTGCAGAGAAGCTGCTTTCCAAACAAGTCGCAGATAGTCGAACATTGGTTTACCTCATATGCTTGCTGGCAATGGCTTCCCCTATTTACCTGCAGGCAAACGGATCGTCGTTCAATGATCCATATGGCTCTATTTTTATTCTTCTCGGTCTTCGCGTTCTGTTGCAAGATGATTGCCGTATCGAACGGCAGGCAATTCTTGTTGGGCTTTGTTCCGGACTTGCAACCGGAATAAAGCTGACGAATGCCACATTCGCGATAGCCTTTGCAATTCTTCTGCTATTCCGAGATGCTTCTGATCGCAAAGCTTCATTTGCTCGTTCAGCGCAACAAGTAGCCTACTTCGGACTGGCTGCCGCATTGTCGTTTGCGGTAATCCATGGTTTCTGGTCTGTGCGTCTATGGCAAGAGTTTGGAAGTCCGGTATTCCCATTTTTCAATGGTATTTTTAAAGCCCCCGAGTTTTCGCTCGCCAACAACCGCGATTTTCGTTTTCTTGGGAGCGGTATGCTGGGGCTGTTTTGGTTGCCGTTCAATATGTTGCGTGCACAAGGCTGGATCTACAGTGAAGCCGTATCTCCGGACCTACGACCTTCAGTACTTTTCCTCTTGGCGGCTGCCTGCGTCTCCATTGGAGTCTGGCGTGCGAGTCGATCGCTCGCAACGAGATCCTCTTCGATCTCCAAAAAATCTTTGAGCCATTCATCGCCAGCTTTTTGGACGCCAGCCGTTATCGTTACTGCATTCTTTGTGATCTCATTCCTGCTTTGGGGGGTGACATCTCGCATCGGTCGCTACGCGTTTTCCTTGTGGCTTCTCATAGGGCCATTGCTCGGACTTTCTGCGCTCTACCTAGGCGGTATCAAGCCCGCGCGCGTCGTACTCGGGGTGGTACTTTGCTTGCAGGTGTATGTTCAGTTCGTTCATGGATCTCACCGTTGGTCTCCGGTCGCTTGGGAGTCATCCTGGCTGGATTTCAAACTGCCTGATGTAGTTACGCAGCAACCCGCCGGGATAATTTCGACAGACACACTCTCATTTTCGGCAATTGTTCCGTCACTCCATCCTGCATCAGGCATGGCAACAATTATGGGCATGCACACAATGCCAAATGGTGCCGAGATGCCCAAGCGTTTAACCTCGCTTGTTCAGAAATATCGCGACAATTTGTTCGTGCTTTATGCGATAGGACAGTTCGATTTGTCCAAACAGGTGGAAATTTCGGCAGCGCGCTTGAATATTTTGAACGAGAAGCTTGCGCCGTACGGCTTGAAAACAAGATCGTTGGCCGCTTCTACAGCCTGTGAATATGGGCGCCTTCCGTTCAATCGAAAAATTAACCAGTGGTCCGAGGAGCCAAACATTCGCGAAGCTTACGTGTTTGCTTTCTGCAAGCTCGTGGAAACATCGCCATCGGAAAAGGAAGAGGCAGCAAGGAAGAGTCGCGTAAACGATCGCATTTTTGATCTTATAGAAGACATGTGCCCGAAAGCATTCGCACCAAAAAGGGTTGTGACAATCCATCACAATGATGAATATATTCGGTCGTATTTCAATACCGCATCTGGTCTATATACCGACCATGGCGGCCTTTATATGACTGGGTATAGGGTGTTGTTTCCAACCTATTTGGGGCAGCTGAGCGAGATTTCAGAAATGGCCAAAGCAGCAGACTTTACTTGCCCTTCGTTGCCTGCCCATCGTTATCTGGCGGAATGACGCATAAATGGAGACCAGACTTGCGTTGTGCAAGTCCGAGCTATGCAACTCGTGTGGTCTCTATGCGGGAGCTTGAACTACTCTTCGGCTGTAGCTGTGCAAGTGGTATCCGTTGAAGGCGTGCAAGCTCGTGCGCGGCCGGATCTGGCGATAACGATGCGGCGCGTTTGCGCCGTCTGCGCCGTATCGCTCACGTCGCTGCGCGCGATGGTCATCGTGAGGGCGCCGAAGCCGGCAGTCTTGGTTTTCGCGTACCCAGAGGCGTCGAACATGATGTAGGCCGGGGTTTCGCTCGCGGTGCCTTGCCCGGTAGCGCTCAAATAGCTCGGGAATGCGGGTTGCTGGAGCACTGTGGTGTCGCCCGTGTTGAGACCGCCGCTCCGGTCTTGGTCCACAAATACTGTCCACCCCGTGCTCCAGTCGGTACCGGTTGCTGGTACAACCATCGCGTTCATGCCGCGTTTCATTGCCTCGCCTCGCGCCGCATTGGCGGCTGCAACAAATGAATTGGTTGCCGAAGTCAGCTCGGAGTTTCTCTGAAAGCTCACGAAGCTCGGCACGGCCACGACGAGCAGAACTGCCGCTATGGCGACAGTGACCATCAGCTCGATCAAAGTAAAGCCAGCAATGCGGCTCGAAGGAGTGGCGTTCATGGCCAGCACAGCTTTGTGTTGGTTGTGTTGCCGGTACAGCTTTTGACGCCAGTACTGGTAATGCTCAACACATTCACCGCGGCATCGGTCCGGACGGGTGTTGCGTTCACTCGAATGCAATCGCGCTCCGTGATGCCAACGGGGGTTGGACATCTTTCTGCCCAAAGGCGATATGAAGGCGCGGCCGAGTTGTCTCCGCTGAAAGTCTTGAATGTCGTCGCAGCATCAGCCGGAACGGTCACGCCGCTTGTGTTGCTGAACACCAAGTACGTGCCTCGCTGCGTCATGTAGCGTTCCTGCTGTTGCATCAACTCCAGCAGTGCGGTCCTGCCTTCTGCACGGCGACCTTTCATGACCGAGTCTTGGTAGGCCGGATAAGCGATTGATGCGAGGATGCCCACGATCGCGACCACGATCATCAGTTCAAGGAGGGTGAAGCCTCTTTGGATAAGCGGCTTGTTCTTCATGGTGCGTTCTTCAAGTCTTGGTAGTTGTTGATCTGCCGCCAGCTCAGGCGCCCAGCGACGATCGTCTTGGTCGTCTTGTCGCCAGAACCCGATGCGGTGTCGATGCCGCCGGAGCCTTGCTTCACCACTTGGCTCGTGATGGTCCGGGTGCGGCGGCCGGTGCTGTTGCTGACGGTTTCGACTGAGTTCGCAAGCTCGATCACCAGCGGCTGGCCCAGGATGCCCACGGTCGACACGCGGAAGTCCCCGTCACCGGTGTCGACGTCCAATCGATACTCGTTGCCGCTCCCGCCGCTCACTCCGCAGCTGTTGGCACCGCTTGTCGATCCGGGTATGAGGCTGCCAAAAATCAGGGTTTCGCCATTCAGCAGGGCGTTGCTGATCTGCTTCTCGCCGCTGGTCGAATAGTCGAAGTACCAGCCTGAGCGCTGGGTTGCGTCTACATCAGACATGGCACGGCCCCACACAAAAGGTGCAATGGCCACGGTCCGTGCGGTTGCATCGACAGTGCCAGCCTGCAGTCGGCCGCGCCCGCTGATCACGCTCGCGCCGGCAGGGCTGGCGTCTGGCGTCGTCGAGCCGTTGTCGTGCACTGCGTAGAAGGAGTTCTGGAGGGTCGATGAGCGGTCATCAGCTTCCAGGTACTTGCCGGTTCCAAAGGCCACAAAGGTGCTGTTGCCGCGCTGTCCGGCAATCAGGGCCGGTGCCATGGAGATCGGCTGCACCTTGTCGGCGCTGGTCTTGGCAATGAAGAGTGGATAGGGAACGGGGTTGTCGGCTGTGCCCTTGTTGAAGGCAGAAAGCTTGCCGATGTTCCAGTTGGAGGTGCCAAACGCGCGGAAGTCGAGCTTCCACACATTGCCGTGCAGATCGCCGGCAAACACTTGGGTCACTTCGCGCTGCGTGCCCGGAACGGCAGAGAAATTGATCAGGCCGGGCGCCACGGTCTGCGCCAGCGTCGCGTCGACGGGCAGCGACACCTTGTAGTAGTTGGACCCGAGCGTCCAGGCCGTGCCTGCAGGCTTGGCGAGGTCGAGCAGGAACAGGGCAGGGCGTCCGGTGGAGCTGAACAAGCCGGCGCTGTCTCGCACGTAGTTGTTGACGCCACTGGCAACCAGTGCAAACCACTTGTAGGTGGCGGTTGCACTGGCTGCGCTGGTGCGCATTTTCAGGATCTGGGGTTTGCCCACCACGAAGCCCAGGTCGGCGTCGTCTGCGTTGGTGAACTCCCACATCACTTTCGATGCGTCGAACGCCGCCGGATCGGTCACGTCGAGTGCAAAGACGCCGCGCCCGCCTGCACCGGTGCCCGAAACGAGCACCGTCTTCCAGTCTGCCTTGGTGCCGGCCGTACCCACTTCGGCTTCAGCCACTGCCGGCGAAGCATCGACGTAGCTTTGGTGGTCCGAGACATACGTGGTGGCGGTGAGCGCCGACAGCTTGGGCCCCAGCCAGCTTGGTATGTAGCCAAACAGTTCGTCCCCGGTCCCGGCGTTGAAGGCATGCAGCATGCCGTCGTTGGCGCCTACGAAAACGGCGGGCGTGCGGGCCAGGTTGTCCGTACGAAAACCTGCGTAGCTTGCGGAACTGATGGTCGCGGGTGGCGCGCCGGAATATGCAACGCCGGAGTTGATGATGTCGCCAAGAAGCTTGTTGTTGCGGCGACGGAAGGTGGTGCCGTCGTTGGCATTACTGCCGCGCAGATAGTTCAGGCGGCTTTCGCCTTGTGCGTCGGCCGCAGCGGCAGGCGAAGGCTTGTTGAGATGGGCTTTCAAGACATCGGATATCGCCGCCCAGGTGAATGCCGTGGCCGTAGGGGACGACGTTGCACCGGCGTTGCCCACCACGATGTTTCGCGAGGTGGCCGGCGCGGTGAGTGCCGCAAGGCGGTCGCTCGCGCTCCAGGCGGCCGTCGAACTGATCGAGACGTTGTTGTTCGCGTCCACGCTGAGGTTGAACGCCTGCAGGTCCCCGGACCAGTTGGAGGTGTCGAAAGAACCTTGGTAGATCTGGTTGCCCGCGGTGAGCTTCTGCGACGCCACGGCGCTGCCGGCAATGCTTCGCGCTGTGGTCGATGCCCGGCTGAAGATGCTGTCGAAGGCGCTCAGCACGCCGCGCGCACTGCTTTGCAGGTAGTAGGTTCCAGCTTCGCCTGGGTTCTCCGGGTCTTGCCACACGTCGTTGTCTGCAGTGCCGTCTTCCTTCCGGAACGGATTTCCGTAGGTGTTGAAAGGCTTGCTGCCGAGGTTGCCGCTGTCGGATTCGAAACCGCCGTATTTGGCGGCCGTGAAGAACTGGTTTCGGTTGCGGCGCGTGGTGACGTTGTTCTGGTCGCCATACTCGTTGACGTCGAAGATGAATGTCTTCACGCGCAGGCCCGGGCGCTGCTTGGCGGTTTGGCTGGTCCAGCCAGTACCTCGAATGTCGTGCGTGTGAGCCCAGTACGAGTAGCCGATGATGGCGTCTCCCTTGGGGTTGGCGTTAACCGTATTGGGATTGCTCGTTTGACGCGTGGTGCCCGCGCCATCCGTGTAGTTCCGAACCACGCCTTTCTCGAAGTCCTGAACAACCCCGGTCCACGTGCTGAGATTGGGAATGTTGTTAGCGGTGTCGACTGCGGGAAAGCGGCTCCCGTCATGCGTATTGACGTCGCCGATGACCACGATGTTGTTCTTCAGACAGGCGTAGTTGCCGGTGTTGGAGCGGCCGCCGCCGAAGGGGTCGAGGTTGGTCCAGTCGGTGTAGACGGGGAAGCCGTCTTTCAACGCGTCGGTGATGCCGCTGATCGCGTCCGGGCTCGGCGACAGGCCTTGCATGTATCGCAAGGACTCGTAGTAGAGCTCGCTCACCGGGTCGTACATCTTGTACCGCCCGGGAGTGCCGGTGCGGCCAAATTTGTTGAGGTAGTTCACAACGCCGCTTATGCCCATGGCGTTGGAATCCGGGTTGGCCTTGAAGACGCCGGTGGTGGCGTCCCACTCGGCATTGGCATTGCCTCCAGACGGTGTGCTGTCCTGGCCGTTGATGTCGAAGGTCTTTGCGCCCACGTATTTCATGGGTGCGCGCAGCACGCCGCCATAGCGGCCGTTGTTGTAGCTGGCTGTCTGCTCGAGCAGGTACCCGAACGCGGCAAGCCGCAGCTGGTCGCTGTATTTCTGCACCACGCCGCCCGGCTTGAAGTTGCCACTTGGGTATTTGGTGCAGAAGGGATAGTCGCGGTTGTCGAGCAGATTACCGGCGCTGTCCTTCTGGCAAACCTGTACGCGGGCATAGAAAAATCCATCGGTTGAAAGGCCGGAGCCGCTGGATGGAGGGGTCCACGAACCGCTGTAGGGCACCGTGTAGCACTTTTTCACTGTGCCGCTGATCGGGTCGCCAAAGACGGCATTCGTGCACGCCGTGCTGGTGCTGACCGGCGCCACGTTCCATTTCTTGTCCGCGCCGTACCAGACTTCCTTGATGCCTGTGAAACTGCAGGTGCCGCCTTCGTTGGCGCACGAGCTGGCCGTGTTCGGGAGGTTCTTTTCGCTGGTGATGGGGCCGATGGCAGCTGTTGCGGATGACGCCCCGGCCAGCGTGTAGCTCCCTGTGTCCGTGCACGAGCCGCCTCTTGCCGTTCCGAAGTACATGCGGTTGAGCGTGTTGCCTACATAGATATCGTTGGCGCCTGCGGCCGTGATCATTGCGGCCGGAACGGCACCCCAGAATGTCTTTCCGCTCGTACCGCCGCCGCGCAAAAGCCGCTTCGCCGGAAAGTTGGTGCTGTTCCACATGCACACGGGATCGCCGTTCGGAATGACCGCGCGTTGAAGAATGGTCAGGTCGGTCGTGTCGATATAGCGATCGCCACCCGACAGGGCCAGTCGAAGCATGTCGATGGCGGAGTTGCCAGCCCAGTTCAGGAAATTGCCACTGAATGCATTGGGATATGTGTCTGCGCAGGTGCGGCTGGTGGCCGGGCCCACGCGATCGAAGCGCTTGTAGTCGGCAGCCGTGAAGCCGGTTGCGGGCGTCTCGGTGGGGGCGTTGTTGTACGAGTAGCAAGCCTCTGCGTCGTAGTAGCCAAGGTACTCGGTCGTATTGCTGTAGGTGTTGTCGTCGGCGCCGCCCGGGGTGTATTGCGCCCCTACCGTCGGGTATTCGACCGACAGTGCGAGCGCAAGCGTGGGCTTGTCGCCGGACGTGGTGGCGTAGAGAGGGTCGCTCGAAAGGCTGATGGCCTTGAACGCCGGCGCAGAGGTCTGGCTGTTGACTACGAAAGAAATCGTGAGTGCTGCAAGGGGCAGGCCAAACCACGCGGCCGCGCGCTTGCGGGGCGACCACAACCGCGGATGCGTTGCGAGCTCCCATGTGCGCGCGATCTTCGAAGCAAAGGCGCGAAGGGATTTGTTGTGTTTGTTCATGTGCACTGCCGCCTCAATCGCGGTAAAGAATTTGGGCGACGGCCTGGATGTCGTCGCGCGGACCAAAGCCCATTGCCGTTACCCGGTAGACGTAGGTGGGTGGCTTCTCGAAGGTCTTGTCGCGGTTCAGCGGATCGGAAATTGGCTCGACGATGTAGCGCGGCACCTTGGCAGGTTGAACGCCCGTTTCGCCTGCGGCAAAGGTGCGGCCGGTAAACAGGCCGAACGGGACTGTTTTGGCGCCAGTCGCCTCGCTGGTGAAGTCCGCGACCAGCCAGGCTGGCTTGCCGCTTTCCACCAGCGCGCAAAGGCCCTTGCTGTTGCCGGAGGAGCCGCAGCCAGCAGTGAAGTCGTTGGTGTTGTGCATGTCGGTGAACAGCGCCTTGCGGCTGGCCGTACCCGGACCGTGGATGTCGAACTCCGCATCCATCAGGGCCGCTTCAGCCGATTGCCATGCGACTTGCATGTCGCGGTCGTTTCGCGACCCTCGCTCGGCCATCATGGCAATCTGAGCGCCACCGACGCCCAGGATCGACACGATGATCAGGATCAGCATCACGACGATGAGCGATGCGCCGCGCTCTTGTCCGCGCAATGCGAAAGGAGATCTCGAGTAACGATGAAGGGGATATGTCATAGGCCCTGGTCGTTGCGCAGGTGAATGGTGAAAGAGACGGTCTGGCGCAGCCGGCCGTCCGGCGTGGGTTGAAACGAGGTGCCCACGTCGTTCGAGTTGGCAAATGCCGACCCCGCTGCGCCCGTCGCGGTGCCCTTGGCTGCGCCGAAGGGCCAGAAGGTCTGCGCGGCCGTGTCCTGGCTGGACCCGGTCGCACTGCGAAGCACCATGCCAATGCGGATGCTCCGGACGCGGCGCCAATTGGCTTTGGTGTTATTGGCGGAACCGGCAACCGTCATCTGGTCGGCCCGCAGGTAGCTGTCGGGCACATCCGGCACGGCTGTTGGCGCAGTTGGAGCGGCATTGGCCGTAACGCCGTCCACGCCATAAAGCACCTGAAAATTTTCCACACCTTGAATCACCGGCACGGTGGTCCAGGGGGCGGCGCCGGTGCTGGAATACGTGCACATCAGGGCCGGCTCCCCCTGGCTGATCGCCACATGGAAGATGCTGACGATGCGGCGGTCGTAGGCCTGGGCGACCTGGGCCGGATCCGTGTCCTTGGGATTCGGGACACTTGCCACAGTGTTGCCGGCGCAGTCGATCATGGTCTGATCGGCGACGGCGGCCTTCGTGCTGTCCTCGGAGTTGGTGTAGAGCTGCGAGGCCTGGTAGCGCAGGATGAGGATGTCGCTTCCGTAGCCCACCACGCTTGCCGTGCGCGCGGTCGATGCAGTCGTGGGATTGGTGGCGTCCAGCAAGGCGTTGTTGAAGCCGCCGAGGTTTGCTTCACGCGCGGCATCTTCCGACGCAGTACCAGCCGCAATGAAAACATCGCGATAGCCGGTTTGTGCGCCGACGCGCTGGATGAGGTCGGCCGCAAAACGGCCGCTGTCGCGCAACTGCGAAGCGGCGTCCACGGTGGTGAAACCGCGGCGCGCGACAGTGAGCGCGGCCACGGCAGCCAATACGATCACCAAGCCGATGACCATCGCCACCAGCAGCTCGATCAGCGTCAAGCCGCGCACGTGATGTTTCGAGCGGCGCATCACAGCGTGCTCCCGGCAGTAACGGGCAGCACCACGGAAGGCGCGCTGGCCTGGTCGAGGGCCGTATCTCCCCGGCGGGTGCTGGCGCGCGTCCAGCCAATCTTTACGACGACGATGTCAGTCGTTGCGCCGCTCGTGCAGGTCCATGTGGGAAGGCCCGATGTGCCATACGGGGCGGAGTCGTGGCAGATGCTGACGCGGGCGCCGGGAAGCTCGGCATCGACACGGCCCAGCCACTCCGTCAGCTGCGCCTGGGCCGTGGCTTCTGCGGTCGCGCAAGTCGACCCCACGGTCAAGCAGTAGCTCGGGGTTTCCGGCGCCAGCGGACTCGAAAAGTCACCGAGGTAAGGATTGCCGGTGCCAAGCAGCGCGATCGCCTTGTTGCCCCGCATCATTTCGGCAAATTCGCGTGCAAGAACAGTTGCGGCGGATTGCAGCCGGGCATCGCGGTTGGCTTGGAGCGAGGCCGCTTGCAGGCCCACCATCCCAAGCAAACCGAAAGACAACACCACGATGGCTATCAGCACTTCAATGAGGCTGAAGCCCGCGTGGCGGCGTGCGCGGCGGCGAGTAACAAGAAGGGTATTCATCGCACAATACTTTGCAAACGTGTCCAAATGTGACCGTGATGGTAAGTTTTGCCTTGCCATCCGGTCCTACCGCTCGTCTCTTGCCCGCAGCCATTCGTCGGCCCGCCGGTCGGCACAATCGGCGCATGACGTCCCGTGCAGCGCCCCTCGAGGCGGCCGTCCTCCCTTCCAAAACCATCGGCGCCGTCCGTGCCGGCTTGGTGGCCTTCCCATTCCTCTGCCCGCTGGTGGCCGGCCCTTCGGTCCAGGCCTGGCAGCTGTTCGCCACCTGGGTCTGCGTCGCCGCGCTGCTTCTGGCCATTCCGCCTAGCGCGCCGGCACGGGTGGTCTGGGCCTGGCTGGCGGCGGGAATGGCAGCGATCGTGATTTCTTCTTCTTTCTTCTCGTCCTCGCACGCCGCAGCCGCCGCTTCGTGGCTGCCGGCTGTCGTGGTGCTGGCCGCGATGGCCGCTGCGGCCTGCGTGGGAGCGGGCATGGCGCGCGGCGGACCCTCGGTTTCGGCGGCGTTGGCTGTGGGCATCCTGGTGGCCGGGCTGGTCAGTGCGGTGCTGGGCCTGCTCCAGTACTACGGGCTGGCCGAGCCGCTGGTGCCCTGGACCACCACGCCCGCGCTGGGCCAGGCCTACGGCAACCTGCGCCAGCGCAACCAGTTCGCCACGCTGATCAGCATGGCGCTGGTGGCGGCGCTATGGATTCACGCCACGCAGCCTTCGGTGCGCATGCGGCGCTGGCTGATGGCGGCGGCGTTGCTTTTGCTGGTGGCGGCGGCGGCGTCCACCTCGCGCACGGGCTTGGTTCAGTTGCTGTCGATCGTGGGGGTGGCCGCACTGATCGCGTGGCGGGAGCGCCGCGGCGTGGCCGGAGAAAGCGCGGCCGGCTCGGTTCGCTTCAGCCTGCCGCCGCCCTCGCTGCTGCTGGCCATGATTCCGGTCTATTTCGCCATCGCGTGGTTGCTGCCGCAGCTGGCGGCGGGCGAGGTCGAAGGCATGATGCGGCGCCTGCAGGAGGGCGCACCGGGCGACCACACGCGGGTCATCCTGTGGCGCAACGTGCTGACGCTGATCGGGCAGCATCCGCTCACGGGATGGGGCTGGGGCCAGCTGAGCTTCGCGCACTACAGCACGCTGTACGAGGGGCCGCGGTTCCCGGAGATCCTGGACAACGCGCACAACCTGCCGCTGCACCTGGCGGTGGAGCTGGGCATACCGGTGTCGGTGCTGATCTGCGGCGGGTTCGCGTGGATGGTGTTGGCGGCAAGGCCCTGGCGCGAGCGCGACCCGGCGCGGCTCATGGCGTGGGGCTTGATGGGCGCCATCGTGCTGCACAGCCTGCTCGAATATCCGCTCTGGTATGGGCCGTTTCAGCTGGCATTCGGGCTGTGCCTGGGAATGCTGTGGCCCAGCCGGCTCAATGCGTCCTTTCCGTCGCAATCAGGCTTCAAAGGCAAGTGGGCCGAAATGCCTGTGCTGCCTTCGGCCGCGGCGGCCGTGCTCGTGGCGGTGGTCGGCTATGCCACCTGGGACTACATCCGCATCAGCCAGATCTATCTGACGCGGGACGAGCGCTTGCCGGCTTATGAAGAAAACACGCTAGCGAAGGCCAAGGCTTCGTGGCTCTTTGCCAGGCAGGTGGATTTTGCGGAACTGACGCTCACGGCGGTGACCCATGACAACGCGGCCGCACTGCATTCGCTGGCCGAGCGCACACTGCATTTCTCGCCCGAGCCGCGCGTGATCGTCAAGCTGATTGAAAGCGCCGAACTGATGGGACAACGCCAGGAGGCCCGCGACCAGGCGGAGCGCTTTCGCATTGCGTTTCCCGAGGAGTACGAGCGCTGGCTCAGGGGCCAGTCCGTCGAGGCCGAGACGCCTTAGCGCGGCCCGGCTTCGGCCTCATCAATCCGCCACGTAGCTCCCCGACTTGCCGCCATGCTTCTCCAGCACGTGCACGTCGGTGATGCGCATTCCACGGTCCACCGCCTTGCACATGTCATAGATGGTGAGCAGCGCCACCTGCACGGCGGTCAGGGCTTCCATCTCGACGCCGGTCGGCCCCACGGTCTCGACCGTCGCGGTGCAGAAGACTTGCGGTGCATTGCCTTCTTCGGCCAGCGCAAAGGCCAGAGCCACGCGCGTGAGCGCAAGCGGGTGGCACAGCGGAATCAAATCGCTGGTTTTCTTGGCGGCCTGGATGCCTGCGATGCGCGCGATGCCGAGCACGTCGCCCTTCTTTGCGGTCCCCGATTCGATCAGCGCCAGCGTTGCGGGCTGCATCTCGATGCGGCCGGTGGCAACGGCCACGCGGTGGGTGGCGGGTTTGGCCGCAACGTCGACCATGTGGGCCTGGCCCTGCGCGTCAAAATGGGTGAGGGAACTCATGTGTGAACGATCGGTGTGTGGATGCATCATACGGGCCCGAGCCATGGACGAGGAATGCCACGCTTGACTCTTTCTGCCCCTAAAAAAAGTTCTGCTGCGCCCGCGCTGCGGGCCCTGTGCGCTACGGTTCTCATAGCGTCGCAAATATTGCTGCCGGTACCCGCCCGCGCGCAGCTGCAAGCGCTGCCGGGCCTGGGCGATGGCGGCGAGATGACCGCCAGTGCCGAGCGCAACCTGGGCGATCAGATCGCGCGCGAGCTCTACCGCGACACCGACTACATCGACGACCCGTCATCGCCGCCTATGTGCAGGAGATCTGGCAGCGCCTCTTGGCCGCCGCACGCCAGCGCGGCGAGCTTACGCCCGAACTGGACGAGCGCT
>Ga0102593_1001743_pt1 | contig 19633 bp, 20 predicted proteins | sample AraplaCol_mMS_r2_2_FD_76862 | JGI IMG/M metagenome (GOLD analysis project Ga0102593, IMG submission 76862) | Arabidopsis root microbial communities from North Carolina, USA - plate scrape MF_Col_mMS_r2 (SPADES assembly) (version 2) | ecosystem: Host-associated > Plants > Roots > Endosphere...
GGCATCGACGGTGGTCGCGAAGTTTTCGACATTGTCGTAGATTTCTACCCACTCGATCTTGCCCACCATCAGTGCGTGGCTCACGAGCGCATGTCCTGCCTCATGGACTGCGACGCGGTACAAGGTTTTCGGGTCGAGCGGAGGCGGCACTTGCACCTGCGATCTGACGTCTGAAATGTTGACATCTCTATTTTCTTTCCGGGCGATCCTTCTCGCTTCCCGGGCCAACCGTTCGATGTCAGCGCCGCTCTTGCCGGGCAGTCGTGCGGCGATTTCCTTAAGAGCTGCGTCACCCGCTAGGATGGGGAGATGAAACTCAAGGATTTCCCCTCGCGCTTTGGCGTCAGGCAAAGGAAATTTGACGTGTTTTTCAAGTCGACCGCTTCTTAATAGGGCAGGATCGATCCGCTCCGGATAGTTGCACGCACCGAGAACGACGACGCCCTCGCGACCCTCCGTTCCGTCAAGGCATTCCAAAAGGGCGTTCACGACTGTGGTCGAATAGGTCTCGTGGCGACTAGGAAACTTGGCTCGGTCGCCGATGGCGTCGAATTCATCGAGAAATAATAAACAGGGTGCATTTTCCTTGGCGGAACCGAATGCCTGGTACATGGCCTTCAGCATGTCACCGAGATCGCCGTCTTTATAGGACTGCCACTTGGGAATGGAAGTTGCTTCCAGATGCAGACCGCAATGGACCGCGAGAGCAGCTGCAAAGCGCGTCTTCCCTGTCCCAGGTGGCCCGTGCAACAAACAACCTTTGTCCACTTCGGCCCATGGAAGTTTTCCTTGTCGCCAGTCCTCAAGGTCTTTCTTTAAAGCCAAGGCCCACACGCTCGCTTCGCCGAAGCCTTTACTGACATCGAGAAGTTGTTCATTGCCAGGAGCGACCTTCGCAACCTTCAACAGCTTGATCGCGGCCCGGCTCGCTGGTTGGTCGCGACGGAAGATAGCTTCCATTCGTTCCGACGCTTGCTCAGCAATAACCGCCGCCTGTTCGTCGGTTAGGTTGCCGCACCTGCGAAAGACGCTGAGCGCTCGCAAGTGCCGGATATCGCAAATCGCAAGCCTGTCGAAGAGCGTGGCCGCCAGTTCGAAGTCCTCATGCACGACAGAGCCTTCTTGAGTGAAGACTATTAATTTCTCCCCGGACTCAAGGAGTTCGGCAGGATCGATTTCCCATCCTCGTTTGTGCTTGGAAGTAGGATGGAGGCAGAATTTGACGCCCTTCTTACCCTTCAAAATAATACTAGCCGCGCCATGGACGTCTTTCAGTTGCCAATGTGACGGGACGGCGACTACCGCGACGCAGGAGGGTTCGGAAAGGGCACCGATGTTTCTGCGAAACAACGCCACCAGGGCGCAATACGCTAGAAAATCTGTCGTAGACTTGCGGGCAATTGCCTGAAGATTCCGCTTTGTTAGCCTGAATTCTTTTGTTCGCGGTGTTTTCAGATGTTCGGCTGCTTCTTGCAGCTTCGCGATATAGCGGTCCAGGCTGTCGGTCAGAGCTTTGTCCATAGGTTCGCTCCCTTTCTTCGCTAGCCGATCAGCCCGTCGTCAAAATAGTACCACCTGCTGAGGGTCCTGCCGATTTTGCGCTTTTGATCGAGGTAAAAGAGTTCGCTCGTGACGCCCGGGCTTCCTTCCTTGATGTGCGGGTGACCGGACATCTCCCCAATAAGGCATGGCACCGAGCGCTGGACGAGCATGCAGTTGCGGATGACTACCGGGTCGACAGGTCCATTGAAGCCGCCGGGTGAGGCTAGGCTCTGTATGTCGGCAAGCAGCGACTGAAGTCGTGGGATTATCACGCTGGGCGGACCGCCAAACCATTTGTCGTTCATTCGAAGCCTCCTTCGATTCGGTTTCTGATTTCCGTGCGCGAGATGTAAACTGATTCGCGCAATAGAAGTAGGGTATTCGCCATTAGTATCGAATTTTCGCAATAGGTGCAGATATGTTGACATTTTTCGGAATTGGCATTTGTTCCGAAGAATGGCAGGGCTTCCAACTCATAGTCAGATTAGAGCGGCACGCTCGATGCTCGGGCTCAAACAGAGTGACCTTGCTAGCAAAGCTATGCTGACGCGAAGCGTTTTGCTTGGTCTTGAGCACCCTGGACGAAAGCATCCCGATAGGCTGGCGCTCTCCCGGTTACGCGATTTTCTGCTCGGCGAGGGCCTGATTTTCGTTGAAGCTACTGAAGTTGCGGGAGAAGGGGTCCGCTGGGCTCGACCCAGTGGACAGGATTGGATCGACTGCCTGAGAGTCGCCCGCGCGATGCTGGGCTGCACGTTGGATGAACTGTCAGAAAAGTCGAGTGTCGGCCGGTACGTCATCGCTCGTTTAGAAAAAACAGAGCGGAGAAGGACCAATGAAGAGGCGGCTTATCGGCTGCGTGAAGCCCTCTTTGGAAGCGGGGTCGTAATTCTTCCTGAGGAGATCGACGTCGGCGCTGGCGTACGTCTCCGGTTGAAGGGGCAAAAAGTGACCTCACCTGTGTGAGGGTGCCCGTTCACCGAAATGGGCGAGCAAAGGGGGGAATTTGGGCTGCTGCGCGAAAGCGTTATTGAACTAAACTTGAAATTGTTTTAGCTCTCGTAATCGTTGCTGGGGGCTACAATGAAATTCGATATTAACGGCCGCATCGATAACCTGCGAGTGCCATCCAACCGCACGGGTTTATCGTACTCTATCTATGAAGCAGTCAGTAATGCTGTGCACGCCATCGAAGAACGGTTCGGTGTTGCGGAGTTTGCAAAGCGCGGCGTAATTACCGTCAGCATCGACTTTGACAAGGATAAAAACCTCAAGCACGTCGCAGTCTCGGACAATGGTATTGGGTTGAATCCGAAGCATCTGAAGTCCTTTGAGACCTGCGATACTCGGGAGAAGCGGACCATTGGTGGTCGCGGTGTAGGACGTCTGATCTGGGCCAAGGTTTTTCAAGAGATTGCTGTCCAGAGCACTTATGAAGTAGGGCTGGATGGATGCGAACAGATTCAGTTCCAGTTCGACCCCAGGCTGGATGACTCACTTTTCGCATTGCAGCGCCGCGTTGGAAAAGTTGACGACGTCGGAACAAGTATCGTGCTGGGGAAAATTCGTCCGGACCAAAACGCGGCTATAGGCAAAGGTCCGCTCACACGCCAACTCTGCCATCACTTTTTCCCAATGTTCATCGCAGGCGGAATGCCAAAGCTGGTAGCTGCCATAGGCCCATCTCCCAGGGATATCGGTGCGTATCTTTCCGAGCGCGTGGAAAAACGACATGAAGAAGAGGTTTCACTGCCATTCAATGGCATCGGGGAAATCACTTTTACGCACGTCTACGTCGAAAAAAACATATCTCAAGGATTCTCCAACGCGGTTCTCCTTGCTGCGCAGGGAAGAGTGGTTGAGACCGTCGAAATCGATCAGAAATTTGCCTTGAGTGGTCTAGAGAACGGAAAGGCATATGTCTGCGTCGTCAGAGGAAAATTTCTGGACGACAATGTGGACCAAGAGCGCACATCCTTCAAAGCTTCTCAAGCTGAGATAGCTGCGATCCACAATGCTGCTTTGGAAGCTGCAGAATCGTTTCTCGGTCCTCATATAGAGTCGCTGCGCAAAGAACAGAAGAAGATTGTTCTCGATCTTCTTCAAGAACACCCGCAACTCTCAGTGTCCGTTTCAGATATTGACGGGTATGTCGCGAAGCTCACTCCCGGAATGTCCGACGAAGATATTGGGAAAAGCCTTTTCACCGTCCTCTATCGACATGAGAAGAAGGTCAGAGCGGACATCTCGTCTATTGCGGCGGATGCGACAGCCAACGTAACTCGACAACAGCAGATCGATACACTGGTGCAAAAGGTGAGCGATGACGCAAAGAGACGCCTAGCCGAATACACGATCAAGCGCCATCAGATCATACAGCTTGCAAAGTCGTTGCTGAAGTACACTGACGAAGAGAAGCGATCCTACCACTGGGAGCGCACTCTTCATGAAATTATCTGCCCGATGGGGAAAATGCTCAGCAGTAGAGAGTATGATGACCATAACCTCTGGCTGGTAGACGATCTTCTATCGTACTACAGCTTTTTTGCGTCAGATAAAGCGATGTCATCCTTTGGAATCGAAGGAGAGCGGAAAGAGCCAGACTTGATCTTCCTAAATCCTTACGGCTTCCGCCGGGAGGGCACGAACGATCCGGTGGTCGTCGTTGAATTTAAGCGTCCTGGCGATGAGCAAATGTCGAGCGACCCGGTCGATCAGGTTCTTGAATACGTCGAGAAGCTTAGAAGTAAGACCGTGCGCGATCAGGAGGGTTTGGTCGTGTCGGAAATTGGCGACGACACGCCGTTTGAATGCATCATTCTGTGCGATTTAACCGAGGGCGCGAAGAAGAGGTTTAAGCGAGGTCTCGCACACAACCCAACACCTGACGGACTTGGCTTCTATGGCTTTTCTCCAGCTCACCGCGCGTCTCTTCGCGTCCTCAGCTACAGCAAAGTTTTCAGAGATGCTGAAATGAGAAATCATAGCTTCTTCAATCGGCTTGGATTGTTACCCGAAGAGGTTCGTAGCGCACTCAGAGAACGAACAGATGCCGCCCGGAACGTGGCCGCAGAATGAGCGCTGTTTCAGCGCTCATTCTATCTGCGAAATTTATTCCATGCCCAGCGCGTTCATGTACGTCTGGAGGATAGATTCTTCTTCCAGGCGCTCATTGGCATCCTTCTTGCGAAGGCGGATGATGGTGCGGATGGCCTTGGTGTCATAACCGCGCCCCTTAGCCTCACCCATTACATCCTTAATATCGCCTGCAATCGCAGCTTTTTCTTCCTCAAGCCGTTCGATGCGCTCGATAAATTGGCGTAGTTCAGCAGCGGCTACATTACCGCTTTCTACTTCTTCCGACACGTTTTCGATCCTTAGTATTCGGAGCGGGTGACTTGACACCGCTGTGTTAATGAACATAGTTGCGGTTAAGATATGCTCGGTCTAACCGCTTGATTTCACAGTGAGAACATATTTTTTAGGGGGGTGAAGAAGCCCATTCCCTTGGCTTCGCCATAGACGTCCTTGATGTCGTCGGCGATGGTCTTCTTTTCTTCTTCCAGCCGTTCAATGCGCTCGATGAAAGCGCGAAGCTGGTCGCGGGCGACGCCATGAGCATCAGACATCGTGTTCTCCTGATTGGGGATGATCAATTCGAAGGCACGTGACTGCCGCGAAGCGGCGTCACGGTCAAGCCTGTTCGGGGTCGGCCAGGCTATTTGTTTGGGTTGTTCAGTTCAAAAGCAGCCTTTTGCACAGGTGAGGCCTCGTTCTGGTGGAGTTTTTTCCAGTCCTCGTAGGGCATGCCGTAGACCATCTCGCGCGATTCGTCTTTGGTGACGGGCGCGCCGTCGGCCTCGGCTGCCTCGCGATACCAGTTCGACAGGCAGTTGCGGCAAAAGCCGGCGAGGTTCATCAGGTCGATATTCTGCACGTCGCTGCGCTCGCGAAGATGCGCGACAAGGCGGCGGAATGCGGCGGCCTCGAATTCGGTCTGCTGTTGTTTGCTGAGCGCGGTCATCTCGCTCTCCTTTCAATAGGGGCCTGTGCGCGAGACGTGGACGTCGTATTCGTGCAAGGCGGGATCAGCGTTCATTGCCGCAAAGATCGGCGCGAGGCGCTCGGCCCATGCCGCTATGCCGGCCTCGTCTGCAATCAGGTCCTGACGGACTTCGAGCAGCGCATGCGGAATGCCGGTGATCATGCAGTGGCGGTACATGGTATCGCCCTTCAGTGCGCCATCATAGGGTTCGTTGTCGCCGACGATAAGATCGGGATCGGCGCGCAGCATGTCCAGTAGCGGGCCGACGGCGCGGTGATCGCTGTCCCAAAGCACGGCGGCGTGCCAGGGGCGGGGAATACCTTTCCAGGCGGGCGTGAAGGAGTGCAGCGACAGCACCAGCGGCGCCTTCCCGGTGGCGTTCGCCACCCTGTCGATCGTTGCGGCGACGGCGTGGTGATAGGGGCGATGGAAGGTTTCGATGCGGTTCTCCCACTCCTGCGGCGTGATCGGATGATTGCCGGATATGACGGCGCCGTCGGAGATTTTCATGATCAGGGTCGGATCGTCTTCGCCGCGGTTCGGGTCGATCAGCAGGCGCGAGAAGCCGCCGAGCACCGCGGGTACGCCGAGGCTTTCCGAAAGCTGCCGCGTCAGGCCCTCGATGCCGATGTCATAGGCGATGTGGCGGGTGAAGGCCGCCTCCGGCAGGCCGAGCCGGCCATAGTGTGCGGGAAGGCGGTTCACCGCGTGATCTGCGAGGATCACCATGCCTTTGTCATGTTTGCCGGATAGGATTTCGAAGGATTGGAAGTCGTCCATCAGGAATTGCCGTTCGTCATTGCGCAGTCGGGCAGTGATCGCATGCGTCCGCGCCAGGTTCAAGCGCCGCAGGCGGACAGAGGTTGAGCCGACCCTCGACGGGCGGTTTGTGAAAGGAAATATAATCGATTAGCATTGCGTTGACTTTCGCTTGACGGCGGCGCAAGAAGACAAGCATACGAATAACCGTGGAGCTATTTGGGAGCCGTGTTGATCCAAGCCGCGCCAAGTTTCCTCACGCGGTCCGGACCGCTGGTCCGTCTCGCTCTGTTTGCACTTGCAGCCTTTATGCCGTTCTTCATCGCAGATGCCGCGCGCGCCGATTTTCGCGTCTGCAACGGAACGCAAAATCTCGTCGGCGTGGCGATCGGCTATCGGGCCAAGGACGGCTGGATGACGGAAGGCTGGTGGCAGGTGCCGGCAACGACCTGCGCCGTGTTGATCGAGGGAGAATTGCAATCGCGTTATTATTACCTCTACGCAGAGGACGCCGCCCGGGGAGGACGATGGACGGGGGACGTGCAGATGTGCGTGGCGGAAAACGAGTTCAAGATCTCGGGTGTGCAGGATTGTTATGCCCGCGGTTACCAGAAGATGGGTTTCAAGGAATATGACACGGGCCGCCAGGGCAGCTGGATGGTTCAACTCTCCGACACCCCAGGGACGCAAGAAAGCCAGAATTGATGAAGCGTAATCGCAAAATTAAAATCCTCGCCACCCTCGGGCCCGCCTCCGCTGAGGAATCGATGATCGAGAAGCTGCATCAGGCCGGCGCCGATGTCTTCCGCATCAATATGAGCCATGCGAGCCACGACGTGATGCGTACGCTCATCCAGCGCATCCGCTCGGTCGAGGCGCGCTCCGGCCGGCCGATCGGCATTCTCGCCGACCTGCAGGGACCGAAACTGCGAGTCGGCAAGTTCGTCGACAGCAAGGTCGACCTGAAACCCGGCCAGACCTTCACGCTCGACAACAACGAAGCGCTCGGCGACCAGAACCGCGTCTATCTGCCGCATCCCGAGATCCTGGAATCGGTGCAGCCCGGCCACCGCCTGCTGATCGACGACGGCAAGCTCGCGCTGCGCGCCGAAAAATGCGATGGCAAAAGCATCGTTACCACCGTTATTTCGGGCACGCGCATCTCCGACCGCAAAGGCGTCAGCCTTCCCGACACGCTGCTCGGCGTCGGTGCGCTGACGGACAAGGACCGCGCCGATCTCGACGCCGTGCTTGCCACCGACGACGTCGACTGGGTGGCGCTTTCCTTCGTGCAGCGTCCTGACGACCTTGCCGAAGTGCGCAAGATCGCCCGCGGCCGTGTCGGCCTGATGTCGAAGATCGAAAAGCCGCAGGCTCTCGAGCGTATCGAGGAAATCATCGAGCTTTCCGATGCCTTGATGGTCGCTCGCGGCGATCTCGGCGTCGAAATGCCGCTCGAATCGGTTCCCGGCATCCAGAAGCAGTTGATCCGCGCCTGCCGCCGTTCGGGCAAGCCGGTGGTCGTCGCCACGCAGATGCTGGAATCGATGATCTCGGCGCCGGTGCCGACGCGCGCGGAAGTTTCCGACGTCGCAACCGCCGTCTTCGAAGGCGCCGATGCCGTCATGCTCTCGGCCGAGTCGGCCTCGGGGGACTATCCGGTCGAAGCCGTTTCGACCATGGCGTCGATTGCCACCGCCATCGAGCGCGAGCCGCATTATCCGGGCATCATCTATGCCCAGCGCGCCCAGCCGGAAGCGACCGGTGCCGATGCGATCTCGCTCGCTGCGCGCCAGATCGCCGAGACGCTGAAGCTGTCAGCGATCGTCTGCTACACCTCGTCGGGCACGACAGGCCTTCGCGCCTCACGTGAGCGTCCGCAGGTGCCGATCCTGGCGCTGTCGCCGATCATCAAGACGGCACGCCGTCTTGCCGTCGTCTGGGGCCTGCATTGCGTCGTCACGCATGACGCGACCGATCTCGACGACATGGTCAACCGCGCCTGCCGCATCGTCGCCGACGAAGGCTTCGGCAAGCCCGGCGACCGCATCATCATCTCGGCCGGCGTGCCGCTCGGCACACCCGGCGCCACGAATATGATCCGCATCGCCTATATCGGTTCCGACGGCCAGAGCGGCATCTGATCCGATCGCATCCCTTCGAAAGCCCGCCGCCTCAAAGAAGCGGCGGGCTTTTTCGTTGATGGCCGGGGCATTGCCAAGGGCGCCGGTGCATGCAAGTTTCCTCCCCTATAGCGCTAAAGCGCGTCGCGATCTTTCAGATTCGCTTGTCACGCTTTAGGTCTTTGTTTTTGCCCATGTCTTTATAGCAAAACCGCTGCACACTTTTGCGAGACATGCTCTAGGTTCGGAGGGATCATCATGGATATCGTTACGCTTATGGCTTTTGCAGCCGTTTCCTTTGTCGGTATCGCCACGCCGGGCCCGACAGTGCTGCTGGCGCTGACCAACGGTTCGCGGCATGGCCTGCGCCGGGCAATGGCCGGCATGATCGGTGCCGTCCTCTCCGATTTCGTGCTGATCGGTGCTGTGGCGGTCGGGCTCGGTGCGCTGCTGGCGGCATCGGAATTCTGGTTCTCGATGCTGAAATGGGCCGGTGCCGCCTATCTCGCCTTTCTCGGCATCATGCTGCTGCGCTCGAAGGGCGGGATCGATGCGGCGTTGAAAGCAGGTGCGCCGGCGGGGACGACGTCGACTTTCTCGATCGGGCTGAAGAGCTTCATGGTCGCGGCGACCAATCCGAAGGGCTATTTGTTCTTCTCGGCCTTCCTGCCGCAGTTCATCGATCCGGCGCTGCCGCAGGTAACGCAATATGGGCTGCTCGCGCTCACCTTTGCCGTGCTCGATTTCCTCATTATGTTCGGCTACGCCTTCTTCGGCTCGCAGGCGGTGCGTTTCCTGAAAACCTCGGGCGCCCTATGGCTGGAGCGCGCCTGCGGCGGCGCGCTGCTGGCGCTTGCCGGCTCGCTCGCCTTCTATCGCCGGGCCACCGTTTAAGGTCAGGCTTAAGGCAGGGATAGGTGGCCGACGCGATAGGCCTGCATGTGCTCAGCGCTCTCGGGGATCTCTCGCCATAGCCTGAAGCGCACCCGTGTCCATGTCGTCGGCTCGAAACCGCGGATGGAGGCGAGGGCGCCTGCCCGAACCTCTGCTTCAGCCTCAGCGCTTTCGGCGTCGCGAATATCAGCAAGCGGTGCGTGAGGGTCCATTTGTAGGACTTCGCGTGTGGCAAACCTGGCTGCGGCAATATCGGGCGAGATTTCCGCCTGCCAGACGATCCAGGTTTTTACCTGCGGCCAACCGAAGGCGCCGGCGAGCGTTTGGAAAGCGGGGCCGCAGAGGAAGTCGCTTGCCCCTTCCGGCTTTTGCCAGAGGTAGAAGGGCGCATAAAGATTGTCGGGGCTGGCGAATTCGCCATGGCGGGCGCTGAGATAGGCCTTGAAGCCGAGATTGGGAAAGCCGTCGAGCAGCGGTCCCTTGTCGCGGATTCGGCGGTCGATGATCGACATGTCGTAATCGGCGGGCAGGGTGAAGCTGTATTGCATGGCGATCATGATCGTGCCTCCACCGGCTGCAGCCATTCGACGATGCTGCCGTTTTCCGTTGCCTGAATGCTGAGATAGCCGAAGGGACTGTCATGGGCCGCGCCATGCCAGTGACGCTCGCCGGCCGCAAACCAGACGGCGTCGCCGGCGCGCAGTTCCGCGACGGGACCACCCTCGCTCTGCGCCAGCCCATGACCCGAAAGCACATAGAGCAACTGGCCTCGAGGGTGCGTATGCCAGCGGGTGATGGTCCCGGGATCGAGTGTGGCGCGCATGGCCGTGTTTTCGCCATCGGCGCTGCCTTCGAGCAGCATCTCGACCCAGAAAGGCGCCGTGGCGACACCCTCCGGCGAGCGCACCGCCCTTCCGGGGCGGCTGACCGTCATGGTCTTCGGGTTCAAAGCGCTCATCGTTGGCCTCCGGCCGCCCGCAGCGGCCAATCGGGGTCGGTCATCTGGGCGATGCCGTTGCCGAAGCACCAGTCCTCCGGGGCATTAGTGCTGATGACGATCATCACATCCTCGGGCCGGAGGCCCGGTGACTGCGCCAGCAGATCGGCGAGCCGCCGATAGAGCGCCGCCTTCATCTCGACCGTGCGAGGCCGGCCGATGGTGATCGAGATATAGACGAAATCGTTTGAGCGCGGCCCGGCAAGATAGCTGCTGTCGAAGATCAGCTCGTTTTCATCATGCTGATGGATGGCCTGAAAGCGGTCGTTTTCCGGCACGTCGAAGGTTTCGACCAGGGCGCGCTGGATGGTGTCGGCGAGTGCCGTAAGATACTCCGGCGACTTGCCTCTGCGGAGAGAAATGCGAACGAAGGGCATCGGGGGGCTCCATGGTTTGGGCCGTTCGTCGGCCTTGACAACAGCACCATCGCACGACACGATGGTACCGAAAATCAGAATTTTATGAACTGATAATCCTAAAAAATGGGATTGTATGATGCGACGGACGATCTTCGATCTCGATGTGCTTCGAGCCTTTTCGACCGGCATGGAACTCGGCAATTTCGCCAAGGCGGCCGAAAAGCTCGGACGTTCAACCTCGGCGGTGAGCGCGCAGCTGAAGAAGCTGGAGGAACAGGCGGGCACGCCGATCTTCCGCAAAGCGGGGCGCGGGCTGGCGCTCACCGATGCCGGCGAGACGATGCTCGGTTATGCCAGGCGGCTGCTGGAGTTGAATGACGAGGCGGCTGCGGCCGTGCACAGCATCGAGCTGGAAGGCTGGGTGCGGCTCGGCCTGCAGGAGGATTTTGGCGAGACCCTGCTGCCGGAGGTGCTCGGCCGCTTCGCGCGGGCGCATCCGAAGGTCCGCATCGAGGCGCGGGTGGTGCGCAATGTCGAACTGCTTGAGCGCGTCACCTCAGGCAAGCTTGATCTGGCGCTCGCCTGGAGCGACGGTACGGTGACGGCACATTGCGAACGGATCGGCGAGGTGTCGATGCGCTGGATCGGGCCTGCCGAGAGATCGCCCGGCTGGCATGCGGCAAGTGGCGAGCCGATACCGCTCGCCTCGCTGGAGGCGCCGTGCCTGATGCGCAGTGCGGCGACCCGGGCACTTGACGAGGCCGGCATTTCCTGGCGTCTCGCCTTCGTCAGCTCCAGCCTCGGCGGCCTCTGGGCAGCGGCGGCTGCAGGCCTCGGCATCACTATCCGCACACCGATCGGATTGCCGGCAAAGGTCCGGCCGCTGGCGCCGGAGACGATCGGCTTGCCTGATTTGCCGAAGCTCGGGCTGGTCCTGCATCGGGCCGAAGCCGAACCGCAGCCGGCGGCGGCCCGGCTTGCCGAGCTCGTGCTGCAGTCGGTGAATGGCGCGCTTCGCGGGACGGCGGCCTGACATTGCCGCATTGACCCTTCGATCGCGTGGCTATAGCTTCGGACTGCTATGAAGACGATCACTCTCAATATCGCTACGGCCTTCTTCTTGAGCCTTTAAAGCTCTGCCTTCGGGCATCGGAATATGCGGCCGCTTGCCAACCTTCGCGGCTGGCGCGTTGCCGTGGACTGCAACCACCCTGCATCTGGCCAAGGAAAGAGCCAGCAGGATTGGCGATAGAGAGATATTTCATGACATCGAATGTTTACCCACCGGCGCTGAGCGCCGCGCAGATCGAGCAATTCATCGAGGATGGCTTTATCCGGATCGACGAGGCTTTTCCCCGCGAATTGGCCCAGGAAGCTCGTGCCATCATGTGGTGCGATATTCCCTTCGGTGCGGATGATCCAAGAACATGGACGCAACCGGTCGTGCGGCTTGCCGGTTATGGTGGAGGCCCGTTCGAGAAAGCTGTCAACACACCGGTATTGCATTCGGCGTTCGACCAGCTTGTCGGCAGAGGGCGCTGGGAGCCACGCACCGGGCTTGGCAGTTTCCCGGTGCGCTTTCCCCATCCGGACGATCCCGGCGATGCCGGCTGGCATGTCGATCTGAGCTTTCCCGGTGGGGGTTCCGATCCGAACGAGCAGCGGGACTTTTCCGCCTGGCGGGTGAATATCACCTCGCGCGGACGGGCGCTGCTGATGCTTTTCCTGTTCTCGGATGTCGGGGAAGAGGATGCGCCGACCCGCATCCGTATCGGCTCGCACAAGGATGTCGCGCGCCTTCTGGCACCGGCGGGTGAGGCGGGTATGGCCCATCTCCGGCTGGAGCATGTCGGTGAAGCCCGGCCGCTGGCCTTGGCGACGGGGCAGGCCGGCACGGTCTATCTGTGCCATCCATTCCTGATCCATGCAGCACAAAAGCATGGCGGCAATGAACCGCGCTTCATGGGACAGCCCGGCCTTGCACCGTCCGAACCGCTTCGGCTTGAGCGGAAGGACGGCGTCTATTCGCCGGTCGAGATAGCAATCCGCCGGGCGCTTCACTCCATCTGACGGTTGAATGCGGCATTCGGCTCAAGAGAGCCGGATGCCTCACGATGCCCTCAGCCGAAGCGTTCCAACGCCATGGCGAAGATATCTGCATCGACATTGCCGCCGGAGGTGACGGCGACCACCGTGTCGCTTTCCAGCGCCTCGCCATGGAAGAGGGCGGCGGCGAGCGCCACCGCGCCGCCCGGCTCGACCACGATCTTCAGCCTGACGAAGGCGAGCGCCATGGCGCGCAGCGCCTCTTCGTCGGTGACGACGATGCCGGCGCCGGCGAGGCGCTTGAGGATCGGGAAGGTGATATTTCCCGGCTGCGGCGTGACGATCGCATCGCAGATAGAGCCTGATATCGCCACGTTGCGCTCGATCCTGCCGGAGGCGAGCGAGCGGGCGGTGTCGTCGAAATCCTTGGGCTCGCAGGGCCGGACGCGAAAGCCGGGGGCGCTGGCTTCAAGCGCGAGCGCGATGCCGGAGGTCAATCCGCCGCCCCCGCAGGGCACGAGGACTTCGGCTGATGTCACGCCTTCCTCTTCCGCCTGCTCGGAGATTTCGAGGCCGGTCGTGCCCTGGCCGGCGATGACAAGCGGTTCGTCGAAGGGCTTGATCAGCGTCAGGCCGCGCTCGGCCGACAGCCTCGCGCCGATCTCGTCGCGGTCCTCGTTGACGCGGTCGTAGAGCACCACCTCGGCGCCGAAGGCGCGGGTGTTGGCGATCTTCAGCTTCGGCGCGTCGCTCGGCATGATGATGACGGAGGGCACATTGTGCAGCTTGGCGGCAAGGGCGACACCCTGGGCATGGTTGCCGGAGGAAAACGCGATAACGCCCTTCGCGCGCACTGCCGGATCGAGGCCGGAGACGGCCGACCAGCCGCCGCGAAACTTGAACGAGCCGGAATGCTGCAGGCATTCGGCCTTCACGAACAGACGCCGGCCGGCGATCTCGTTCAGGAAGGGAGAGGAGAGAAGCGGCGTGCGCCTCGCGTGGCCGCGCAGACGGGCGCGGGCGGCGACAATCATTTCAATGCTGGCCATTCGGGAATCGTCCTGCTTGCGGGTTCGCTCATGCTTAGGGCGCGGCCAGCCATTTGTGAACGGCGACTTTGTCACCGTGACATGAATGGCCTGTCGCATTTGCCGCCCGCTGCTGGCGACCGTCAGTAGCCGTTCGCCGAGCCTTCCGCCGCGCGGCTGTCCATGGCGCCGTTATAGCGCGCACCACCGCCCTTTTCGATGGCGGCGAGGCTTTTGCCGCCGACGAGGATGCCGGCGGCCTGGCCCCAGAGCGGCGCATCATTGCCGCCGTCGAAGCTGTAGCCCATGGCGGCGAGGGTCTTTTCCGTATCGGGCGAAATTGCATAGGGTTCGAGATAGACCTTGTCGGGCTGCCATTGATGGTGGATACGCGGCGCATTCACCGCCTGGCTGATATCCATGCCGAAATCGACGACGTTCAGGATCGCCTCCAGCGTGATGGTGATGATGCGCGAGCCGCCGGGGCTGCCGATCACCATGAAGGGCTTGCCGTCCTTGGTGACGATCGTCGGGCTCATCGAGGAGAGCGGTGTCTTCTTCGGAGCGATGGCGTTCGCCTCGCCCTGGACGAGGCCATAAAGGTTCGGCACGCCGGGCTTGGAGGTGAAATCGTCCATCTCGTTGTTGAGCAGGACGCCGGTGCCGGGCGCGACGACCGCGGCGCCGAAAGACCCGTTCAGCGTATAGGTGACGGCAACCGCATTGCCCTCGTCGTCGATGATCGAATAATGCGTCGTCTCGGTGCTTTCCTTGCCGCCGAGCGGTTTAAGGTTGGCCGACGTGCCGGCCTTGTAGGGATCGATCTTGGCAGCGATCTCCTTGGCATAGGTCTTGTCGATGAGCTTTGCGACGGGGTTCTCGACGAAATCGGGATCGCCGAGCGCAGCGTTGCGGTCGACATAGGCGTAGCGCATGGCCTCGACCATCACATGCGCGGTGTCGGCCGAGCCGTAGCCCAGGTAGGAAAGCGGATAACCTTCCAGAACGTTGAGGATCTCGCAGATTATGACACCGCCGGAGGAAGGCGGCGGCGAGGAGATGATGTCGTAACCGCGATAATTACATTCGACCGGCTTCAACTCGCGCACGGCATATTGCTCGAAATCTTGCCTGGCGAGGATACCGCCCTTGGCCTGGCTTGCCTTGACGATCGCCTCGGCGGGCGCAGCCTTGTAGAAGGCGTCAGGACCTTTTTCGGAAATGGCCGCCAGGACCGCGGCAAGGTCGGGCTGCTGGAGCTTTTCACCCGATGCGTAGGCTTTGCCATCGGGTTTCAGGAAAATCTTCGCCGCCGCCTCGTCCTTGGCGAGCCGTTTGGCGCTGCCGGCGAAACTTGCGGCATCGCCCTGTTCCAGCGTGTAGCCTTCCCTGGCGAAACGAAGTGCCGGTGCGATCAGATCCTGGCGCGGCTTTGTGCCGTATTTCTCGCGCGCGGTTTCGAAGCCCATGACGGAACCGGGAACGCCGACGGCAAGATAGCCGTCGAGGCTGGCGCGCGGCACGATATCGCCTTTGGCATCGAGATACATGGTCTTCGTGGCGGCAAGCGGCGCGCGTTCGCGGAAATCGAGGAAGGTCTTGGTGCCGTCCTTCAGGCGGATGGTCATGAAGCCGCCTCCGCCGAGATTGCCGGCCGAGGGATAGACGACCGCCAGCGCATAGCCGACGGCGACGGCTGCATCGACGGCATTGCCGCCGCCCTTCAGCACCTCGACGCCGACATCGGTCGCCAGATGCTGGGCGGTGACGACCATGCCGTGCTCGGCCTCGACAGGCGCGGGCGAGGCGGCGAAGGCCGACGTCAGGCTCAGCGACAGTGCCGAAATGACGGAGATCGTGCCGATATGCAGGCGGTCCATGATTTCCCCTCCTATGGACAATGATGGAAAACATATGGGGCTGCGACGGCCCGAGGCAATGCAAGGGATTAGCTTTAGGCAAGAAGCTCGGCGAGTTTCCGGTTGGTGTCTTCATCGTCCAGCGGCGTGTAGACAACGAGCTTCATCTCCGGCCGGCTCGTCAATGTCAGCCCTGTATGCTCGAAGGACATGCGGCCTTTAACCGGATGATCGATGCGCTTGATACCCGACAGCGGGCTGACGACCTCGTGGCGCTGCCACCAATCACGAAATTCAGAGCTTGCCTGTTTCAGCAGTGCGATTAGGCGCTCGAAATCCGGATCACCGGCATAACGCGCGCTGTCGGCGCGAAACATCGCCAGTGAGACGCGGGCAACCGCCTCCCAATCGACGAGCAGCCGGCGATGCGCCGGGTCGGCGAAGAGGCGATGCATAGTGTTGCGCTCGTCACGGTCGAGTGTGTCATAACCACCGAAGAGTACTTCGGCGGCGCGGTTCCAGGCGAGCACATCCCACCGGCGGCCAAGCACATAGGCCGGTTGGTGGGTGAGGTTGGCGAGCATGCGCTTCAGCGGTTCGTCGACGAATTCGGGCGCGCTGGATACTGTCTGCGCCGTCTGGCGGTCGTTGAGGGTGAAGAGATGTTGGCGCTCGGCCTCGTCGAGGTGCAGCGCATCGGCAAGGGCATTGAGCACCTGTGCCGAGGGTCTGATGTCACGGCCCTGTTCCAGCCATGTGTACCAGGTGGTGCCGACGCCGGCGAGCATGGCGAGTTCCTCACGCCTCAGACCTGGCGTGCGCCGGCGAAAACCCTCCGGCAAGCCGACTTCGGACGGCGCCAGCCGCTCGCGACGAGAACGCAGGAAGGCTGCGAATTCACGGCGGCGGGCTTCGAATGTATCGGCTCTCTGGTCCATGCCGGGGATCATATCAGTATTGATACCAGGATAAAAATGGAACTGTTTGACATTTCCAGGCGGCGCATGATGCAGGCGTCGCGGGTGATTGAAGCGCCTGCGGCTCGACTAGAACAGGATGATTTTAGGCCCGGTCGGCCTAAAGTCTGAATCCTGTTCTAAATTCAAGAGTTAGAGCATGATGTCGTCCGAAAACCGCTCATACTTTTCGGCATCATGCTCTAATCAAGGAGCAGCATCATGTCTTTACAGCATGTCGTCGTCATCGGCGGTTCTTCCGGCATCGGCCTTACTACGGCGAAACTACTTTTGAAACAGGGATATACGGTCACCATTGCGGGCCGTGATGGTGACAAACTTGCCGCGGCAAAAGCATCGCTCGACGGTGATCTGCGCAGCCTCGTGCTCGATGCGGCGAAGCTATCCGCACTCGGGAAGGCTTTTTCCGGGATCGGCGCGTTCGATCATCTGGTGCTGGCGATGGGCAGCGGTCACGGCGCCGGGCCTTTTGCTACACTCGACATGGCTGATCTGCTGGCCGGGTTCCAGACCAAGCTCATTCCGCATGCCGCGGCAGCCCAGGCGGCGCTGCCGCTGTTGCAGCCGGGCGGCAGCATCACCTTCGTTTCGGCGGTCAGTGCGCAGGCCGCGATGCCCGGTACGGCTGGGCTTGCTGCCGTCAATGCCGGCATCGAGGCAATGGTGCCGGTGCTGGCCGCCGAATTGAAGCCGTTGCGTGTCAACGGCGTTTCACCTGGGGTCATCGATACGCCGTGGTGGAGTTTCCTGCCCTCGGAGCAGCGTGACAACGTCTTTGCGGACTTCGCCAGCCGCACGCCGGTCGGTCGCGTCGGCAGGCCGGAGGATATCGCGGAGGCGATCGCCTTCCTGATCGGAAACGGCTTCATGAGTGGCCACGTGATCACCTGCGACGGCGGTGTGCGTCTCAGCGCCTGATGCGGGTTTCGGTGTTGCTGCCGATGGTTTCACCGGCGGAAACTCGAGCCGTAGAGGTTATGCGCCGTGAAGGGCGCCTGGCCGCAACGATGGCACGGCTGCAAGCGTTCGATCGCGTGATGCGGCGGCGAGCCTCTCTTCGGCCCGGCGCGCGATCGCCTGCAGGTCGCGCGGCATGCCGGCGATCTTCTCGATGGCGGCAATGGCGACATCGGTTGCGAGATAATCCGGCTTGTGGCCGACGCCGCGAACGGTGATGAGTTCGGAGCCTGCTATATCACGGGCCAGGCCGCGTGAATGCAGGTGCTCCCAGACGATCTCGTCACTGTCGCCTGTGATGATGACGGTCGGCGCGGTGATCTGAGAATAGCGCGGCGACTGTTCCTTCACATAGGCAAGCAGTCTCTTGAAATCGGCGGCATTGTTGTGGAAAGCGTCGGGCCGCAGCACCAGCGAGGGACCGGTCCTTTCGATGTAATCGGCGGGGCGCGGATTGGGGTGGAAGACGTTCCGCGTTCCGCGTTCCAGCCGGCTGAGACCGAGCGGCACGACGATCGCGTGGTTGAAGAGCCAGCCGAGGACCGGCACGGTTGCGACGTGATAATACCAGTCGATGCCGCCCGGCCAGGGGTGGGTGGCGGGGGCGAGGAAAAGCAGGCCCGAGGTCTTGTCGGGATGGCGCAGACCGAAAGCGGCGGTGATTGCGCCGCCGAAGGAATGGCCGACGATGACAGCTTTTTCGATGCCGCGCTTTTCCATCAGGCTGGCGATCGCATCGGCCTGACCGGAAGGGACAGCGTTGTCAGGGCCGCCGCGTTCGGAATAACCGTGGCCGGGACGATCGACGAAGAGCATCTCGGCCCGGCCTTCGAGTGCTGCGCGAAAGGCGACGACCTGGTCGAGCAGATTGCCGCTGGCGCCGTGAATGAAGACGAGGGCCGGCAGGTCGGCGCCTTCGGGACGCTCGATATGGACGGCATTCATGCGGTAGCCGCCGACATCCGTCAGTTCGCCGATATTCGGATAGGTCTGTTCGAATTGCCGCGCCTTGTAGGAGGAGTAACCGATAGCGGCGGCGAGCGGGGCGAGAAGAGCGGAAACTTCTGCAAGCATGATCTTAACGGGCGATAGTTGCGGCGGTTTTGCCGAGAGCGGACGCGCTGCGTCGTTTCCCGTCTAAAGTTCTAAATTGCGCGGCTTGGCCGGAGGTCAAGATCAACGCCCGAGGATCAGGTGCGGTTGCCGGCAAGTTTTTCAGCAAGCGTGTTGACCTGTTCCTGCGCGGTGCGTTCGGCGGGGTAGATGTCAAGAAAACGCTCCCAGGCCTTCAAGGTCAGCTGGTCGTTGCCGGAATTGCTGAGGATCGCCGCCATGCCGGAGAGCGCGCCGAAATGGCGCGGCTCGAGATCGAGCACCCGTTCGATATCGGACATCGACTTGCGATAATTGCCCATGACGAAGTTCAGCGTCGCGCGGCGGTTCCAGCTTTCGGCATAATCGGGTTTCAGCGCGATCGCCTCGTCAAGGAAATCGAGGGCGGCGGGATTGCGCTTTTCCTCGATCGCCTTGTCGGCCCACTGCATCAGCAGATTGATCGTGGCGCTGCCGGAATCGTTCCATTCGATGCGGATCTCATTGGCGATGCCGCTGGCTTTGTCGGGGTCGCGCTCGCGTTTCAGCTGGCTGAAGAGTTGGTCGAGGTGCTGTTTCGGCGAATTGTTGGCATCCGCCGGCTCGACGATAACCTCCTTTTTCGTGGCGGCGGCCGGCTTTTCCGCGGCGGCGGCCGGAAAGGAGGAGGTGAGCAGAATGAGGGCAAGCGGCAGCGCCGCTGATGTCAAAGCAAAAAAGCGCATGGCGGGCATATTAGCCCGCCAGCGCCGAAGATCAAACAAATTTGACGTGATCACCGCAGCGACCCACCGGATATATCTGCCAGCGCAAGCTCACGCGGCAGGGCGATCCGGACGCGCGAAATCAGCCCTGACGAGCCTTGAAGCGCGGGTTCAGCTTGTTGATGATGTAGATGCGGCCCTTGCGGCGAACCAGACGGTTGTCACGGTGACGAGCCTTGAGCGACTTGAGC
>Ga0102593_1001745_pt1 | contig 19619 bp, 21 predicted proteins | sample AraplaCol_mMS_r2_2_FD_76862 | JGI IMG/M metagenome (GOLD analysis project Ga0102593, IMG submission 76862) | Arabidopsis root microbial communities from North Carolina, USA - plate scrape MF_Col_mMS_r2 (SPADES assembly) (version 2) | ecosystem: Host-associated > Plants > Roots > Endosphere...
GCCACACGCTTGCGCTGACCCAGAAGGCCGAAGCGGTCCTCAAACGGCTGACGGCTATTCATCTGAGCGAGATTCGCGAGATGGCGCCACGGCTGATCGCCATCCTGCACGGCCTCCAGGATGGAGTGGAGCTAAATGGTCGCGCGAACATAGGTAGTCAGAAAAGCAATCCGTTTGAAACATGGATGTCAAACGTAAAGAGTCGATAGACGTACCTCTTACTACGGGATCCGATGCAAGAAGCCTCACATCAGGGCGGCACTCCGTGGCTTGCCTCGCCCAAGAGGACAACGTGCTTGTCAGCGAAACGGTCGAACAGATCGCCGAAGTGCGGATCGTGAAATTGGCTAAACGGTTCCGCTGCCTCTTTGATCAACGCCGGCAACGCCGGGCGACTACGGATCGGAGGAAGATCGGGTCGGTGCCATCCCTCCCATTGCCGCCAGCAACCGCTCATCGCGAAGGCCACGACCACGCAAATGCCGTTCAACCATGAGATCGCGTGAGTAGGCCATATCCAGCATGGGGAGATCCTCCTCCCCACCGAACGACGGAACGGCCTAAAGGTTGCGGCGCTCGCATCATCCCGGTTTTCTGGATGCGTCAGGAAACCCCAAATGCGTTCGAAGCATGCATCCAGAAATCAGGGACTCGTTCGGGGGGACGTTCTCTAGCCGCATCCATCAAATTTTCCCTGCTGATCAGGAGCGTCAGAGGGCGGATCCCGATCGCTCATGCGCTAGACGGGTTCGAACGCTGGCCCGCCACGTCATCGTAGCGCGCGGATCGAGTTAATCCCGGAAAAAAACTTGCGGCCTACGCCTTGAACACAGGCCAGTTCGAGGGCCAAGGCGTGTTTCAAGCTCAAGACCCGGGTGGTGCTATCGCCGACACGAGCGACACGGCGAAGGTAGTGGAGCCAGAGCCTGCCGATGCCGCGCCGGCTGAAAGCGAGGCCGAGCCTTCAAAATGCAAACGATATCGAAGCGGCGGGTATCAGGATTGATCTGTCGAGGATGGGCTGTCAGAAATGACTTATCGAGCAACGCTAAACGCGGCGATGAATCAGGGATCGACAATCGCAACGTTCAGGTCATCGAGTACATTCGCGAGACCCGGCGCCCGTATCAGCTTTGTTGCGCCGACTGCCTTCAGCTTCCCGATGGCTCGATCAAACACCGCAAGATTCGTGTGCCCGTTTAGCCTTGACGGATAAATGATGCCGTCGACCTGATCTCGATGTTCATGGAATGCAACAGCCCATTTGCGAGCAAGGGATTGCTTGGAGGATTTTGCCACATCCGTCGGCACACCCATCTTGATCGCTCCGTCGTCGCGCAGATCAATCATCGTCAGTGGGTCGATCACCTCGATCTGCGCGTACTGTCGGTTGTGAAGCGCTGACTCGGAAATGGGGAGATCGCCGATCGAGCCATCGCGTTGGTCTCGCAGTACGGCTTCGAGAAAGCATACTTTGATGGTGCCGCCCATGTAGAGGACCCCAAAGCGATTGGCGGGCTTGCGGCGCCGCGGATCGCTGAAGCGGCTCGGTGTCTTTCCGAAGCCGAGCGGATCAGGGTATCTATCGAGGTAGATGCGGCCGAACCGTGAGCCGGGCGCGACGACGTGTAGATGCAGGCGTGCTGTTTCGAAGCCGACGGGCGGCAGTGCACTTCCCATTTACCGGAAATCTCGCCCAACGCTTTCCGCTACCGCGATCACCTGCTTAGTCCGTCCACGCTCCAGTGCTTCACGACCCGTCAGACCATCCAGTTCACCATGCGGCTGGACCAGGAAGCGATAGACTGCCCAGGCTCCACCGAGCATTTCGTGAAGGATAGGGAGTGCAGCAAATGGCTTGCCATCGGAATCGAGCTGCCAATCGGGGAAGCGATACCCACGCTTGGCCCCGTCGAGGCCGAGCACAAGACCGTTTTGCCGCTTGGTATTGATTGTCACCCGCGTCGTGCCGAGCAGGCGAGCAAAGTCGTCAGCGCTGAGCATTTCGGCGCGCTCGAGGATTTCTGCTGCTTTCGAGCGTCCGCGTGCCCGGGCTGCGGCAAGAGCTTGCTCAAGGCCAGCATCTGCGGTGTTGTCCTCCTCAGATGGCGCAGGGGCGGCCAATGCGTCGTCTTCGACCGGGGTTACGACCATCTCGCCTTCTGGATCGACGTCAACGCGGAAGCTTACACGTCTGCCGGCGGTTCGACTCCTTGAAATGGCCTGACCATATTGCTGCAGCAGTGTCTGCACGCGCTTCGGCTTGTCGGACAGGACTTTGGTCGCACTATCCGGAACTTTGATTTTGAAGCCGCTCATGCCTTCCGGCAGCGCACCGGCGCCTGTCGCCAGGAAAAAAGCCATGGACCTATCTGGTCCATCCCTGCGGGTCGAGCCGCCCTTGATGCTGGGTTTTGCCTTGGGAGATGCCATAACTTGCCTCCATACAGAAGTACTTATATGGCAAAGATGGATAAGTTCGTCAAGTTGGTAAAGGCATTTTTAGTCCATGGCACGCATAAGGCCAGGCGATCCAGAGCGAGGGCACAGGAGCGAAGGACCCAATTGCCGACGCCGTAATGCTTCCGGATGGCCGCTCCGTCAATGTGGGGCATTATGGCGGCGCTCCAGCGGCAGTCGTTCTCAAGTCAGACGGCGGCCTCGATACATCCGTTTCAAACGACGGCGTCATCGAGCTCCCCAACGAAAAGGTCAAATCAGGTTTCAACGCCGCCTTCCTGTCCCCGGATGGGAAACGCATCGCGATCACAAGTGACGTTGACGAAAAAGGAGCGCGCCTGGTTGTTCTGAGCGAGGAGAATTGAAACCGCGGCGCCCTTCGTGCGATGAGCGCCACCCATTAAGCTTTGTATCAAGCCCCGGTAGTCGCTTGCAGTTGGTTCAGGTCAAGGCGCGAGCGCAGCAGAAGCGAGATCACCATCCGATTGACCTCGGAGCACCTCGACAAGCTCCAGAAAATAAGCCTGTGCGACTGTCGGAATCCAATCCTTCCGCAAGGTAAGGCCAATGGGTCTTGCTGTATGTTCAAGATCTACAGGAAGAGCTCTGATAAGACCCCTCACGAACAGACAGGACACCACGAACAGCTTAGGCGCGGCGGTGGAAGCCGATACGATAAACTACGCCATGGCCGGCGCTTCGCTGCGGATCGAGAAACCGGTCTTCCACCCGGGTGCCTGGTCGCCGCAGTTCGAGGTGGGCATCGAGCATGAATTCGAAAACACCTATGGTAGCTATACTGGCGAAGAAAACTACCTCGCCACCAAAGTTGGCTTCGGCCGCCGCTTTGGCAACTCGGGATACTTCAATGTGGCTTATTCCCGAGAGGACGGGTTCACCGGCGCCCGACATCAGCAGGCGTTGACCTTCATCTACTCGCTGACCTTCTGACAGCACACCTTAACGAGCGACAACAACTCGGAGCCAAGTCTTGGAATTTGGCTCCTTGCTACACCTTATCCCCGGCCCTGGATTTTAGGCGTCGCGCTGTCTGACGCTCACCTTCGAGGCCGCAGGCATAACCTTTCAGAGTGAAGGTGAGATTACCGATGGAGGAATAGGCGTCCGCCTTCGATCGCAGGATCGGCATTAGACGTGGACAGGGATACATGTACGAGTTTGCTTGGTGTTCTTGAGCGGATACGAACCCGCGACCCCTACATTACGCAGATCTGGATCTTGAGCAGCGCTCATCGCGGTTTCAACTGGATGGCTGCACCATAAACAAGGTTCTGGCCTTTACCCCTCTCTTCGGCGAAGGCTGCCAACAATGGTGCTGATCTCTTCCTCCAAATGCCGTCCGCGATAAACGAACGACGTTTCGTGGCGCGCGTATTGACCATCTCGATCGGCGCTGAGCCAGTTGTATGACCCGACGCAAAGAAGGTCAGTGTCGATCGCTACGATCTTGCTATGCAGCTTCGGGAGCTTGTGCAGCCGAACCCCCTGCTGCCGATGGATTGACCCAGATGGAAGCGGTCGAAAAGGCATGCTCATAGATTAGGCCGAGGTTGAGCAGCGGATCAGCGAACACGTCGACTTCGGCGCCCCGCTGGACGGCGGCGTTGAAGGCCGCAAGGATTCCAACTCGTTCCATCGTTGAAGCGATCACCCACGGGCTGACGATGGTGTAGCGGCGTCGACCCTCAGACAGCGCATTCAGCAGGAAGGCATGATGCCCAGCTGCATCTCGAAGCATTTGAATCTGACCGCTCCCCTGCTTCAGGTCCTCGCGCGGCTCGACCGCAAACTCAAGCGCGTTCCGCTCTGACGCGAACAGGAAGTCCGCGAAGAGAGCCCTTGGCGACCCGGCTTTCGCGGCCGCCATAACGTCCATATCGGCAAATACCAGACAACTGTCCTTTGCCCGCGAGACCATCACGTTCAGCATACTTGGCGAAGCGTCGACGAAACCACCGTCAGCATGTATCTAGTAGACGGGCGAGAAGATCACGACGGATCGCTCAGCGCCTTGAAGCGCGTGGACTGTTCCGATTGTCATCCCTACGCGGCCGTCGAGAGCGTGATGACGCCCCCGAGAGGCATGGCGTCGCGTGCGTTTACGACCAGGTTCAGGAGTGCGGTCTCCGACTGGTTGGCGTCGGCCTGAACTTTCGGCAGAGCCAGCGGGAAACTCGTGACAATTTCGATCGACGGGCCGATCGACCGCTGAAGCAGGCCCGCCATTCCCTTCACGAGGTCGGACACGTCGACCGGCTCAAGCTTGAGTTCCTGCTTGCGGGAGAAGGCAAGCAGCCGCTGTGTCACGGCCGCGCCCCGTTTTGCCCCTTGGATGGCGTTCTCGATCAGATCCTGACCGGCGAGAGCCCGTTTCTTCGCGATCTCGAGACTGCCTAGAATGGCCATCAGTAGATTGTTGAAGTCGTGCGCGACGCCGCCCATGAGCTGGCCTACGGCTTCCATCTTTTGGGCCTGGAAGAGTTCGAGCTGTGCTCGCTCGTGCTTCCTGCGTCTGTCACCTCTCCGTAATGTCGCGCGTAATCTTGGCAAAGCCGATGAGCGTGCCGTCTTCTGCCCGAATAGGGTCGATGATGACATCTGCCCAAAAGCGCGTCCCATCCTTTCTGACCCGCCAGCCTTCTCTTTCGAACCGGCCCTCGGATGCGGCGATTTCTAGCGCTCTTCTTGGCAGATCGTCGGCCTTGTCCTCGTCGGTATAGAACTGCGAGAAATGCCTACCAATGATCTCTTCGGGTTCGTATCCCTTGATGCGGCGGGCGCCCGCATTCCAACTCGATACGTGACCGTTCGGATCGAGCATGTAGATGGCATAGTCGATCACGCCTTCGACCAGCACGCGAAACTGCTCCTCGCTTCGGTTCGGATCTTCGGTCTGCCTACGCTCTAAAAGGTCGATGGTCATGCGGAATTCCGATTGCGTGTTTCTCGAGGTAACTAGTTATCCGCCCTGGATTCGCAAGCCCAAGTCCAACTGGAAGCAAGACATTGAGCCCGTGATTGCGCTCCGGCGTTAACCCATTGCCGAAGAATACGTTTCCATCAATTCGCTCTTGCCTAATATTCAATTCATGGCTGGCTCGCGACCTGACCCGAAATGGCGGGCCGCGGGGACCGAGCAGCCATTTGGCCTTGCTCGAACGCCAGAGGAAGAGAAACTGGGGACTCTCCGGAGGCAACGCTCCCGAGTTTCTCTTCCGACCGACATTGCAACGCAGTCATCAGACCGGCTCCTCACCTCGTTGGCGAATGATCCTCGACGATCGGTACCTTCGGCTTCTTTCTCACGTCCTCTGCTCCGCAGCTCCATTTGTCGAAACTTGCAAACGCGGCTCTGGTTCCGTTGTTGTAAACGAAAGTTCGAAGACGAGTCCGTCGGGGCGATAGTCAGTCCGGCACACCGAGCGCGCCCTCGACGGGAAAGCTCGCTCGATCAGGACGGAGCCGAAGCCCTTCCGGGCAGGCGCGCCGACAGGAGGACCACCGCTTTCGGTCCAGGTGAGGTCGAGCCGTTCGCGCTCCTTGCGCCAGGCGATCGAAACCTTTCCTGTCTCGTTCGAGAGGCTTCCGTACTTCGTGGCGTTGGTTGCCAGTTCGTGCACCACGAGTGAAAGCGGCAGTGCGAGATCGGCGGCAAGGACAACGTCGGGTCCTTCGAGCCGAATGCGCTCGCAACCGCCATCAAGATGAGCCTCCATTGCGGCCACAATGACTTCACGCACCGACGACGACGTGGTCTCCTTCGAAAGTAGCAAATCATAGGTCCGGGCGAGCGCGGTCAGGCGCTCGGAGAAGGAGCGGTAGCGTTCGGGTTCCACCTTCGAGAAGGTCTGACGGGATATCGCCTGTACGAGCGTGAAGCCGTTCTTGACGCGGTGCGCCAGCTCCCTCATCAGCAGAGCACGCTCCTCAACCACCTGCTCGCTCTCGAGGCGGCGACGGTCGAGTTCTTCCAGCAGGCCATCGAGCGTCGCTCCGACCGCGGACAATTCATCGGACCCCTTCATGCCTGTCCTTGCCTTCGTCTCGCCGTTGCGCCAGCTGTCCATCGTCGCCGCGATGCGTTCGATTGGCGCGAGCAGGAACTTGTTGCCGATGAAGAACGCGGCGACGAAAGCAAGCAGCACTCCCCCCGCAATGCCAAGCATGTTCGCGAGTGTCGACCTGTTAATCTGAGCGAAGGCCTCCTCCTTTGAGAAGCCTGCACTGACGTAAAGCGGGCTGCCCGGCAGAGCGATCGGGCGGAATCCGAGGATCCGCTCGGTACCATCCTGGCTCGTGACATCGATGACGCCAGGCTCGTCGGCATGAATGAGCGACTGGAATTTGTCCGGAATGACGGTGCCGACGAACCGTTCGGGAAACGGCACCCGCGCAAGGATCGTCCCCTTTCCATCAGCTATCGTCACGGCATTGCCGGGGGAGACGCCGCGCTCGGTGATCCTGTTCTGAAGCCAGTCCAGCCGGACGCCGGTGACCACGACTCCCTTTAGATTGTCGCCTTCCATCAACGGCATTGCGATCGGCAACACGGCCGTATCCGAGATCCTGCTCATCGTGTAGGTGCCAACGACCGTCTGCCGAGAAACGATGACTCCCTTCAAATAATCACGGTCGGCGAACGTCGTGCCGGCCGGTATCTGCTGACTGCTGCAGACAGGGCTCCCGGTTGTATCGAGGACGAAGATCGTTCTGACGTTTGGAACGTTTTCCGCTACAGACTTCAAGCTCTCGTTGCAACTCGCGGCGTCGAGATGACGAACGGCGGGCATGGCGGACACCGAGACAAGCATGGCGCGGATGCCTTCGATGATCCGGTCGACCTCTGACGAAGCCTGACGAGCGGCTTGCGCAGCGTTGGCTCTCACCTCTTCGTTCCGCTGGGCACGCAGCGCGACCTCGTTATACACGAGCATAGCGACAACGGGCGCGAGGGCCGCCGCTGCGACCGCTACAAGCTTCAGCTTCATGTGGCCCCCCACTCAGACCCAAGGTCGTAGCACGCGCGCGAAACCTTGGCTATCCGGTGAGTTCAATCCCGCAACCTCCAGATCTGGCGGAACAAACCGCCGTCGCAATCATTTCGACGCGAGGAAAAGGAGGAGCTGGGAAATGCATTCAGATCGTCATTTTGAACGCCGGCGGGTGTTGCGTGGCAACGCCTATACCCTTGAGGAGTTTCGGAGCCGATACGGCCTTCATCCGGACGTGGCCGAGGACCTGTTCTATCGCTTCGGGCCGTCATCGATTGAACTGGACATCCTGATGGCCGCGAAGACGCGCGTTGCGTCGATCCACGCGATAACGCAGGAAATCGGACTCTAGGCACGTCCTCCACAGCGATGTCGACGGAAGGCGGATTACAGTCGTGGACGCTCGTCAGCAACCTTTCCTCATGAAGGTAAGCGGGGTCTCGGCTTGCTGTTGCGGAACCTCTAGCCGGACCTTCTTTCGAAATGGCGGCCCTTTCGCAGGGCTGCCGACGCTCTGTCGTCTCGGCGTCTCGCACTCCTCCAACGGAACAGAATGCCTCCGATCGTGTTTTTGTTTCACCGCGAATAAGGAGTCAGTCGATGAGCATTTTCGAACGCATACGCAACGCGATTTTGGGCGACGCCAACGCAGCAACGCCCGCTCAAGCGGCTTCCGCTTCCCCGTTGACACCGCCAGCGGCGCCCGATGCTGATCCAGTGCCACCTCTGGGGCCAGGAGCACCCCAGTCGGATCAGATCGCCGAGCGTCCGCCGATCGTCACCGACCCGGCCACTGGTGCGCCTCCGCCGCCTCCGGCCCCCGCGATCGATATCGCGGACGTGCTCGATCAAGCCGCAAGGAGTTCAGGACAAAAACTCGATTGGAGACATTCGATCGTCGACCTGATGAAGGCCGTGGGGATGGACGCAAGCATGCAGGAGCGCAAGGAACTGGCATCCGACCTGGGTTACTCGGGCGACAAGAGCGATAGCGCGGCTATGAACACGTTTCTGCACAAGACGCTGATGAAACGGTTGTCCGCGAATGGCGGAAAGGTGCCGCCCGACCTGCTCGACTAGAACCCGATCTTGCTCCAGTGAGCCGACCATAGCATGCGAACTCGGAGCGTTCACTCTGGTGGAGTACAGTCCAACATAGGCGCCGATCAACATCGCGGCGATGTCGTCCGCGGTAGAATGGCCCTCGTTGAACAACTGAACGGCCGCATTGCAAAGGACCGTGGGCGTCAGGGCGAACCTCGCAGTATCGGTAACAGGCTCGAACTGCGTTCGACCTCGTTTCGAAATCGAGACTTCCGCAACCGCGCTGCATGACCGCGATCGTCCCGGTTTCATTTGCGCAAGTGTGGCTCGAACAGTCTGGCGTTCGATCGCGTCGAGTTTGTGGCGTCCCCAGAACGGAAGCAATCTGCCGTCACGCTTGTAAACCAACTCCAACCGGCTCAAGGCAACCTGCAGGAACATTTTGCAATCGTGGACATTTCTTTCCGAGCAACCTGCCGCGCATTATTGGTGCGGGCAATTGGTATGCGTTTCGAACTCTATGTTCCGCGTTCCAAGAGTGGCTCAAAAAAATGGGCACATCGTTCAATACAGCGTGCGCCACGGGGACTGAACGCCTCAGGGTTTATTCGGGAGTTTTACATTCGAGAGCCGAAGCCACGGAGGATTGTCGGCGTACATCTCGCGGATCAAATTCTTAATCTGTTCCACCTTGGAATTTGGCTCATTGTACCGATAGCTCATGATTACTGGTGAGGTTGCCTTCTCGTCCCGAATTGTGCGATATGACACGTCGTCCGGCCGCTGTCGTTGGGACGCTGACGGGATGATGCAAACCCCTGCGCCGGCTGCGACCATTCCCAGGGCGGTTTGGATTTCGCGAACTTCCTCGATCTGCGAATGCGCAATTCCGAGCTCGGCGAAAAGTGACATAACTTCGTCCGCGAAACTCGGCCTCGGCACGGACGGGTAAAGGATGACCGTTTCGTGAGCCAGTGATGCGAGGTCTATAGGCTCTTCAGACGCAGACAACGGGTGATGCTTTGGAAGCGCTACGACAAGGCGCTCCTCACGAAGCGTCAGACGCTCCACCTCGCGATCGTTGAATCTGACGCGACCGAAACCGAGATCGATACGCCGCTCTTTCAAGGCGCTGACCTGCTCCGTCGACATCATCTCCCGGATTTCAATGTCAAGGTCGGGCCAGAGATGCCGCATGCGGCGAACCAGGTCCGGGATGCCGCCGTATAGCGTGGAGCCGACGCAACCGATAACAAATCGCTCCCGCTTCGAACTGCCGATCTTGCGCGTCTGCTCGATGATATGTTCAGTTCGCAAAAGAATGTGAGTCGCCTGTTCGTAGAGAAAGCGGCCCGCCTCCGTCAAGGCGATCGGCCGCTGGCTACGATCGACAAGCACTACGCCGAGTTCGTCCTCAAGCTGTTGGATCTGCCGGCTAAGCGGCGGCTGGGCGATGTGGAGCAGTTCGGCAGCCCGTGAAAAATTCCGTTCGCGGGCGACCGTCACGAAATATCTCAGTTGTCGAAGATCCATCTGCCAGCCTCCCAACACATTGTTTGGGACTATCGCCGCCCATCGCCGAGCCGTCCAGTGAGATGGCGCAATGCGGCTTCTACCGGCGCAGAAAGTCATGAACTGCCGCATTGAAAGGGTGTGGAGTTTCCACGTTGACGATATGGCGGCCGGGTAAAGAAACATGCCTGCCGTCGCGCACCCCGTGCGCGATGCTCTCGAGATCGGTGGGCGGGCATACGGCGTCGTCGGCACCAGACAGGGCAAGGATCGGATTGGAAATCGAGGCAATCTCCTCTCTCAAATCTGCATCCCTCAGTGCTTCGCAACAGCCGAGGTAGCCTTCTTCTGAAGTCCTCGAAAAGCTGTCGAGCACGCTTGTCACCACGCCTGGGTTGGCGGCGGCAAAATCCGGTGTAAACCACCGCTCGGCCGTAGCGGGCACCAAGGCGGCGAGACCGTTTATCCTGACGTCGCTGATCCTTGCCGTCCACCCCTCGGCCGTTCCGATTCTGGAGGCGGTGGCACACAGCACCATCTTTCCAAATCGAGGTCCGTGATGGACCCCAAGCCATTGTCCGGTGAGGCCGCCGATGGAGAGACCGCAAAAGTGAGCGCGGGAGATGTCGAGGGCGTCCAGAAGCGAAATCACATCGCTGCCGAGATCATCGAGTGCGTAGGGCGCAGGTGGTGCCGATGACAATCCGTGACCTCGACGGTCATAACGAAGGATCCTGAAATCGTCGGCGAGTTCGCTGACCTGTTCGTCCCACATGTGCAAGTCCGTGCCGAGCGAGTTGCAAAACACCAGCCATTCCTTGCTGGAGGCAGTGTCATCAGTGCCATCGAGCCGATAATGGAGGCGGTGGGTGGGTAGGTCGAGAAATGGCATTCGATCAAGATTCCGATCAAGGCGGTGACGACGGCCCGAGATCCGGGCCAAGGGGTCGCGCGGACGAACGCCGCGCGACGTCTACTTAAGCCGCGACAGCCTGAACTGAAGCGGTTCTTCGGCTGTTGCTGAGGGCGAATACCAACATCGCCACGGCCGAGACAGCAGCCGGAAGGGCGAAAATCAGGAAATTCTGCTGTAGCGGCAGGTTCTGTCCGAGCAGGACGCCGCCCAAGGTCGGGCCAACGATGGCTCCGATGCGGCCGACCGCTGACGCCCATCCGAGGCCGGTCGAGCGGACGGAAAGATTGTAAAGCTGGGCGACGCTTGCATAAAGCAGGATCTGGGTGCCGATCGTCGTGGCGCCCGCGACGAACACCATCAGGAAAAGAAGCGCCGGCGGCAGGTTGAACCCGATCAGGGCGATGGACGCTGACGCGGCCGCAAAGAAACCGATGACAACCTTGGCGAGGCCGAACCGGTCGCCTAGCCAGCCGCCCGCTATGGCGCCGACCATGCCGCCGAAGTTCAGCGAAAACAGGCTAAGCAGGCTCGCCTTCTCTGCATAGCCGGCCTCCTGGAGCACCTTCGGGAGCCACGACGAAAGCAGGTATACAAGCAGCAGGCAGCAGAAGAACGACACCCACAGCATCAGAGTGCGAAGCGTACGCTGATGCCTGAACAGTTCGGAAACCGATGCGGACGCGCCTTTGTGTTCCGAAAAGACCAACCGATCTGCAGGTGTAAGCGACGCCGTCGGCACCACCTTCGCGTAAATCGTCCTGGCCTGTTCCTGGCGCCCTTGGCGAATGAGGAAACCAAGCGATTCAGGAAGCTTCCATAGAATGATCGGCAATACGACGAGTGGAACCGCAGCGACAAAGAACATCGGCTTCCAGCCATAATGCGGGATCATCTCGATACCGAGCCCAGCCGCGACCATTCCGCCGACGGAATAGCCGGAGAACATCAGGGCGACCATCGTCCCCCGAAGCCGCTTAGGCGCATATTCGTTCATGAGGGCAACCGCGTTTGGCATCAGTCCACCGCACCCAAATCCCGCGATGAAGCGGAAGATCTGAAACTCGAACGGTGAACTCGCAAATCCCGTCAAAAGCGTTGACGAGGTGAACAGGATGAAACTGATGGCAATGCCCTTCTTGCGACCGATCCGGTCGGCGAGTGGCCCGAAGACCAACGCGCCGAACATCATTCCAAACAGTGCCCACGCCTGCAGTGCACCTGCCTGCGGTTTTGAGAGGCCCCACTCCGCGATCAAGGTCGGCAGGACCGTGCCTGCCACGAAGACGTCGTAACCGTCCACGATCAATAGAAGTGCGCAGAGTGCCACGACCGCCCACTGAAACGCTCCAAAGGGCGCATTGTCTATTGCGTCATTCACATCGATGTTGCGCATTATCTCCTCCCCGAGTTGCTACGCATTTTTCAAGAACAAGTGGTCAGCCGAGATCACCTCCCGCGACCGGCAGTATGCTTCCAGTGATGTATGAGGCCTCGTCGGACGCCAGAAACAGGATTGGCGCAGCCTGCTCGGCGATGCTGCCGTAGCGTTTCATGAAGCTCGATTGCTTTACCTGCGCGACGACCTCGCCCATCCAGGCCTTTTCCTCCTTGGTGTCGCCTTCGGCGTTCCGAGGGATAGACCTTGCAGGGGCCTCAGTGCCGCCCGGCGCTGTCGCCACGACACGGATGTTCCGTTCGGCCAATTCCATTGCAAGCGACTGGGTGACAGCATTGACCCCACCTTTCGCCGCCGAATAGGGCACGCGGTGAATGCCTCGCGTCGCGTTCGAAGACACGTTGACGATGGTGCCGCCGCCACGCGCAAGCAGATGTGGAATGACGGCGTGGCATCCGTAGAGTGTCGGCATCAGGGATCGACGTATTTCCGCATCAATCTGCACCGGCTCGAATGCCTCGAAGGGACGCATTCGGATCGCACCGCCGACATTGTTGATCAATATGTCGATTCCGCCGAAGGTTTCCGCGGCGAAGCGCATGGCTTCCAACGCGCCGTCGTAGGTCTCGAGATCAGCGAGAAACGAGGCCGCATTGGCGCCCGCCTCGCGGGCCACGTCCCTCACAAGCTCAGCACGATCCACCAGAACTACGCGAGCGCCTTCGTCGGCGGCGCGCAGCGCCACGGCGCGGCCAATTCCTTGCGCGGCCCCCGTCACAACGATCACCTTGCCAGCAAAGCGTTCCCGATAGCTGGTCATCGTCATGCCGCCTCTTTCGCGACCGCATTCGGCGTAAACTTCTCATAGTAGAAGCTGTTGGGGCTCACACCATTGTCGTCGAAGTGCCTGCGCACCGCATCGACCATGGGCGGAGGGCCGCAAAGATAGACGTCGACATCACCGCCATGAAGAACCTCTTCCGGCATATGCTGCGTCACCCAGCCCTTGCGCGGGTGGCTGGAGGCATTCTCGGCCACGACGGTCGTGACGCTGAAATTCGGCAGGCGGGCGGCATAAGCCTCGATCTCATCGACGAGAACGAGATCGAGATCGCGCGTCACGCCGTAGATCATGTGGATCGTCTGGTCAGATTCAGCGCGGGCGAGCGTTTCAAGCATCGAGAGGAAGGGAGCAAGCCCGGTGCCGCCGGCCAGAAACAGCAGCGGGCGCTTCACTTCACGCAGATAGAAACTTCCCAGCGGACCAATCAGGTCAAGCTTGTCGCCTGGCTTTGCCCCGGCGAGCCAGCCGCTCATCGCACCATCGGGAATCCGCTTGATGAGAAAGGCGAGACGCTGGTCGCCCGGCGCCGAAGAGAAGGAGTAGGAGCGGCTCTGACCATAGCCGGGAACGTCGATATTGACGTACTGGCCGGGCAGGAAGGCCGGCGAGGATGCCGTATCCACTTCCAGTTCAAGGACAATCGCAGCATCTTGGTGTGGCGTCACGGCAGTAACGGTCGCCGCAAACTTCTGATGGCCGGTCTTGCAGGCGAGCGAGGTCGTCGGCACTGAAAGAACGCAATCCGATGTCGCTCTCATCTGGCAGGTGAGCACCAAACCGCTCTCCGCCTCGTCTGCGGTCAGGGCGTCCTCGATATAATCGTCACCGAGGTCGTAGCTGCCGCTTTCAGCCCGGCACTTGCAGGTGCCGCACACGCCGTCGGAACAATCCATCGGCAGGTTGATCTTGGCGCGATAGGCAGCGTCGAGGACCTTCTCGCCGCTGTTGCATCCGATGAAACGGGTAACGCCGTCCTCAAAATTCAATGCGATCTTATAGCACATGGCTCCTCCTCCGGGCCGCGGTTGCACGAGCCGGCCCTCAGATGTGATAGATGTCGATGACCTGGCGGATGTAGTCGTTCTTCAGCACGATCTTCTTGTCCGAGATCAGCAGCCCGCCGCCGGCCCTTCGAAGGGTGACGAACGTGGTTCCGAAAAACTGGTCGGTGACCTTGTAGCGATGGTTCAACGTGTGGAAGTTGTAGCGAACATCGACCTCCTCACCACGGTCCTCGAGGATCTCGACGTTCGTGACATTGTGGCTGGTGCGCGGTTCCGGGGTCGAAGCGCCGGAGCGCTCCGTCTTGATCCGAAAGACGCGATCTTCCAGACCATCCCGGCTCGGATAGTAGATCAGCGATATCTGGGTCTGCGGATCGTCGGTGATCTGGTCGTCGTCATCCCATGCCGGCATCCAGTAGGTCACGTCGGGTGTGTAACAGGTCAGCCATTCATCCCACTGCCGATCATCCAGCAGCCTTGCCTCACGATAGAGGAAGGCACAGATGTCCTGGTACGAAGACGTGGTGATTTCCGGAAACGAAATGGTCATGCCGCACCTCCGCTCTTTTCCATCGAGAGGGCGTCACGCATGACCTTGGCCCAGTATTCGTGCTGGCGAACGAACAGGCCTTCATCTTCACTGCGTTCTCCAGAAAGCAACGGCTCGATGCCCATCCGCTTCGCATTCTCATCCGGGCCATCGATCCAAAGCGGTGCGCCTCTCGACAGGTCATTCCAGAGCGCAGAGATGCCGGCATAGCCGGCCTGGCACGCGCGAAATTCCTCAAGGTCGTCAGCCGTGCCCATTCCGGACACGTTGAAAAAGTCCTCGTACTGGCGGATCCGCAGCGTCCGGTCGGCTTCGCTTTCGCCTCTCGGCGCAAAGCAGAAGATGCTGATCTCGGTCTTGTCGACGCTGATAGGACGGGTCACGCGGATCTGCGTGCTGAACTGGTCCATCAGGAACACGTTGGGGTAAAGGCAGAGATTGCGTGTCTGGTTGACGATGAAGTCAGCCTTCTCCTTTCCAACGCGTGCGACAATCTCGTCGCGACCGCTGAAGACTGGCCGCACCTCGGGGTTCATGGTGTTTGTCCACAGAAGGATGTGCCCGTTTTCGAAGCCATAGACGCCGGCTACAGACTTGCTCCACCCGTTGGCGTCGACCGCCTTGGTACCTTCTTCCGTGCGGCGACCCATGGTGGCGGAGTAGTTCCAATGAACGGAGCTGACGTGGTATCCGTCGCAGCCATTCTCCATCTGCAGCTTCCAGTTTCCGTCGTAAATGTAGGACGAGTTGCCACGCAGGACCTCAAGACCGTTGGGGGCCTGATCGACGATCTGGTCGATGATGACTTTGGTCTCGCCGAGATAGTCCTCAAGCTCGGCGACATCGGCGTTCAGGCTGCCGAACAGAAAGCCTCGGTAGCTCTCGAAGCGGGCCACGCGCTTCAGGTCGTGCGAGCCGTCCTTGGCGAATTGAGCTGGATACTGGCTGGATTTTTCGTCCTTTACCTTCAGGAGCTTGCCTGAGTTCGAGAACGTCCAGCCATGGAACGGACAGGTAAAGCTGCCCTTGTTTCCATGCTTGCGCCGGCACAGCATCGCGCCTCGGTGCGCGCAGGCATTGATCACGGCATGCAGTTCGCCGGTCTTGTCGCGGGTGATGACGACCGGTTGGCGACCGATATAGGTCGTGTAGTAGTCGTTGTTATCAGGAACCTGGCTCTCATGTGCGAGATAGACCCAGTTGCTCTCGAAGATGTACTTCATCTCCAGTTCGAACAGGTCGGCATTGGTGAAGATGTCGCGGCGGCAACGGAACACGCCAGCTTCCTTGTCGTCTTCAACTGCGGTTGCCAGCAGTTGGTCAAGATCTCGTGCCTTCTCGATAATCGTGGACATGGCTTCTCCTCCCGCTGCGACGCCCTTCAAGGTCCGCCGTAGCGACAATTTCGGTTTTGGGACGGGAAGCGGCGGCCGGCGCCGCCGCGTGGCTCCTAGGCCGCGGCGCGCTTGCGCAGTTCGTTGATCTGGTTGTCGACGCCATCCACCAGCGCGGTCAGATGAATATCGAACTTGATCTCGGCGAAGGGGCCGGAAAGACTATTGGCCTTGATGCTGACCTCGTCGGTATGCTCGACGATCTCGGGAACGAGCCCGTCTCGGGTGGCGTAGGCGAAGTCGTCGTTGACAAGCGGATCGCCGGCGATGTTGATCTGGGTGGTCAGCTTGCGATGACCGTCGCCGCTGATGAACAAGTGGATATGAGCCGGGCGCTGGCCATGGCGACCAAGAGCGCAGAGCGCCTGCTCGGTCGGGCTGCCCGGAGGAACGCCATATCCCTTCGGAACGATGCTCTGGAACTTGTAACAGCCCTTATCGTCGGTGACGATCGTGCGCCGCATGTTGAAGGGCGCCTGTTTTCCTGTCGGGTCGAAGTGGGAGTAGAAGCCGCGGGTATCGCAGTGCCAGACTTCGACGGTGGCATCCGGCAGCGGCTTTCCGTCGTCGCCGTAGACAGTGCCGTGCATGATGAGCGTATGGCCATTGGTGTCCGTGCCATCGTCAAGACGGGCAAAGCCATGTGCGACAGGAGCGCCGGCGACGTAGAGGGGGCCTTCGATGGTGCGAGGGGTCTCGTTCTTGATCCCCAATGCTTCGTCGATCGCGTCGAGCCGCTCATCCAAAAAATGATCGATGCCGAGGCCGGGCGAAATCAGGCCTGCCTGTCCGGCCGCACCGATCTCGTTCAGCCAGGCAATCCCTGTCCAGTATTCGTCCGGCGTGATGTCGAGGTCGTCGATCGCCTTGTAGATGTCGGACAGCAATCGGTGAACGATCTGCTTGACCCGTGGATTGCCGTCCGGCTTGTCGAGACCGGCAACCTTGGTCAGGAAGTCCTGGACTTCCGGCTTGTCGAAGATCTTTACACTCATGTCTTTTCCTCCACTTGGGTGATGTGAACTTTGAGCGCCGTCTCCTCCTGAGACGCCGCCAGCGAAGCGATCAGCTATCGTCTTCGCGTATGGATGATGGATGTCGAAGGAGCGGCGAGACTTCGATCTTCATGAACTTGAAGAGCGGAAGCCCCGACAGGACCTCGTGAAGCTCTGCGTTGTCTTTTACGTCGAAGACGCTGTAGTTCGCGTACTCGCCGGCGATGCGCCAGATATGCCGCCATTTTCCAATGCGCTGCAGTTCCTGCGAGTAAGCCTTCTCTCTGGCGATGATCGCTTCGGCCTCGGTAGCGGAAAGATCATGGGGGAGGTTTACGTGCATACGGACGTGAAAAAGCATTGGATACCCCCACTCAGCCCACCATGCTGATTGTCTTGCGAAGCCCATCTCGGGCAAAGAACGCTACACGCTCCTCGTCAAGCTCGATGCCCAATCCCGGTCCATCCGGAACCGTCAGCTCAAAGTCGCTGTAATCAAGGGGGCGGATCAGGATCTCCTCCGTCAGGAGCAACGGACCGAAGAGCTCGGTTCCCCATTGCAGCTTCTCGAACGTAGAAAAGGCATGTGCCGATGCGATAGTGCCGAAGGCACCCTCGAGCATCGTTCCACCATAGAGTTCGATGCCGGCAGCATCGGCGATCGACGCAACTCTCTGTGCGTTGAAGAGCCCGCCGCTCTGCGCAATCTTCACCGCGAATACATCCGCGCCGTGGATTTTCGCCAACTCAAATGCGGACTCGGGACCTTTCAAGGATTCATCGGCCATCAAAGCCACCTGGAAGCGATGCATTAAGCGCGACAGCGCCTGCGAAGATGCCACCGGCTGTTCGACCAGTTCGCATCCTGCGGCGGCCAATGCGGCCATGCCGTAGACTGCTTCCGTTTCACTCCACGCCATGTTGACGTCGACACGGACCGCCCCGCGGTCACCAAGGGCGCGCTTGATAGCAGATACATGAGCAATATCGGCCGAGAGGCTCTTTGCGCCTATCTTGAGCTTGAAGATCTTGTGGCGCTTGAGATCAAGCATCTTTTCGGCTTCGGCAATGTCCCGCGCGGTGTCGCCGGATGCGAGCGTCCACGCGACCGGCAGACGGTCCCGCAGCCGGCCGCCCAGGAGTTCACTCACCGGCTGGCCGATACGCTTTCCATGCGCATCGAGCAGCGCCGTCTCGATGGCATTCTTGGCGAAGCGATTATCCTTCACCATCTTGCCGACGCGGGTCATCAGAGCGCGGATGCGAGTTGCGTCCTGTCCGACCATCACCGGAGCAAAATAGGTATCGATCGCCAGCTTCATACCTTCGGGGCTCTCGCCCCCGTAGGCGAGACCTCCGATCGTCGTTCCTTCACCTATACCGACGACGCCGTCGCTGCAGTGAACTTTGACCAGCATCAGCGTCTGGCCGTTCAGGGTGGTCACTGATAGCTTGTGCGGTCGTATGGTCGGCAAATCGACCAGTATTGTCTCAATCCGCTCGACAAGAGGGTGAAGGCTGGCGGACGGAGCGAGATGGGTCGATGACGTTTTCATGGGGACAGTTTGTCCGGCCATCCAATCTGCGTCCAACACCGATTTGGTTTGTTTTCATACCTTGGCGGTATAGTAAGGTGGCGTGCGAGCTCAGAAATCCGAGCACTGGACCAGGTCGCCGATCTCAATGATCATCGGTGATTTCAACACTTTATTCAGGTGTGATGTCATGCAGAACCGCGACTTGCGGGCCGCTTTAAGCTATCCGGCATGTCTCATTTGCGCGAGCGGTTTCTTGCGGAAACTTCGCTCCTTACCGCCCTGCCCTGGCCAGCGACCGTGCGATGTCGACGATATCGTCACAGCCAGCGGTCGGATCTTCTCTATTCCAGGCAATACCACGCCCGATCCGGAAGTCGCCGCCACAAGAGCACTTTGATCGGAACGCGATCCCTGCCACTGCAATCGTTGTGCCGATAGCATGTGTTTATTGAGCGTCCGGCGCAGGCTCAAAAGTGCGCGTCCTCAAGGCCGCAGAATGGATCCACAGGGTTCACGCCCACGAAGGGCTTGCGACCAAGCATGCAATCAACGACGGCTTCCTGGACGCTGTCCATTGTGGAATATGCGTTGATGTAGGCCGGTACCCGTGGCGCATCGTAGAGATGATATGGATGCCCGAAGGAGATCATTATTGACGGAATATTCGTCCAAGGCCGATACATCGCCTTGAACAGACCCCCACCCCCCATGCGATGCCAGTCGACAAATATCCTGCCCCGAACAAGCAGCGACTCATCGCCCAGCGCATAGACCACGAGATCGAAATCATCAGGTGACGGCACAATGTCGGGTCGGTCAATCGTGACTTCGAAACCCTCCTTCTCCAAAAGCTCGGGAAGCACAAATTTCAGAGGCTGCGGGATGAGCGGATGGATGATACCACCGTCGACGAGCAGCACACGCTTCGTCTTGGTCGGATGGAGTGGGAAGATG
>Ga0102593_1001751_pt1 | contig 19581 bp, 14 predicted proteins | sample AraplaCol_mMS_r2_2_FD_76862 | JGI IMG/M metagenome (GOLD analysis project Ga0102593, IMG submission 76862) | Arabidopsis root microbial communities from North Carolina, USA - plate scrape MF_Col_mMS_r2 (SPADES assembly) (version 2) | ecosystem: Host-associated > Plants > Roots > Endosphere...
TCCAGTCCTTGGCTCTTAGAGCCACCGAGAATGACAACCTTGTTTCCGAACGTCGCCGAATCGTAAGCGAATTGTATTTCCTCCTGAGAAACCCCTTTCAGAGATGATGCGATAATGGAGCCGCCATTTGCACCGACACTTTCGCCCTTGGCCAAGACGGCGAATGAAGATAGCGCTCCGTAGCACTTCGACTTCGTAGTTGCGCTGAAGTCCTCAGGTTGCAAACAGGGTAGTTTCCCTCTTCTGGCATTTGCTACCTAATTCCGCACAAAAGGAGGTTCGACCGGAAAAACAGGCGCCTCTCATCCGGGGGGTCTTCGCGGGATAGAGCAGCGCGTGGGGCTGTTTTGGCGCCATGCAGACCGGAAGCGGCCAGCCGCTCCGGCTTAAGAGTCCTATTTAAGTTACTCGTGCCGCTTAAAGACAAAAACCTCGATCGGATTAGCACTGATGATTGCAGGGGCGTCAACTCTTGTGCAGCGTACAGCTACTTCCTGGTCAGGAAAATGAGACATGATCTCTGTCTCAACTTCACTCATATTTTCTATGTCGACTTCGCTGATTTCCAAGTCAAATATCGCTCGAACTCGAATATCAGAATCACTCCAAGAGCACGCTACCGCTCGTAAATTGGGGCCAACGATTCCCAATAGCGATTGCTGCACCGCTAGCAATACCCGGACGCGTAGTTCACTTTTTTCTAACATGATCAAGTCCTCGAAGGTACAATATGCACTCCCTTGGAGCCATAGTGAATAATCCCCTTTGTCGTCGGTATTTTCTCACCGGTAACCGGATCAACGTAGCTGCCGATAACCTTACCAAAATCGACACGCTCTTTTGAACCAGCCCTACCGGAATGTTTCCGACCTGCTGTCCGCTCGTCGAAAGGTTGGACCCAACCCACCCGCCTTTGCACTTATCACCCCTCCCAAGATCGCCATCGCGATCACGGCATTTTTGGCGATCAACTGGTTCTCGAAATAGGCATCGCCCAGCAACGGAACCGTGGTGTCGGGCTGATAGCCGATGCGGTTCATGAAATAGTCGGGGCCGTAAAGGCCGGCGATCCGTGCACCTACCTCGGAGCTTTGATTCAACTCTTGGACGGCATCCTGATGATGGAATGCATGCCTGGCAGTTGATCCGCCTCCGCCAAAAAGTCGTGCGCGACTTTTACATTTGCGTTGTCGCCTAAGCCGATCACGCCAAAACCAAAATCATCGTGCGGATAAAAGGCCAGATTCCAATCCGGCGACATTATGAAGCAATGACCGTACAATCCATACACAACCATCTTTGCGACAAGTAAAGATCTTATATGTACGATGGAGAAGTCATCCCCTTTCATAAGGGTAATATTCCCCCATTCCTTTTCGACGGATTCATTATATTTCTGCGAACTAGGATCACGCCCAAATCGTTTTTTGTAACTAAATTCTTTAACAAGCCCTGACCGAACAAGGCCTTTTATTAGATCGCTATCTCGCTGGTCATCCGCAGCATCGCCGCAATGCCCAACTTCGTCAGAGTTTGCGTGCACCGAAGACGCAATCACAAAATACTCCAGATCGTTTCTGAAATATCGTAGGAAGAAGTCGACGGCAGATTCTTCCATGCCCGGCTCGCATCGGGTGTCTCTTTCGAAAAAGCCAAAGAATCGGTCTGACGCTCCATATCCCGCGAGATTGACCGACTTCAGTAGCGATCGCATACCCTGCACAATTCAGTTGTTTCATCAATCATTGCGAACCTTATCTTCTCTTTTCCTTGTTGTATGGCGAGGCAATGATCGGATTGAGGGTGCTACAGGCACACTTAGGTCAGACGAAGTGCAACGTTTAGCTATGCTTTTTGCTTCGACTGGACATCCTCTCATTCCATTCTGCTTGCGTGACAACCCTTCCTGAATTTTCAACCTTCTTTCGAATGTCCCCGTCGGGATCGCTTCTGAAATAGACGTCAAAAACGCCGTCCTCATCCCGCCAAATTTCGATTTGGCGTCGCAAACACTGGTACAGAGCCTTGTTCGTCCGTGACGGAGTCGCGAGATTAACTACGAAATCAACCAGGATTTTCTTCTTATTAAGTTTAGTTTTCCAGAGAAATATACTATCAAGGAGGGCATCCATGTTCCATCCAAAATAATTTGGAAGCACGCCTTGATCCCAGAACATCTGGAACAGCTCCTCATCACGCTCCACTATCCTATCAACCCTGACCACTAGATCGTATTTAAACGTCTTGTCCGGCGCTACATTATAGTAGATCATTTCATTTAATCCTAACAAAGCTCCCATAATGATTCGGCGTGAACCAGATACTACCGTCCGTTGAATATAGAAGTCTGGCGGGGGAGCTCTCAACACCAGGAACCTCGATCGTATACGTGGTATAGTTGTTAGCGGAACCCCTCGGCCCCGGAAGCAATCCATCCACATTCATGTAGTCGTGTGCACCGTTTGAGCCAGCGTTCGCTCTGATCTCGTTCATTATTGGACGCAAATCGAGTGCACCATCATAAACAGTTTCCCCGAAACTGGTGAGCTGAATTCGATTAAAGACCTTCGTTGAGCTACTATTTGGAACGAAGACGACTGGCTCACCCAGAACCTGGCAAGTTACATTGTGAACCCAAACCGGCTTGGCGTCGTCGTTCGCCGCCTGCTTCACAAAATAAGTATGGAAATCCGCAACAGTGAGATTGTAGGCATCAAGCGGCTTGGCTTCGACTCGCACCGAGACAACCCTGGACCAAGAGCCGTCGTCATCCAGCATCCTGTCGCCGGGTTTAAGGTCCTTGATTGCGATCCAGACGCCGTTGCCAATTGGGCCGGAATAGAATCGACCGTCGATCGCAATTTGTGCGGATTTCGATGCGCCTTCCGGCAAGACGGCAAAGACACGGTGCAATAGTGTCGTCGTAATCGTCTGCCGAGACTTACCGTTACCCGCCTCCAGATCCAGATAGACTGTTTCCGGATGCCGATCGAGGAAGCGCCTCAGAACAGGCTTGTATCCGGCATGCCCTTGTTCATCACGCGACCAGACCGAAGTCTCGCCCGGACGGATTTGGCTAATGGCCGTGAATCCATCGATCGTCTTGACCAGCGTCGAACCGTCGAATGAGCAACCGGATGCAACCTCCTCGCCGGCGCCGCCTTTGACCTCTCCAGCCCGCAATCCCATCGCGACGTAAGCAAGCTCTACAACGGTTGAGGAAACGTAGTGGAGAGCCTGCCCCATTGCAAAGCAACCGTCCGACTGACCAGTGTCCTCGCAGTAGCCGACGCCTGCGGCGACATCCATGAGTTTCAGCTCGAACACCGTGGCATCGCCCGTCAGCCATCGCTCCAGGACCTGATAGGAGAGCAGACGTTGCGCCAGAGCCTCGCTGACGCCAAGCTCCTGCAGTTCAACCACATCGAGGTATGCAAAACGCGGGTCGCCATTCAGATCACCCAATAGATCCTGGACACACTGCCTCGTACGGCAGGCGTCGAGTTGATGCTCCTGATCGAAGTCGAGGTCACTGTATTTGTCCGAAACGGCAGCCTTGCACGAGGCTGGATCAGTAGCGCTGGCGCAGTCCTTCAACTCCTTGGCGAGATCATCGCGCTGTTTGTGCGTCAGGAAATTATAATCGACGTTGTCGAGCGCGGTAGCAGCACCCGTGGTCCCGCCGACAGCAAACCCGACGATAGCCGCGACCCATTGGGTAATGACGCTTTTCTGCTCGTCGGTCAGATCCGGATTGGCCTTCAGCACCTGCTGCAGCACGCCGTTGGCGACTTCGCTCAAACCGCCTGCAAGCGCCCCCGTGCCGGCATTGCCGCCGGCAAGCTGCGCGACCAGCGCTCCAACGGCCGCATGCAGGGCAATCTTCTCGGGACTGCCTTCGGCGAAGCCGAGCTTGGCGGAGAGGTCGCCGACGGCAATGTTGGCAAGTGCCGACAGGGCCGCAGCACTCTCCTGCTTCGCCTTGAGCCGCTGGATGTCGAAGGGCTCGACGCTGTTGTTGGCCTTCGACAGGTCCGTGTTAAGAGCGGCAAGGTCCTGTGTCTGGTTGGTGAGCGTCAACTGTCCGGCGGTGAGAGTGGCGCGGGCAACGCCGTGATCCTCTTCCTTGGCCGGCTGCCCGACGACGGGGACCGGAAGGCCACTTGGCGTCAGCGATATCCCCAGGCTGGAAGCCGAAGCCTCCGAACGGTTGCCAATATCCGACCAGGTCAAAGAACTCGCCGAAAGCGCATTGTTGGCCGGATCGGCCGTTGAACCTATGACGCCGCCGACAAGATCCACATTGCCACCGGCCGTGATGTGGTAGCCGCCGGAGCCGGCAACGATGCCGCTCTGTTCAGAGACGTTGGCATAGTCGCCCTCAACCGTGCTCTTCTGATAGCCTCCGGAGAACTTGCCGGACGGCGAAAGGTTGAGACCACCGCCGGCCGCCTTTTCGTCATAGGCGATCGTGTCCTGGCGGCTGATGATGTTGAGATCGCCGCCGACGGCTGCTGTCACGCGTTCGCCGGAGACGACGGCGCCGGCAAGCGTCGTGTCGCCGCCAGAGGCCAGGGTGACGTTGCCCGTGCCGGTCACATGACTGTTGACCTGAGCGACGCTGTTGGCCGTCTGCTTGCTGTTGCCGATCCCACCGCCGCCTGTCAGGCCACCGCTTGCAAGATCAACGCCAATAGAGCCATTCGCCGACTGGCTGCTGCTCCTGGAGGAAGAGGTTGCCTGAGCGCTTTCCAACTGGATGGAACCGCCCGCCATCAACAGCACATTGCCGGTCGCCGGGTCGGCGGCGGAGCCGGCGGCAATCTGTACCCCGCGACCGGTCAGATCGCCGGAGCGGGCCGCCACATTCACAGAATCGCCGGCCTTGATGGTCGTGACAACAGGGATTGAAGCCGAAGTGGTTGCACTATTCTTTTCGTAGGTGAACCCGACAGACAACGTGGCGGAGGCAAGCGGCTGACCGCCGCTGTCAATCTGGTTAAGAACGTCGTTCACTCTGTAGGCGGCAAGTGCCGCCGGAGCCAGCGCATAGACGCTGTTCGGACCGCCAAGCTTGCCAGCAGCGTCAACAAGATTGTCAGCCGCACTCGCAAGCTTGGATGATACGGTGAGGCTCACTCCGGCAAAGAGCTCTTCATGCATGGTGGTGTAATTGCTGACATCCTGGGCCGAAAGCAGATTAACATTGCGATCTGCGAGGATGGCCGCGTTGCGGCCGGCCTCGACCTGCGTTGCTTGCAGGTTTGCGTCCCGCCCGGCTGATATCGTCAGGTCGCGGCCAGCAGATAGGGTCGAAACGGCGTTGGTCGCCGAGGACTGCGCGGTCTGATCGACCGACTTGCCATAACCGATGCCAATCGAGGCGCCGCCATTGCCGGAACTGAATGCGATGCCGAAGCCGGAGCGCTTCTCCTTCTCTTCGGCGGAAGCAGTTTCCGCCCCCGGCGTGATATTGACGTCGCGGGCTGCATCGAGGGTAAGGTTCTGCCCGGCACCAAGACTTGAGCCAATGATGTTGACGTCGGTTTCCCAGGACTTGATCGTTATATCTGTCCCAGCAGAAAGCACCGAGGCGACATTCAGCGCGGAGGCCTGATTGCCGGTCTTCTGTTCCTTGCCCCAGAGCGATATGAAGCCGTCGCCGGAGCCGACGAAGAGGCCTGATTCCTTGCGCTTGATCTCAAGCTGATGTTGCTCGGCCGCACCGATGACCGAGACACTGTCGCCCTCGACGGAAATCGAGCCGTCGGCATCCGCCTTCGAACCCGCGATCACCGCAGCGCCACCGGCGCTCAGGCTGATATTGCCGGATGCGCCGAGTTCGGAGGCGACTGTCGTTTCGTCATAGCTCTTGTAGCTGGACGAGCCTTTGGACAGGAAGCCGCTGCGCGACCCCTTGTCATCCTTGGCGCTGGTGTCCTTGCCGGAGGCGATGACGAGGTCGCCGCCGGCGGTGATGTTCAGGTCCGCGGCGCCGGTCTCCTTGCCGGCCTCGATCTTCGAGGCCGAGATGACCGTGTCCTTCCCGGATGCAATATCGACGCCGCCACCGCCTGTGATGGCGGAACCGACGGCCGTCGTTGTTTCCAGATGGGTGGTCGTCTTCTCGCTCTTGCCGAGGAAACCGCCCTTGACACTAAGCTTGGTGTCGAGGGTCGCTGTGTCGGTGGCTTCGGCGATCGTCACGTCGCCGGCAGCCTTGAGAACGACCTTGCCGTCGGCGGCAAGCTTGCTGCCGACGATGTTGAGGTCGTGATCGCCGCTGCCGCTGCCTGCGGCGACCGAGAGATCGCCGCCGGCGGATATCTCCGAGCCGACATTGGTGATCGACGAGGCGGATTTCTTGCCGAAGGAGCTGGCGGATGTTTCCTGAGCGGCCGTGATGTTGATATCGTCACCGGCATTCAGCGCGACATTGCCTCCCGCCTTGACGGAGGAGCCGGAGAGCAGGATGTCGTCGCCTGATTTGATCGTCGCATTCGTGCCGGCGGATAGCTGCGATTGCTGCTGGTCGGTGGAGAGGGTCTTGGTGTAGCCGGATTGGTTGTTGCGGGCGACATCGGTCGACACCACGGCCACCGAGCCCTTGTCGGCGGTCACATCGAGCGTCGTGCCCGCCTTGGCGGAGCTGCCGATGACGTTGACATTGTCGGTTGCCTTGATCGTCAGGCTGACGCCGCTGGCGACCTGGCTGGCGGTGGCGTTCTGCTGGCCTGCATTGTCAACCTTGGCCGCTGCGAGCGTCACGTTGTTGCCGGTGAGCGAGGCGTTGCGCGTGGCATTGACCTTGACGCCCTTCAGCGCCAGATCGCCGCTGCCGCCGGCAAGCAGCAGATTGCCGCCTGCCGTCACGCCTGCATTGGCATTGACGAGGTTCTGGCCGCCGATCGTCATCGTCTGGGCCGCCAGCGTGATGCCGTTGGTAGCATTGAGCGTCGTGTCGCCGCGCGACAGGAACGTGCCGCTGCCCTGGATGGAGCTGCCGGAGACGGTAAGGCCGCCAGCGGATGCGATCAGGCCAGAATTGTCGAGATTGCCGACATTCATATCGACCGAGCCGCCCGCCATGACGGCGCCGGCGCCGCTAAGCTTCTGCCGGTCGGCGGCGGCGACGTAGACGACAGGAGCAAGCACCTGGACGCCGTCGACAGTCTGCCACTGGTAGAGGACGATCGACTTGGTGAGGGCCGCCGCCTGCTCAGGCGTGAGCCCTTGGCCGACAGCCAGGCCGTTATCCTGGGCATAGGTGACGCCGTTGTCGAGCAGCGTCTTCATCTGCTCGATGGCGTCATTGCCGGCGATGAAGGTGCTTCTGCCGAGCCCCTCGCCGACAAGCTGCCGCAACTGCGTGTCGATCAGCTGGTTCTCGAAATAGGCATCGCCCAGAAACGGAACCGTCGTCTCCGGCTTGTAGCCGATTTCTTTCATGAAATAGCCGGAGCCATAGAACTTGCCGACATCGAGATAGGCTGCGCGGGTTTCGAACAGGAAGATCTGTCCGGGTATGGTGCCGCCGACGCCGCCCGATTTCGGCTTGGCGGCGGCCGCAAGGGCCGCGCCGTCGACGCGGATGCGGTCGGCAATATTGCCGAGCCCGGCAAGCAGGCTGCCGCCGTTGGCGGTGACGCCGCCGAGCGCCGCGTTGACATTGAACAACGCGCCGCCGGCGGTCAGGCCGGAAAGCGCCGAAAGCGGATCACCGGGATTGCTGGATGCCGCCAGGCTGGCGCCGCCTGCCATCGAGCCGGCTGCGGACGTGTTGTTGACACTGCCGAAATCGACGGAGAGGGCGCCGCCCGCCTTGATGTTGGCCGATACGCCGCCGATCGCCTGGACGGAGCTGACGATCGTCGTGCCGTTGGCGATGTTCTTCGAGGGATTGGCGTTGCCATTGGCATCATAGGCCGTGCAGGCGCCCTGCGCCTGGCAGGTTGTCGTCGTCGTGCGAAACAGGCTGACGCCGGTATTGGTCAGCGTTGAGCCCTTCAGCGTCGCGTCGCCGCCGGCCTCGATCGAGCTGTAGGAGTTGGTGAAATTCGTGGCGTCGATCGAAAGGTTGCGGCTCGCCCGGATCGTCGCTTCCGGGCTGAGCGTGCCGACCAAGCGGTCCTCGTAGACCGACTGACTGAGGTGGGACGACCAATCCCAGGAGTAGGTGGTGCTTTCGTCCGAGCCGCTGAAATTCACCTCGTCGACGATGAAGTATCGCGACGGATTGTTGGGATCGACAACCGGATTGCCGTTCGCGTCCCTCGGCACCCGGTCCCTGATCCAGTCGATGATCGGCCCGACCTTCTCCGGTCCGTCGGCCGAGATCCAGGTCCAGGCGCGGTAAGTCGTGCCGTCGGCAAGCGTCGCCTTCGACCAGAGCAGCGGCTGATAATCCTGCCACAAGCCCGGATCGACGCCCGCATAGAGCTGGTACATGTTCTGATCTGCGGTCTCGAGGTAGCCGAACGGCAGGCCGGCGGCGACGGGATTCAGCGTGAAGCCGCTGACGACGCCTGAAGACACCAGCGTCCCGGTCGTCCATTGCGGCGTGGCAACCCGCCTGTTGGCCAGGTTGCTGGTCAGGATCGACATGTCGTTTCCGGCTTGAATCAGACCGGAAATATTGGTGACTTCAGTGTTTCTCAGCCCGGCCGCCACCCCGGCGATCTGAAGGTCATGGTTGGCGAGGATGGCGCCCTGATTGTTGGTGAGCACGCCGCCGACGAAGAGGCTGGCGTCTTTGCCGGCATAGGCGAGGCCCGTGGCGTTGTTGGTGAGGTTGCCGGAAACTTTGAAGGTGAGATCGTTGCCGGCGGCCAATTGCCCGGCATTGATCAGCGACGGCAGCGTCAGCGTCAGATCGTTGGCGGCGAGCAGCGCGGTGCCGGCCGTCGTCGTAAGACCGGTCGCATCGATGGCGATATCGCCCGAACCGCCGGCGGTGGTAATGGCATTGACCCGGGCGCCGCTGAGATCGGCCGTGCCGGAGAGATTGAGAGCCAGGCCGCCGAGAGTGAGGCTGCTGTTGGCGAGATTAGCGCTTGCGGCATTGAGCGTCAGCGTACCGCCGGCAGCAATGTTGCTCGCCCGGCCATTGGAGAGATCGATATTCGTCGTGGTGAGCGTCAGGTTGCCGGCTGTGCGGGTGGGATTGCCGTAGCTGATCTGGCCGCCAGACGCCGTGAGCGCAGCGCTGCTGAGGCTCTGGAGCTTGTTATAGGCAATATTCTGGCCGGCGCTGGCCGAAAGAGCGCCGCTGCTCAGTAGGGCGTCGCCGGCCGTGATCGAACCGCTTGTGGCCGCAAGGCTCATGCTGCCGGTCTGCTGGAGCTTCAGCGTGCCGGCGGATGCAGCGGTGGCGGCGAAGTCGAGGCCGGAAACGAGAGTATCGACGGTGATATCCCGCGCCGAGAGGCTGGCGTTGCCGGCGGCAAGCGACTGGCCGGTAAGGTCGATCGTGCCGCCGGCGGCGATCGTCATGTCCTGATGCGCAACGACGTTGGCGCTGACATCACCCGCTGCGCTGGCGTCGACGTTTCCGGCGGCAAGCAAGTTGCCGGCGCTGATATCGGTGGCCGTCGCCTTGAGCGTGAGATCGCCGGTCTGCCCGAGGGCAATGTCGCCATTGGCCGACTGCGCGGTGGCGGCAAAATCGACGCCGGACACGATGGCGCCGGCCTGAATTGCCGGACCCGTGACCGAGACGTCGCCGGCTCCAAGGAGCTGGCCGGTGACCGATGTATCGGCGTTGATGGTAACGGCTCCGTGGCCGCTGACATTATCGGCCTGGAAACGACCGGCATCGATAAGGAGAGCGCCTGCGGCAAGCAGTGTGTCGATATCGACGCTCCCGCTGCTGCGGGCATCAAGCATCAGGTCGCCGGCCGTACCGACGGCGATGGCGCCGCCCGGCGAGGCGGCGGTGGCGGCAAAATCCATGCCGGCAACGATCGTGCCCGCTGCAATCGAACCACCGCTGATCGATACATCGCCGGCGCCGAGGAGCTGGCCGGTGATATCAGTGTTGCCGGAAAGCGCGATCGCGCCATGGCTGGTGATGGCGGCGGCACTGAGGTTGGCGGCGGAAGCCGAGATGTTGCCTGCCGCAAGCAGGGTGCCGGTATCGATGTCACCACTGGCGGCAAGGGAGAGATCGCCGCTCTGCGTCAGCACGATATTGCCGCCGGCCGCTTCCGTTCCCGCAAAGTCGATGCCGGCGATGATCGCATCGGCTGCGATGGCCGAGCCGGTGAGGTCGATGTTGCCGCCACTGAGGATCTGACCGCTGATGTCAGTGGCCGCGTTGATCGCGATGGCGCCATGCGCAATGACGCTCTGGGCTGTCAGCGCCGCTGATGTGACCGACGTATCACCGGCCGACAGGAGCGCGTCGACGTCGACGGCGCCGCCGCTGGCGGCAAGCTGGATGTCTCCGGCGCCTGATAGAACCGTGCTGCCGTTTGCCGCCGCATTCGTCGCAGCGATGTCGAGACCCGAGACGACCGTAGCGGCCGAGATCGAACGGCCTGAAGCCGTGACGTTGCCCTGCGCCAGCACATCGCCGGAGATGCCGATATCGGCGCCGGCGGCAAGCGTGATGTCATTGCCGGTGACAAGCGACGCTGCGGCGATCGAGCCTGATGTCGCTGTGATTGTCAGCGCACCGCCACCCTTTGCGGCGCCACCGACCTGGATGTCGCCCGACGTGCTGGACAAGGTAAGCGTATTGCCGGCCACGACGCTGCCGGCCGCGATCCCGGCCGCCGACAACATCTCGAGGTTGGCGGCACTGTTTGCCTCTCCGCCGACACTCAACAAGCCGCTGCCGCTCGAAAGCAGGATGTCGCCATCGGCGGCGACCGTATCGAGGGTAATTCCCTGATCCGCCTGAACGGCGACCTTGGCTTTCGAGGCCACCTTGGCGGCCGTCACCTTCGCCTTCGAGGAGATCGAAACGCCCTGCTGGCCGGAGACGTTACCAAGCGAGATCTTGCCGTCGGCCGACAGCGACAATTCGTTGGTGTTGGCCGCAAGATTGCCGCTCATGCGCACGCCGGCGCCCTTTTCGGTGACGACGATCTTGATGCGGTCGGCCTGCATGGCGCCGAGTGCTGTGCCGTCGATCGCATATTCCGGCGTGCCAGAAATCGGAGCGAGCGCCTGGGAATTGCCCGTCGCGTAGTCGAAGTTGGATGCACCCGCCGTCACGCGCAGGTCCTTGCCATAGACCGGGCCGTTGACGTGGACCGCGCGAGAGACGATGTCGAAGAGATCGACCGCGCCGGGCCCGGCAGCGAAGTTGCCGCCGTTCGGTCCAATGGTGACATCCCCGCCATTGACGATAAAGCCGTTGAGCTTGCCATCGGCCCCAATCTGCGGCGCGCCTGTGGTCAGCGTTGCATGCGGCGTGTTGATGAAGCCGCAGCCATCGCAGGTGATGCCGTTCGGATTAGCGATGACGACATCGGCGCGGCCACCAAACACCTCAGTCGGGCCGTTCAAAGCCGAGCGATTGCCGCTGGTCACCTCGTTGAGGATGACCGATGCCGGAGCAGAATTATTCAGATTAGGATTGCCCGGCGTGACGCCGCCGAGATTGGAATTGCCGATCTCGCCCTTGTAGTTGTTGAGGATGAGGCCCGGCGTGCCGACGTTGAAATTGTCGTATTTGTTATGCGACAAGCCGGCTGCATTCGGGGTGACGATGTCGATCAGCGGCACGCCGTTCGGGGCGGCGCCGACGCCCGGCTGGTTGGCGGCGGGCGCCGTGGTGCTCGCGGAGACCGACTGGGCATTGGCAAGCATCGGCTGAAAGACCAAGAGCGCGCTGAGCACGATGGCAAGCGAGCGATTGCCAAATCTGCCGAGCCGGCAGCCAAGACCCCTTGCTTCAGAACCAAGACCGGTTTTCTCACGCATCGTTTTGTCTTCCCAAACGCACAACTGGTTTTGTGTCTCGATATCAATCGTGGCTCGGCGCCGCCGTCACTGCGGCGGCGCTGGGCCTCATCGCAGGATTTATTTCTGGCTGAGCCAGGTCTTCACATTGCGGGTGAAAGAATTGGAGAGCCTTTGGGCGAGCGCGTCCTCTCCCTGGGACTGCGCAGCGTTAATGGCCATCGCAATGACGATGCCGATTTCGCCACCTCCCTTTACGCCTTTATCGTCGCCGCGAATGCTTTGGGCTTCGGCGATCAACTGGCCTGTCTTGACATCTTCGAGCCGCACCGTTCCCTGGATGTAGCTATCGGTCCCGGCAATGACGCGTCCTGGCTTGCTCGACACGTTGACCGTATGCAGGGTCACAACCAGACGACCCTTGACGGGTCCGCCGGGCAAGCCGGTCAGCTCGCGCGCCATGGTGCTCTGCAATGTGCGAACGACTGCCGGCAGCTGCGGGTCCGGCTTCGTGCGATCGAAGAACCCGCCCATCGTGACATCCGGAGCCGTCTCGACCCGGATCTGCGAGACCGAGGTCTGCTTGAGCGCGGCGACAAGCCGAGGGTCGGTGGTGACGCAGGACGCAAGTGTCGCCGCCAGAAGGAGAAGGGTTAGAAAACGCACGATACGCATAGAGAAACTCCGGGATTCAGGCATAGGGTTCGAATGTCAGCGAAATTCAGTTCCTGTTGTCCGACGACGATGCAGGCTTGGCCTTGGCGTCGAGATGCTTGTAGAGCTCGGTCAACTGGGACTTGGGCGCGGGGCACCCTTTCGATTTGGCAATGCTGGTCAGGACATTGTTTCTGTTGCGCAACGCATCGATCTCGACCTTTTCGGGCGATTTCGGATCCATGAAAAACAGTGCGGGCAGAAACAGGAGGACGCCGGTTGCGCCGAGGACGATATTCTTGCCTTGCGCGTCCGTCCGCTCCTTCACTGTCGACGTGATCTGCCGTTCGTTCGCCTCGAATTCACGCGCGATGCCGGCGCAATCGAACGCGCTGTCGGTCGGGTTGGTCGAAGCGACCGGCCGGGCCTCCCGGCCGGCGCAGCCGGCAAGCGAGATGGAAAGGGCAAGGATCAGCGCTGTCGATGTTGAAAAGGTCTGAGTGAGTTTGTTCTTCGAAATATTGCCGGTGGTCATTTTTGCTTCCGTTACCAATGAGTGGATGCGCTGAAATAAAAGAGCCCGCCGTCGACCTGGTCGAGGCTGCTTGCAACGATGTCGGAATAGCCGAGGTCGGCGCTGATATTGCCGCCGACAGCGCGGATACCGGCCGTCCAGCTGGCGAGATCGCCCCCCGTCATGTCGAAGCGTTTTTGCGAATAGACATGGCCGTAGTCCAGGCCGAGGTAAGGGCGCAGCTCGCCGAGGACCTTCGCGACTGCATCGCCGCTTTCGTTGGATTTCGTTCTCCAGACGATCTCGTTGTGGCTGAACATGCCATTATTGCCGAACAGCACGCTTTCGCGCGTGCCGCGGACATTGCTGTAGCTGCCAAGCGAGATCTGCTCCGCGCCAAGGAGATTGTCGGGGGAATATTGACCGCTGAGCAGCGAGGTCAGCTCGAGCTGCCTACCGGCCAGCGTGAACGGCTGCGTCACGCTGATCGTGGCGTTGAATTTCGAAAATCGCGGATCAGCGTTGCCGGCGCCGGGATCGCCTGGTTCCACGGCATCGAAGAGACCGAGCCCCTTGTCGTAGCTGGCATCGAACACCCAGATGCCGCCGAACATGTGGCGGGAATGGGAAATGCCGATCTCGCCAACCGTATACCGGCGGCTGCCGACCTCGATCAGATTGCCGAGCAGGAAGTTGTTCGTCTGTTTATAGGTCAGGCTGCTGCGGACAGTCGTGATCGAATCCTTGTCGCGCAAGACGACACGATCGATACCGAGACCGGCCTGCCCCGAATTGCCCGAGGTTTCGAGCGATGAGAAATTTCCTTCGACCGCACTTTCATATTCGTACCAGGAGCCGTTCAGCGAAACAGTGGAGTAACCGTAGGGGACACTGACGCTGCCGGAATAGCTGTTGCCATATCCCTTTCCGTCATTGCGCCACGGATAGTCCGGACCACTATGCTCGTATGAAAAGTTCCACTGATCGTTGATATCAAACAGGTCGTCCAAGCCGAGCGATGCCGAGCTCCGGGAAAAACCGGTGCTTTCCTGCCCCATATTGTTGTTGCCGAGGGAGACATGCCAGGGTCGGCCCGGACGGTTTTCGATATTCAGGATCGATGTTCCGTCCTTGGGACCGGGCAGCATGGCGGATTTGGCGTCGTTGGCCTGCAGCCGGTTCATCTGGTCGAGCCCCTGCTCGATATCGCGGATATTGACGACCCGACCGATCAGGCCCGGAAAGGCTGTCGCCAGCGAACCGCTGCCGGCGACTTTCTGGCCATTGAGATAGATGTCCGAGAGCGTGCCTTCGACGACGAGCAGGCGGAGGATCCTGGTCTTGGCGATATCCTGCTGCGGCACGTAAGCCCGCGAGGTCACATAGCCATGATCGATATAGAGGTGCGTGACATCGCGCAGCACCGCATTGATCTCCGCAAGGCCGACGCATCGGTTGCCGTAAGGTGCGGTCACCTTGCCGATCTCCTGCGCCGATAGCAGGTTTGCCCCATCGATCTCGACGCGCGTGATGTCGAAACAGGCGCCATTTCCGGGGCCTGCGGGCAAAGATCCGTTTTCCCCATCCGCGCTGCCGCCCGGTGTGGCACGGCGAAGCGCATCCAGCCGCTGCGACTGCGTCTGCTCTTCCTGGCGGCGGTTAAAATCGTCGGCCGGCGACTGCGCGTGGGCGGAAGCGACACCGATCATGAGGACGGCGCCGACAACCAGGGAAGATCGAATGTCTGTCGTCATTTTGAAATTCGGCTACTTCACGGCAGTGGGCTGGAGTTCGTCGAGGGCCGGCTTCAGCCCTTTCAGCGAGAAACGGATATTGACGTCCTGGCCGTTCATCAGCCGCACCAGCCCTTCAGCACTCGAGCCTTTCTTCAGCGCCGCGGCCGTCTTCGTATCCAGCGCCTGCTGCGCCCAGCATCCGGACTGGTTGCAATTGCGATAGTCGAGTTTGGCGACCGGCTTACCATCGGCCTTGATCGACAGGCCGGAGGGCAGGAAGACGTTGAGCGGCAGAAGGGCGGTTAGCATCAGCCGCGGCTTGCCCTTGTCGCCCTTGCCCTTTTCGCCCTTGCCCTGGGAACCGGCCGGCGAAGCTGCGATCGCCAACGTCAGGATATTGACGGGTTTGCCGTCTTTAGTGACTTGCGCGACCTGGGCGACTTCGCAGGCCTCAGCGCCTGCCGAACCGGTGCAGCGATAATACCAGTCGTCGAATTTCTGGGATTTCATGGCCGGCGCCGGTTGAGCGGGCGCCTGCACCTGTTCCGGTCCTTGATCGGCCGGAACAGGTGATTGCGAAAAAGCCGGGTTGGCACAAGCAATGAATATCAAAACAGGGGCGATAGTCGGACGAGTCCGCTTCATCCCGATTCTCAAAAATTTTCTCATTGAAAATACAACTTCAGGAAGATTTTATTCGCGTGTAAAGCCGTATCGCTACAATCCATCATTTAGTCAACCTAAGCGTGTCAGCACGGTAAAGTTTCCGTTAGATATTTACTTCACGTTCTGGGAGATTAAGTCTTGCCTTGGCTGAGACTCGCCCTCAACGAATTCGCCAAGAGATTTCAACGCTCGAATAAAACCGATTGGCGAGGACCATGAGACGACGCGCAACTTACGCGAAGCTGTCCACCTGCCCGTTTGCATTGAAAATTCGGCAGATGAACGGATAGGATGAATAATTCCGCACTATCCACACTGCTGCGAAGTCTTGAAAAGATGAGCCTCGTTCCTTCGAAGAAAAGAGCCGCTCCGGCATCTGCGTTTTTCTCGATGCTCCTCACAAATACAGAGATGTATTTTAGAAATTCATTGCACCCAAGGTTGCTACTGTTATTCTTCTCGAAAAGGAGAGGACAGCCGCATGGCAAAACGGCAACGACGAGGGCAGCCCGGAACAAAGCCCGCAGACGACATTCGGGAAAACCTGGTCAAGACACGAATCGGCGGCGATCTCTCGTCCTTCATGAAGGGCGATCCAGACCCATAAATCATCCATAGCCATCGTCGCGCCGCGTCGGTCGCAGAATTGTCATTTTCAGGATGACATCAGCCCCGTTCTCTGCGAAAAAGAGCGCGATGAGAGACAGGGGCGTTCGTCGACAGACGGGCTGAGAAGCACCCTTCGAACCTGAACCGGATAATGCCGGCGGAGGGAGTCGCTCGGGGTCGCGGCTTAGCCCGCACGAACCGCCCCGTGCCCGCCCCCGCTTGAAAGGGGCCAAATGCAGACCACGACCACACCAGGAGCGATGCTGAAGGCGATGCGCGAGAAGCCGCCGCTCGTTCAGTGCATCACCAATTACGTCGCCATGAACATTGCCGCAAATGTTCTGCTTGCATCAGGCGCCTCGCCCGCCATGGTGCACGCCGCTGAGGAAGCCGGCGAATTCGCCGGGATCGCCAGTGCGCTGACAATCAATATCGGCACGCTGTCGACGCAATGGATCGACGGCATGCAGGCGGCGGCGAAGGCAGCGACATCCGCCGGCAAACCCTGGGTGCTCGATCCGGTCGCGCATTATGCGACGGCTTTCCGCCGCAACGCGGTCGCCGACCTCCTGGCGCTCCGTCCGACCATCATCCGCGGCAACGCCTCCGAAATCATCGCCCTGGCCGGCGGAGAGAGCCGCGGCCAGGGCGTCGACAGCCGCGACCCGGTCGAACAGGCGGAAGGTTCTGCGCGATGGCTCGCTGAGCGGCAGCGGGCGGTCGTCGCCGTCACCGGTGCGGTGGATTTCGTCACCGACGGCGAGGGGGCCGTGCGCATCGAAGGCGGATCGGCGCTGATGCCGCAAGTCACCGCGCTCGGTTGCTCGCTCACCTGCCTCGTCGGCGCCTTTGCCGCGACGGCACCCGAAGACACCTTCGGCGCGACGGTTGCGGCACTTGCAACCTTCGCCATCGCCGGCGAAGAGGCCGCACTTGGGGCGGCCGGCCCCGGTTCCTTCTCATGGCGTTTCCTCGATGCGTTAGCTGCGCTCGACCCCGAAACGCTTGACGCCAGGGCGAGGATATCGGCGGCATGAAGGCTTTCGACCTTTCGCTCTATCTCGTCCTCGACCCCGATCTCTGCGCCGGGATCGGCATGGTCGAAACGGCGCGACTTGCCGTTGCCGGCGGCGCGACCATGGTGCAACTGCGTGACAAACATGCCGCCACCATCGGGATGATCGAGACCGGCCGCGCCTTGAAACAGGCATTGGAGGGGACCGGCGCCCTCCTCATCGTCAACGATGATGTCGAGGCGGCAATCGCCATCGGCGCCGACGGTCTGCATATCGGCCAGGAAGACATGGATGCACACAAAGCGCGGACGATGATCGGCCCCGACATGATCCTTGGCCTCTCGGTCGAGACCGCGCCGCTCGCCGCCGCCGTTGATCCTGATCTGGTCGATTATACCGGCGTCGGACCGGTGTTTGCGACACCGACCAAGGCCGACCACAAGCAGCCGATCGGTTTTGACGGTCTTGCCAAGCTGGTGAAGGCCTCGCAGGTGCCATCGGTCGCGATCGGCGGGCTCAAGGCGGATCATGTCGCTCAAGTGTTCGCCGCGGGCGCGAAAGGGCTTGCCGTCGTTTCCGCCATCTGCGGCACGCCAGATCCTGAAGCGGCCACGCGCCACATCGCCGCAGAAATCCGAAAGGCCCGTGGATGATCCGCAACGTTCTCTCGATCGCCGGCTCCGATCCCTCCGGTGGCGCCGGCATCCAGGCCGATCTCAAGGCCTTTTCCGCCCGCGGCGTCTACGGCATGGCGGTGCTGACCGCGTTGACGGCGCAGAACACGCAAGGTGTCAGCGGTGTGCATCTGGTGCCGCCGCAATTCGTCGCCGACCAGATCAATGCCGTCTTTGCCGATGTCCGCGTCGATGCCGTCAAGATCGGCATGATCGCCAATGCCGGCATCGCCGACGCCGTTGCCGGTGCGCTGACTGACCACCGCGACATTCCGATCGTCATCGATCCTGTCATGATCGCCAAGGGTGGAGCCGCCCTGCTCGCGCCTGAAGCGGTCGACGTGCTGACCCATCGGCTGCTGCCGCTTGCCACGCTGCTGACCCCGAACCTGCCCGAAGCCGCCGCGCTGCTGCACCAGCCAGTCGCGACCAGCCGGGCTGATATGGCGGCGCAGGCCGAACGCCTGCGCGCGCTTGGCCCGGCCGCAGTGCTGGTCAAGGGCGGCCATCTCGACAGCGACGAGAGCCCTGACGTGCTTGCCACCGCCGCCGGCCTGCACTGGTTCGAAGCCAGGCGCGTGCCGACCAAGAACACCCACGGCACCGGCTGCACGCTCTCCAGCGCCCTGGCGGCCGAGCTCGCCAAGGGCGCCTCGGCGCGGGAGGCGGTCGCCATCGCGAAGGAATACCTTGCCGGCGCGGTCGCGGCTGCCGGACACCTCACCGTCGGCTCCGGCCACGGTCCGGTGCAGCATTTTCATGCGCTCTGGAAAGACGATATATAAGCACTCGCTCAGCGAACATGCCGCCAATCGAAAACGGCCCGGCCTTCCCGGGCCGTTTTGCGTTCGCACCTACTTTGCGTTGAAACCGCGGCGACTGCGGCGGGGCGTCCCTTTCTCTCGTTGAAAAACCTTGTTGACAAGCCCCGCCAGATGGCCAAATCTATGACACTAAAAGGGGATACATTCCGCAATAACGGAATAACTGGAGGACTGACAGGTGCCAGACCTGCTTGTGAGCTTGTATTCCACTGAGCTCGCCGACCTGAAACAGAAGGCCGGCGATGTCGGCGTCTCCATCCGCCCGGCCCTCCCCCCGGAACTGCATCTTATCGTCAGTTGGGTTCGCGAACAGTTCAGCGAGAACTGGGCAAGCGAAGTCACAGTCGCCTTCTCCCGCCAGCCCGTTGCCTGCCTGATCGCCGTCGAAGGCGGCAAGCTGCTGGGCTTTGCCTGCTATGACACGACGGCGCGCGGCTTCTTCGGCCCGACCGGCGTCGACCCGCAAGCGCGCGGCAAAGGCATCGGGCTCGCCCTCTTTTCCGGCTGCCTTCAGGCCATGAAGACGCTCGGTCACGCCTATGCCTTCATCGGCGATGCCGGGCCGGTCGATTTCTACGCCAAGACCGCAGACGCAATCGTCATCCCCGCCCCCGATAAGGGCATCTACGAAGGCATGCTGAGAAGCACGCCGAAATGACCATCTGATCCCGGAGTTACAGAATTGTCCTCGACCCCGCTCGCCCTTTTCGTCGGCCTCCCGAATCCCACTATTTCCGATGATGAATTCGCCCTCTTTCGCGAAACCAATCCGCTCGGCCTGTTCGTCGGCCGGCGCAATCAGCGCGAGCCGGAACAGACAAAGCGGCTGATCGACCGCTTCCGCGAGGCCGTCGGCCGCGACGACGCGCCCGTCTTCACCGACCAGGAAGGCGGCCGCGTTCAGCATCTCGATGCCGGCCCCTGGCCGCTCTTCCGCAGTTTCGGCCAGTTTGCCGAACTTGCGCGCCGCGATTTCGA
>Ga0102593_1001754_pt1 | contig 19549 bp, 15 predicted proteins | sample AraplaCol_mMS_r2_2_FD_76862 | JGI IMG/M metagenome (GOLD analysis project Ga0102593, IMG submission 76862) | Arabidopsis root microbial communities from North Carolina, USA - plate scrape MF_Col_mMS_r2 (SPADES assembly) (version 2) | ecosystem: Host-associated > Plants > Roots > Endosphere...
ATGCTCAGTGCATTGCGCATTGCTTGCTCACCCTGTGTACCGATGGTTCCCTGGAGGCAGCAATAAGCCCACTGTGCAGAAGGTGGTGACCCTCGATGACGGATCTCGACACCCGCCCAACCGATCGCCAGCCCTACGACTTGGGCGACCGCTATCGGTCCGGTTCGGGAGCCGTGGTGCTGACCGGGGTGCAGGCCATCGCCCGCGCTCTGGTCGAGCAGCATAAGCGTGATCTTCGTGCGGGACGCAGAGTGGCGACGTTCGTCTCCGGCTACCAGGGCAGCCCACTCGGGGGCGTCGACCGGATGCTCGCGGGCATGCCCGACGTGCTCGAGTCCAACCACGTCACGTTCACGCCCGGCCTGAACGAGGAGCTCGCCGCCACCGCGGTGTGGGGCAGCCAGGCCGATCTGACCGCGTTCGCCGCGGCCACGGGGACCTCGCCGAAGTACGACGGCGTCGTCGGCGTCTGGTACGGCAAGGGGCCCGGGCTCGACCGCGCCACCGACGCGTTGCGCCACGCCAACATGTACGGCGTCAACCCCACCGGCGGAATGCTGCTGCTGGTCGGTGACGACCCGGCTTCGAAGTCCTCCACGGTGCCCGCGGTCAGCGAACGGTCGCTGGCCGCCCTCGGCATCCCCGTGCTGTTTCCGCGCAACGCCCGCGAGATCGTCACGATGGCCATGCACGGAGTGGCGATGTCACGGGCGTCGGGCTGCGTGGTGGCGCTGAAGATCGTCGCCGACGTCGCCGACGGCGCCTGGTCGGTGGACGGCCACCTGGCCGACCTCGACGTCGTGGTTCCCGACGTGCGGTGGAACGGCAGCCCCTTCACCTATCGGCAGAGGCCGATGGCCGCACCGTCGAGCAGCCTGGACGCGGAGGCGGATCTCTACGGACCTCGCGCCGAGGTGGTGCGCGCCTACGGCGCCGCCAACGGTCTCGACGTCGTCGAACTCGACCCACCCGGCGCGACCCTCGGAATCGCCGCCGCGGGACCGGCATTCGACGCGATGCGGCAGGCGCTGCGCGACCTCGGCGCCGACGACGTCGCGCTACACCGGGCGGGGATCCGGCTGCTGCGCATCGGCATGCCCACCCCGCTGGGTCCGGGCGCCGTGACCGCGTTCGCCGCGGGCCTCGAGGAGATCCTCGTCGTCGAGGACAAGACGGCGTTCGTCGAGACCCAGGTACGCGAGATCCTCTACGGCACTGCGGGCGCACCCCGAATCCTCGGCAAGAAGGACGCGGGCGGACGGTTGTTGATCCCTGCCGGCGGTGAACTCACCGCAGGCCGGCTGGCGGCTCCGCTGCGCCGCGTGTTGGCCGGCCGCCTCGAGCTGAGGAAGCCGCCCCCGCCTGCGCTGTCGCTCGACGTGCTGCCGGTGACGCGGGCGCCCTATTTCTGCAGCGGCTGCCCGCACAACCGGTCCACTGCGGTGCCGGAGGGCTCGCTGGCCGGTGGCGGAATCGGCTGCCACACGATGGTGACGATGTCGGCGCGCACCGACAGTGCCGTCACCGGACTGACGCAGATGGGCGGCGAGGGCAGCCAATGGATCGGCCAGGCGCCCTTCGTCGACGTCGGGCACCTCTTCCAGAACATCGGCGACGGCACCTTCTTCCACTCCGGCCAACTCGCGGTGCAGGCCTGTGTCGCGGCAGGGGTCGACATCACCTACAAGTTGCTCTACAACGAGGTCGTCGCCATGACCGGCGCGCAGGACGCCGAGGGCGCGCTGTCCGTGGCGAGGCTGACCCACAAGCTGACCGCCGAGGGCGTCACGCAGATCATCGTGTGCGCCGACGAGCCGCAGCGCCATCACCGCAGATTCACCCGCGAACGGTTGGCCAAGGGCACCATCGTGTGGCACAGGGACCGCCTCGACGAGGCTCAGCGCCGCCTGCGGGAGATCAAGGGCGTCACCGTCTTGATCTACGACCAGCATTGCGCGGCCGACGCGCGTCGCCAGCGCAAGCGCGGCACCCTGCCGGTGCGCACCACCCGCGTCCTGATCAACGAGGCGGTGTGCGAAGGGTGCGGCGACTGCGGCGTGAAGTCCAACTGCCTGTCGGTGCAGCCCGTCGAGACCGACCTCGGTCGCAAGACGCGCATCGACCAGACGTCGTGCAACACCGACTACAGCTGTCTGGACGGCGACTGCCCGTCCTTCGTCACCGTCGAGGTGGCACCCGGGCGCCGCCCCGAGAAGCACCAGGCACCGCCGCCGCCCGTGCTGCCCGAGGTCGACGTCGCACCCCTCACCGCGACCCACAACGTCTTCCTCGCGGGCATCGGCGGCACTGGCATCGTCACGGTGAACCAGGTGTTGGCGACGGCCGCGTTGCGCGCGGGTCTCGAGGTGGAGAGTCTGGATCAGATCGGGCTGAGCCAGAAGGCCGGACCCGTCGTGTCGCATCTGCGGTTCGCCCCGGCCGGGCTCGAGCCGTCCAACCGGCTCACCCCCGGCGCGGCGGACTGCATCGTCGCCTTCGACCTCCTCGTCGCGGCCGACGGCAAGAATCTCGACTACGGCGACACCGCTCGGACCGTCGCGGTGGCGTCCACCAGCAAGACGCCGACGGGATCGATGGTCTACGACGCGTCGGTCGGCTACCCCGAGACGCCGTACCTGCTCAATCGGCTGGCCCTGGTGTCTCGAGAGCTGCACTCCTTCGACGCGCTCGCCGCGGCCCAGTCCCTGTTCGGCAGCACGGCAGCGGCGAACTTCCTGCTCGTCGGGGCCGCCCATCAGGCCGGTGCGTTGAGGTTGCCCGCAGCGTGCGTGGAGGAGGCGATCCGAATCAACGGGGTGGCCGTCGAGGCCAACCTGGCGGCGTTCCGGTGGGGTCGCGTCGCCGTCGCCGACCCGTCGAGATTCGTCGACCTGGTCACGCCACCGCGGACCCCGCGCGCCGCACCGCCGCCGGCGCACCTCCTGGACGGCACCGCGTTCACCGGTCGGGTGGCCGATCTGGTGGCACGGCGGGCCGCCGATCTGGTGGCCTTTCAGGGTGAGCGGGTGGCGCGCCGTTACGTCGCGGTGCTCGACGAGGTGTGGTCAGCCGAGCGTTCCGTGTCAGCGCGCACCGACTTCAGCGAAGCCGTCGCGCGCGGGCTCTTCAAGTTCACCGCCTACAAGGACGAGTACGAGGTGGCCCGGTTGCTGACCGATCCCGGGTTCGCGGAGCAGGTTCGGGCAGAGTTTCCGACCGGCGAGAAGCTGACCTATCGATTGCACCCACCGGTGCTGCGCGCCCTGGGCCGATCCAAGAAGATCGGCCTCGGCCCGAGGACGCACGTGGCGCTGCGGGTCCTCGCCCATGGAAAGCGGTTGCGGGGCACGGTATTCGACCCGTTCGGCTACGCTCACGTGCGCCGGGTGGAGCGCCGGCTGCGCGACGACTACGAACGTCTCGTCACCGGACTGGCCGCCGAGTTGACCGATTCTTCCTACGAGCACGCGGTCGAGGTGGCGGCGCTGCCGGATCTGGTGCGCGGCTACGAGGGAGTCAAGCTCGCCAACATCGAGGTGTACCGGGAGCGACTGCGCGAGCTGGGAGTCGACCCCGGCGCCAGCTAACGGGTGGCAGGCGTCGACGGCGGCGCGCCGGGCTGCGGTGGTCGACGTCCTCGCACGTGAGTCGAGCGACATATCCGGTGAATCGTTGTGTCACGGTCGTGCGTTGGTTCAGAATGTGAACCGTCGGGGCAACTTTGACAGACGGGGGACAGACCATGAGTGACGACACGACCAGCGGTGAGGGTGACTCATCTGCCGGTGTCGGCATCACCACGCGCGTTCGCGTGTACCCCAGCTCCGATCGCGAGGTCCACGGCGTGATCGTCGACGACTTCGGCGAATCCATTGGCATTCCGGTCGAGATCGGCGGCAATCGCATTGCCGGGCCCGCGCGTCGCTGGGCGGTCATGCTCGACGACGACAACCTCGTCTTCGTCGACAGCGAAGACATCGAGCCGGAATGAGCTCGCCCCGCGACATCGCCTGACCGCCAGCGCGTTTTGCCGTCCCGTACCCGGGTACCTGCCACGGACCCAAGAGACGGCGAACGGAGTAGACGTGAAGGCAGTCACCTGGCATGGCAAGCGTGACGTGAGGGTGGAGCAGGTCCCCGACCCGAAGATCGAGCAGCCGAACGACGCGATCATCGAGGTGACCTCGACCAACATCTGCGGCTCGGATCTGCACCTCTACGAGGTCCTGGGTGCGTTCATGACGCCCGGCGACATCCTCGGGCACGAGCCCATGGGCATCGTGCGCGAAGTGGGCAAGGACGTGACCAATCTGGCGGTGGGGGACCGGGTGGTGATCCCGTTCCAGATCTCCTGCGGGCACTGCTACATGTGCGACGCCCACCTGTTCACCCAGTGCGAGACCACGCAGGTCCGCGATCAGGGCATGGGGGCCGCGTTGTTCGGCTACTCCGAGCTCTACGGGTCCGTACCCGGCGGGCAGGCGGAGCTGTTGCGGGTGCCGCAGGCCCAGTTCACCCACATCAAGGTGCCCGACGGACCGCCGGATTCGCGGTTCGTCTACCTCTCCGACGTCCTGCCCACCGCGTGGCAGGCGGTGGCGTACGCGGGGATTCCCGACGGTGGCACCGTCACGGTCCTCGGACTCGGGCCCATCGGTGACATGGCTGCGCGCATCGCGCACCACCTCGGGTACGACGTCATCGGCGTCGACCTCGTTCCGGAGCGGTTGGCGCGCACGGCCGCCCGCGGAATCCGGACGGTCGACCTCGGCGAGATCGACTTCGCCGTCGGCGACGCGATCCGGTCCATGACCGACGGCCGGGGCACCGACTCGGTGATCGACGCAGTGGGAATGGAGGCGCACGGTTCGCCGGTGACGAAGCTCGCCCAGCAGATCACCGGTCTGCTGCCCGACGCTCTGGCCAAGCCGATGATGCAGAAGGCCGGGGTGGACCGGCTGGGTGCGCTGTACTCCGCGATCGACGTCGTGCGCCGCGGGGGCACCATCTCCCTGATCGGCGTGTACGGCGGGATGGCGGATCCGCTGCCCATGCTGACGTTGTTCGACAAGCAGATCCAGCTCAGGATGGGTCAGGCCAACGTCAAGCGGTGGGTCGACGACATCATGCCGCTGTTGACCGACGACGACCCACTCGGCGTCGACGAGTTCGCCAGTCACGTGCTGCCGCTCGACGACGCCCCGCACGCCTACGACATCTTCCAGAAGAAGGAGGACGCTGCGGTGAAGGTCATGCTCAGGCCGTGACGATGCCCGAACGCGTTGTGCTGGGCCAGTTTCCGACACCGGTGGAACCTGCCCCGCGGTTGGCGACGGCCTTGGGCCTAGCCCCTGAGGATCTGTGGATCAAGCGCGACGACCTCATCGGGCTCGGCGGCGGCGGCAACAAGGTCCGCAAGCTGCAGTACACGGTGGCCGCCGCACTGGCGGGCGGGGCCACCACTCTGGTCACCACGGGGGCGGCGCAGAGCAATCACGCCCGGCTCACCGCCGCCGCGGGGGCTCGGCTGGGCCTCGACGTCGTGCTGGTACTCGCCGGCACCGGCGGCGAAGTGATCGGGAACCTCGCGCTGGACGCACTGCTCGGCGCCAGGATCGTCTGGGCCGGTGAGAAGGACACCGAACGGCTGGCCACTCGCATCGTCGAGGAGCTGATCGCCGGCGGGCACCCTGCCACGCAGATCCCCTTCGGGGGTTCGAGCGCCGTTGGCGCCCAGGGCTACGTCGACGCCGGGCACGAGCTGCTCGAGCAGGTACCCGGGTTGGCTCAGGTGGTGGTCGCCGTCGGCTCGGGGGGCACGGCGGCCGGTCTCGTCCACGCCCTCGGGGCGCGGCGTGTACTCGGCGTGCACACCGGCGCCGTGCCGGATCCCGAGGCGCGGATCTCCCGGTTGCTCGCCGGTCTGAGCGCCCCCGAGCCCGATGTGGAGCTGCGGCTGCGCACCGACCAGGTGGGCGCGGGCTACTCGACGCTGACGGATCCGGTCACGGATGCGCTGGCGTTGGCGGCGCGCACCGAGGGCCTGATCTTGGATCCGGTGTACACCGGGCGGGCGCTTGCCGGACTCGTCGCGGCGGTTCGCGAGGGCGACGTGCGCCCCGGCGAACCGACGGTGTTTCTGCACTCCGGGGGATTGCCGGGATTCTTCGGTTCCGGTGCGACCATGGTGTGGGCAGGGTCACTCGGTGGCGGTGCGGAGAATTAGCGAACTTGGCTTCGGCGGCCCGCCACCGCTTCCGTGCCCGTCGGGACCGGTTTCGGTGCGGTCGGGTGCGGCAAAGTGGCTATGGTGGCTAATCAACTCGTCCGTCCGGCCGGGTCCCGCTGATTTCTCCCTCGGAGAAGATGTAACGCGGCGGGGCTGGCAGACGGTTAAGCTCATGACGACACTTCGATGATGCCGTCGTTCAAACGTGTCGGAAGGTGGACGAAATGGCTTTGACAATGAAATTGGCTGCAGGTCTGGGAGGAATGGCTCTCGCGGCCATGGCCGGGAGTGGGATCGCCTCGGCGGCCCCCGGTGACGCCGTGATCCTGAACTCGACCTGCACCTACCCCCAGGTGATCGCCGCAGCGAACGCGCAGGATCCTGCCGCGACCGCTGCGCTGCAGAACGATCCCGCGGCCAACGGGTTCCTCCAGGGCCTGGTTGCCTCGCCCCCCGGGTCCCCGGAGCGTCAGCAGAAGATCGACTTCGTGCGCAGCTTCCCGCAAGCGGCGCAGTTCAACGGACTGATCATGTCCGTGGCGAACACCTGCAACAACTACTGATCGGCTGAGCTGCCGGGCGACTGCCGCCCGGCGACCGACACGAAGAAGCCCACCTCTGAGCCACGCGCTCAGAGGTGGGCTTCTTCGTGCGTCGGATCAGAGCAGGCCGAGCAGCTGCAGATCGGTGACGTACTTCAGGATCACCGGCGCGGTGAGGTGCGGAATGTCGGGATCGGTCGGGTCGGGCCCCAACTTCTCTTCCTGCACGGCGGTCCGGAATCGATCCACCGGGGCCAGCGAGCCGTTGATCGGCGGCTGGGCTGACTGGTAGTTGTGCAGCAGCGGCAGCAACGACGCCTGGCGCTGCTTCTCCGGCAGCGCCCGCAGAGCGGTGTCGAACCTGGCCAGCCAATCGCCGTAGGCGGGGATGCGGACGATCGGGTGACCTGCCTCGATCAGCCAGTCGACGAAGGTGTCCATGCTGATGCCGTCGTCGTGCGGATTCATCACGTGGAACGTCTCGAAGCCCGTCACGTGCCCGCTGATCGCGTCGACTGCCTCGGCGATGAATTCCACTGGCAGGCCGTCGAAGTGGGACCGCTGCCTGCTTCCGCCACCGTCCAGCTCGTAGAACGAGGCCGGGGCCACACCCGTGGCCACCAGGCTCAGCATCATCCTGGTGAACATGTCGGGCACGTTGAGCTGACCGGCATAGCTGGTGTCGGCCATGATCATGTCGCACCGGAACACCGAGACCGGCAGCCCGCACAGATCGTGCGCTTCGCGCAGCAACACCTCACCGGCCCACTTGCTGTTGCCGTAACCATTTGCGTAGTGGTCGTCGACCTTTCGCGTCGCGCTCATCGTCCGGATGTCGGTGTCCTCGACGAAGTGGCCGGGCTCGATCCCGTCACCGACACCGATGGTGGAGACGTAGACGAACGGCTTGATGCGCGTCGTCAGGGCAATGCGGATCAACTCCGCGGTTCCGACGACGTTGGGTCCGAACAGCTGGCTGTAGGGCAGCACGTGGTTGACCAGGGCGGCCGGGTCGACGATCAGGTCGACGGTGTCGGCCAGGCGCTGCCACGTCGCGTCGGACAGGCCAAGATTCGCGTCGCCCTTGTCGCCGGCGATCACCTCCAGGTGATCGGCCAGTGAGCGGTAGTGCGCCAGGAGCTTCGGATCTCCGCTGTCGAAGGTGGCGTCCAATCGGGCGCGGGCGGCCGCGTCGTCCTTGGCCCGCACCAGGCAGATCACCGTGCCGCCGACGAGGTCCATCCGCTCCAGCCAGTCCAGCGCGAGATAGCGGCCGAGGAAGCCGGTCGCGCCGGTCAACAGCACGGTGCGGACCTCGCCGGCGGGCGCGGACAGCGACGGCGCGGCAGCCAGGGTGGCGGCGTCGAGGAACTTCTCCAACGTCAGGTCGCGAGCATGCACCTCCGTGGCGTCGCGGCCGTGCACCGCGTCGTAGGTGGGACGCTTGGTGCCCCCGGCGCGCTGTGCCTCGACGTAGGCGGCGATCGACGCCAGGTCGCTGGCGGGGCTGACGATCACGCCCACGGGCACGTCGACGTCGAAGATCTCGTGGAGCAAATTGGCGAAGGTCAACGCCGACAACGAATCTCCACCAAGGTCGGTGAACGCGGAGTCCGTTGCGACGTCGGCGGCGGCCGCTCCGAGAAGTGCGCCCGCGGCGCGGACGACGGTCTCGGCCACCGGGCGCTGGGCGCCGTCGCGTCGCAGCGCCCGGAGCACGTCGGCCTGCCCGTCGGCGAGGTCGACGTACAGCTGCTCGAGACGTTCGCCGTAGAACTCCTTGAGCTTCGGGCGGGCGAGTTTGCGGATGCCGGTCAGCAGCCCGTTCTCGAGGGTGAAGGGCGTGGTCTCCACGAGGAAGTCCCGGGGAACCTCGAAACCCTGCAGGCCGGACTCCCGTGCGACGTTCTGCAGGGCCGTGGCCAGCACCGCCTTCACGGCGGTCACGTCACCGCCGACACTTGCGAGGGCGTCGTCGGTGGGTACCACCACGGCCAGCAGGTACGAGCGAGCGCTGTTGCCGTAGACGAAGATCTGCCGAATCGACGGGTGGCCGCCGTAGGCCGCTTCAAGTTTGGAGACGGTGACGAATTCGCCCTGGGACAGCTTGAGCACGTTGTTGCGGCGGTCGACGTAGGCCAGGTGCTCGGGTGCGGTCTCGGCGAACACGTCGCCGGTGTGGTACCACCCGTCGGCGTCGAACAATTCGGCGGTCACGTCGGGCCGTTTGAAGTAACCGGGGATGACGTCGGCGGTCTTGACCCAGAGCTCGCCGCGGGGATGCGGGCGGTCGGTGGCGAAGTAGCCGAGGTCCGGCACGTCGACCAGCTTGTAGTCGACGACCGGCGGACGTCGGATCTCGCCGTCGACCAGGACGACGCCCGCCTCGGTGGAGCCGTACCCGTCTTGGACGTGGAGGTCGACGAAGTCCTCGATCCACGCGTGCAGCTCGGGAGAGATCGGCGCGGACCCCGTGATCGCCGAGAACTGCCGTCCACCAACGAGACTGGTGCGCTGTTCGGCCATCACCTCGCGTTCGACGGCGGCCCGGTCGGCTCCGTCGAGGGCGCCGGCGCGCCGGTCGGTCTCGCTCTGGACCTCCTGGAACAGCATCTCCCAGATCCGGGGGACGAAGTCGAGCTTGGTCGGGCGCACCAGCGAGAGGTCCTCGAGCAGCGTCGACAGATCGCTCGTGGCGGCGAAGTAGGCGGTGCCGCCGGCGCCGAGCGTCGAGTAGAGGATGACCCGGCCCATGACGTGGCTGATGGGCATGAAGCTCAACGTGATGGCGGGCAGCTTGTTCTCGGTGTCCCAGTCGGGGCTGAACCAACCACGCCAGCAGTTGGCCACCAGGCGGTCGGTGTACATCGCGCCCTTCGGCGCGCCAGTGCTGCCGGAGGTGTAGATCAGCAGGCGCAGCGCGTCGGGGTCACCTGCGCGGTACTGCACGGCCGCGGAGTGCTTGGCACCGCCGTCGACGACGTCTTGCAGAGACGTGACGTCGACCTCGAATTCGGCGAGCCGCTCGGCGGCGGACTGCAGCGCATCGCGGTGGTCGTCGACCTCGGGGTGGTAGTCGAACACCACCAGCCGTTGCGGCGCATGGGCGGTCGACGCGAGCTCGACCGCGTCGTCGAGGTGGTCGACACTCGACAGGATCACCACCGGAGTCGTCTCGACGAGGATCGGCTGCAGCTGTGGCACGGGCGCGCTGGTTTGCAGCGGCACCGACACCGCGCCCGCCAGCGAGAGGGCCATGTCGACGACGGCATAGTCGGCGCTGGTGAATCCGAGCGTCGCGACGCGGTCACCCGGTTGCACGGGGTTGCCGGCCAACCCGTCGGCGAGTGCACGCACGCGCTCCCAGGTCTCGCGGTAGGTCAGGGTGTCGAAGCGGGGTTGCAGTGAGGCGACGGTGCGCCCGGAGTCGTCGGAGACGAACTCCACGGCCCGCTGCCCAAGTGCGGGGCGATCGGCGTAGCCGGTCATCGCGATCCGCATGACGTCGGTGAGCATCTCCCCGGGTGCGTTCATGGCGGCGCTGATGGTCGGATCGGGTTGCGCGGCAACGAGTTGCGCGTCACCTCGGCCGTCGGGGGAGGTCAACTCCTCGAATCGGCTGGTGAGTCGCGCGTGACGGTCGGCGGTGGGAGTTGGCATTGGGTCTCCTCGGGCGTCCAGGTGGTCGAATCGCCGGCGTGATGCGTCGCCGGCTCCACGACCGGAAACTACGTTAGCGAAACTAAATATTCCTGGACGTTCCCTGGCAGCGACCTGACCGCCAACTGCAGCAAGGCTCTCATCGGCCACGTCTGCGATGCGGCGGCGACGATCGGGTGACCGATCTCACCGGACCTCAGTGCGTGAAGACGTCGACCCCGGCGCTCAGCACCACCGCGCCGATGACGAACGACGCCGCGGCCCACGCCACCGCGTGGCGTTTGGTCTCCATGGCGACCATGGCCGCGATGACGGCGACGAAGATCGAGCCGACGAATACGGCGATGGCCGGCCCGCCGCGGGGGATGACCGCAAGCGCCACGTCGGTGGTGAACATGGTGCGATGGTGACACGCCGAACTGTGGATTTGCTCCTCGCAGGCTGAGACGAGGTCAGCTGCCCGGCCACTCTCCGGTCCATCGTTCGAAGGCACGTGCCCCTTGCCGGTCGATCACGGTCTTGACCAGCGAGTAGACGACCCCCTGCACGGCGGCGGCCAGCAGGATCTCCTTGAACGGATACTCCGTCTGCAGGGCAGTCGGCGGATCGGGCTTGTCGCCAGGGCTCGCCCGCTTCCAGATCTGCTTGAAGATGGCACTGGCCACCAGCCCGCCCAGAATCGAACTCGCCAGTCCCACAGGGCGATAGAGCATCTTCGCCGTGGTCGACGGTGCGTTGGTGCTCATCGACTTCTCCTCTTCGCGACGACGACACCGAGCACCAACAGCGCGGCGGCCGCCACGGCTGCCACGATGCTGGGCTTGAGCGTCCCGCCGGGTGTGGTGGTGGTCTCGACGACTCGGTTCTTGACGTCGTCGACGGCGTCCCCTGCCCGCGCCTTGACGTCGAGCTTGTCGGTCAGCGCGCGTGCCGTGTCGCCGAGTTCGGCTCGGGTGGCCTCGATGTCGGCCTGCAGATCGTCGATGCTCGCCTCGGGTCCTGGCTCGGAACCGACGGGATCAGGAGTGGTCATGTCGGGCGTCCTTCACCTCGTGGATGTCGTCCTTGACGTTGGCGACCGTGCGTTCGGGGACCGGTGACGCCTCCTGCACCTGCTTCTTGCCGATCAGAGCGGCGACACCGCCGGCGGCCAACAGCACCACCCCGACGATCACGGCCGCCGCCCACACGGGAAGGACGAGCGCGAGTGCGGCCACCGCTGCGGCCACCAGAGTCGCCGCCCCCAGAACTGCGAACACGCCGGCGACGCTGAACAATCCGGCGCCAATGCCGGCGTGCTTGGCCGACTCCTGGAATTCCTTCTGCGCCAAACGCATCTCGTCACGCACGAGTCGCGAGGTTTGTGATGCCAGCTGGGTGATCAACTCACCGGTGGAGGCACTCTCGGTCGGCGTCGAGCCTGTGCTCATCACTGCTCCTTCACGTGCGCGGGACGTCCCGCCGTGTTGGCGAAGTTCCCGTCTGAGCCACGCTCAAACATGGCTCCTCATGCGCGCAGTTGCGGCAGCACGGCGTCGCGGTACGCCGTGAAGAAGCCGTCCATGTCCGGTCCGATCTGTTGGACGTAGACCTCGTCGATCCCGGCCTCGACGTGCGCGCGAAGCTGCGCGACGTGCTGGTCGACGTCCGAACCGCAGGCAATGGACTCGGCCACCTTCTCGCGCGGCACCAGCGACATCGCATCGGCGAAGTCCTGCGGGCGTGGCAGTGTCTGGGCGAGCTGGCCGGGGAGTTGCTCGTTGGCCCAGAGGCGGTGCGCGGCCGTCAATCCCGCGTCCTCGTCGACGTCCCAACTCACCTTGGTGCCGGCCTGCACCGGCTTGTCGCCGCCGCCCGACTCGCGGAACGTCTTGACCAGCTCGGCGTCGGGCATCGCGAGGCAGTAGCCGTCGCCGATGCGTCCGGCGAGTTCGGCGCCCTGGGGTCCGAATCCGGAGACGTAGATCGGCACCGGCTGTTCGGGCAGGGTGTAGATGCGCGCGTCGGAGACCTCGTAGTGCACACCGTGATGGCTGACGTTCTTGCCCTCGTGCAGCAGGCGAATCACGTCGACCGCCTCCTCGAGCATCTCCCACCGCAGGCCGACCGACGGCCACACGTCGCCCAGGATGTGTTCGTTGAGGGCTTCGCCGCTACCCACGCCGAGCACGAACCGGCCGTCGAGCTGAACCGCAGCGGTGGCGGCCGCCTGCGCGACGATCGCCGGATGGGTGCGAATCGTCGGGCAGGTCACGGCGGTCGAGACCGGAAGCGACGTCACTTCGGAGAGCGCGCCTATCACACCCCAGACGAACGGGCTCTGGCCCTGCTCGTCGTTCCACGGGTGGAAGTGGTCGGAGATCCACAGCGAGTCGAAACCGGCGTCCTCGGCCCGGCGGGCCTGGTCGACGAGTTCCTTGGGGCCGAACTGCTCACAGGAGAGGAAGTATCCAAAGGTGGTCACGCGCACCGCCTTACCCACCCCTGAAGGGGTTAATCCCGCGGCGGCGAATCCTTCTCGTCGGACTCGTCGGACTCGTCGCCGGAATCCTCGGATTCGTCGTCGCGGTCCTTGGCGGTCTCGTCGTCGGAGACTTTCTCGCCCGTGGTCTTCTCGTCGCCGTCCGCACGTCGGCCGCCCACCTCGAGCACCGCCCAGTGGCTCGGGGAGACGTAGACGGACCACTCGCCGTCGCGCCGCCCCATCTTGAGCACGCCGTCGTCGACTTCCCACGCCGTGTCGTCGTCGTAGTCGGTCTCTTGTCCGTCGGAATAGGTCAGTGTGAATGCCATGGCCCGAGCCTGCCACCGCGGCGGCGGCTTCGTGGCGAGCCCGCCAAATTCATCAAGATCATTCATCGCCATGTGCCACTGGCCTTTTCGCCGGCGTTTGATCCGCGCCGAGTCGGCATCCACACTGACAGGGTGTCCACCCCGCCCGAAGACGTCGATCCCTTCGTCCGCGTGGTCGGATCGCAGGTCCACAATCTGAGGACGGTCGACGTGGCGGCGCCCCGTGACGCCTTCGTGGCCTTCACGGGGGTGTCCGGATCCGGCAAGTCGTCGTTGGCGTTCGGCACCGTCTACGCGGAGGCTCAGCGCCGGTACTTCGAATCCGTCGCGCCCTACGCCCGGCGTCTGTTGCTGCCCGCCGGCGCACCCAAGGTCGACGACATCACCGGTCTGCCGCCCGCGGTCGCCCTTCAGCAGCGCCGCGGCGCCGGGACCTCGCGGTCCACGGTGGGCACCGTGACGACGTTGTCGAACCTGTTGCGGATGTTGTACTCCCGTGCGGGCACGTACCCGGCCGGCGCCACCGTGCGGTTGGACTCCGACTCGTTCTCGCCGAACACCGCCATCGGTGCGTGCCCAGAGTGCCACGGCCTCGGCCGAATTCATCGCGTCACGGAACAGACGCTCGTCCCCGACCCGACGCTGACCATCCGCGAGGGCGCCGTGGCCGCATGGCCTGGGGCGTGGCAGGGGCAAAACCTGCGCGACATCCTCATCACCCTTGGCCACGACGTCGACGTGCCGTGGCAGAAGCTACCCAAGCGCACCCGCAACTGGATCCTGTTCACCGACGACCAGCCGACGGTGGAGATCGACCCGAGCCAGCATCCGGTCACCGCGGACTACTACTACAACGGCACGTTCTCCAGCGCCGAACGCCATGTGCGGCACACGCTGGCCAACTCCCAAAGTGCGATGATGCGCCGCCGAGTGCTGCACTTCGTCGACGCGGTGGACTGTCCGGTGTGCGCGGGGTCCGGGTTGCGGCCCGAGGCGCTCGGCGTCACCTTCGCCGGGCACACGATCGCCGAGCTGGTGGCCATGCCCCTGACCTCGCTGTCGGCCGCGCTGGAACCCGCGGCGACCCGGGTCGACTTCGACGCCGCGTACGAGTCCATCGAATCCGGGGAGTTCACCGAGGTCGCCACGATGATCGCGGCCGATCTCGTCGCGCGCATCCGAGTCCTGCTCGACCTCGGGCTGGGATATCTGAGCCTGAACCGGCGGACGCCGACGGTCTCGCCCGGCGAGCTGCAACGCCTACGGTTGGCGACGCAGCTGCGCGCCGGGCTGTTCGGCGTCCTCTACGTGCTCGACGAACCGTCGGCCGGGCTTCATCCCGCCGACGCCGAACCGTTGCTCGAGGTGTTGGATCGGCTTCGGCGCGCGGGCAATTCGCTGTTCGTGGTCGAACACGACATGGACGTGGTCCGGCGCGCCGACTGGATCGTCGACGTGGGACCGGGCGCCGGCGAGCTTGGCGGCGAGGTGCTCTACAGCGGACCCGTTCCGGGCCTGGCCGACGTGCCGACCTCGGTGACCCGTCGCTACCTGTTCGGCGACACCGCCACCGCGCCACGCACCACGCGCACCGCGTCACGCCATCTCGACCTGCGCGGCGTGAACTTCCACAACCTGCGCGATCTGGACGTTCGCCTCCCGCTCGGGGTGTTCACCGCCGTCACCGGAGTGTCCGGATCGGGCAAGTCGACCCTGGTCTGCAAGGTCGTCGGCGACGTCGTGGCCCGTCATCTCGGCAGCGGCGCCACCGCCGACGCGGAGGGGGCGGACCCGGTCGATCTCGACGGCGGTGTCGCCGACGTCGACCTGGACGCCAGCATCGGGGTGACGGCCGAGGGCGTCGAGTTCGTCGACCGACTGGTCACCGTGGACCAAAAGCCCATCGGGCGTACGCCGCGGTCCAACCTCGCGACCTACACCGGCATGTTCGACGCGGTTCGCAAGGCGTTCGCCGCCACCGACGAGGCTCGCCGGCGGGGCTGGAGTGCGGGCCGGTTCTCCTTCAACGTGGCCGAGGGACGCTGCCCGACCTGTCAGGGCGAGGGTTTCGTCGCAGTCGAATTGCTGTTCCTGCCAGGCACTTACGCACCATGCCCCACCTGCCACGGGGCCCGATACTCCGCGGAGACCCTCGAGGTGCGCTACCGCGACCGCACCATCGCCGACGTCCTCGCCATGACCGTCGAGGAGGCCGCGGACTTCCTGGCCGACGTGCCGGGGGCGGTGCGCAGCCTGACCACCCTGCTCGACGTCGGGCTGGGCTATCTACGGCTGGGACAGCCCGCGACCGAGCTCTCCGGCGGCGAGGCGCAGCGCATCAAGCTGGCGACCGAGCTGCAGCGCACCCGCAGGGGTCACACGTTCTACGTCCTCGACGAGCCGACGACCGGTCTGCATCCCGCCGACGTGGATCTACTGGAGCGCCAGCTGCACCTCTTGGTCGACGCCGGTAACACCGTGGTCGTCGCCGAACACGACATGGGAGTGGTCGCGGGCGCCGACTGGGTGGTCGACCTCGGTCCCGGGGCCGGTGACGACGGCGGCCGAGTCGTTGCCGCGGGCACCCCGGAGCACGTCGCGCAGGCGGCCGAGAGCCGCACGGCGCCCTATCTCGCGGCGCGTCTGCGCTGATCAGTTCTCGGCGCGGTGCCTGCCGCGGTAGCCGGCGTCACCGACCGAGCCTTGCGTCGGTGACCAGCCGAAACCGAACAATTCCAGGCATGGGTCCATGACCTGCGGTACCACACCTTGTGTCCCCCCGCGCTCGCCGGCCACGAGGTCGTCGCGTTCCATCACGCCGCGTATTTACCCATACGTCAGTCGTTGCCAAACATTCGGCTCAGGATCGGGACGCGAACTCCGACGGCGTGAACTCGCCTGCGCTGAGCTTGGATTCGATCTCCTCCAGGCTCCGGCCCGTGAGGTCCGGCATCTTGAGGTAGACGAACAGCCAGGCCGCCACGTTGAACAGCCCGTAGAGCCACATGGCCGGACCGACGCCAATCCCGCTGATCAAGGTCAGCAGGGTCAGCGTGATCAGCAGGTTGGTACCCCAGAGCGCCGCGGACTGGGCCGCCGTGCCCGCCGGTCGCACCGCGAGCGGATAGGTCTCCGACCCGGTGAGCCAGCCCATCAGCTGCAGCCCGCCGGCGTTGAACAACATGAACACCACCAGGCAGGCGATGATGAACGGAGTCGACTCCCGTCCGCTGTTGCCGGAGACGAACAGCCAACCGAGGACGAACAGGCTCAGCGCCGCACCGGGAATCATGATCAGGGTCAGGCGCCGCCGGCCCACCCGGTCGATGATGCTCAGCCCGACCAGTTGAGCCACCAGGTAGCTCACCCCGAGGGCGACCGACACCTCCAGCGCCACCGATTCCGAGAACCCGTTGTCGGTCAGGATGGTCGGGGAGTAGTAGATGATCATCTCGATGCCACTGAGCTGGGTGAAGATCGCGATCCCGCAGCCCAGGATCAACGCGGGCCGCACCCACGCCGCGCGAAGCCCAGACCAGCCGCGGGTCGAGGCCGTCTTCTCCTCGTGCGCCAGTTCGGCCATCTCGTCGAGCTCGCCCTCGACGTCGTACTCCGAGGGACGCACCCGGTCGAGAACCTCGTGGGCGTCGTCCCGCCGGTCCTGCTTGACCAGCCATCGCGGGCTCTCGGGTAGGCGCAGCAGTAACACCAACATCAGTGCCGCGGGCACCGCGGCCGCACCGATCGACCACCGCCACGGGATCGACTCCGACGCGCCGACGATCGTGGCGATCACGATGCCGACGCCGATCGCGATCTGGAAGCAGAGCACCAGGCGTCCCCGGTACTTCGGCGGTGCCAGTTCGGCGACGTACATCGGGGCGGTTTGGGTGGCGCCGCCGACGGCGAAGCCGAGGACGAGCCGCCCGATCGACAGCAGTACCGGGTTGGGAGCCAGCGCGCACCACAGCGACCCGACGGCGAAGACGACGGCGAGCATCACCAATGTGCCCTTGCGGCCCCGTCTTTCGGACAGCTGACTGCACGTCAGCGCACCGACGACCGCGCCGAGCAGGATGCTCGCGGCGATGACCTGCTTCCAGGACTCCTCGATGCCGAAGTCCTTGGTGATCTGCAGCAGGGCGCCGGAGATGATGCCGGTGTCGTAGCCGTAGAGCATCCCGGACACCGCCGAGACCAGCGCGACGACCACCACCGCCCCGGTGAGTTGGCCGGGCGCGTTCTGGCGAGCCTCCGCCGAGTCGGCGGGTGCATTGTCGGTCGAACCCATGCGGAGGCCCTCCAGCCGTGGTGACGTCGTCGTCCTGATCTGGCTGAGGCGGTTTTACCCGTTCGTCGAAAGCTAAACGTCACGCCAACGACGACGCCCACCTGCGAGCAATGCTCGGAGGTGGGCGTCGTCGGTTCGTCGGGGCGACCCCGTGGGTCAGCGCGCGGGCTGAGCCAGGGTCGTCTTGTGGTGGCGCTGCAACAGGAAGCGGATCCAGCGGACGTCGATGATCACGTGGTGTTTCCTTCGCTCAGGCGGACTTGGTCAGGATGGGGAGGATGCGCCGGCGTTCGCCCGCGACGTCCGAGAAGTGGTGCAGCGCTTCGGGAACCGAGGGGGTGGCCGGGAAGACGTCGTCGACGCCGCAGAGGCGAAGCGTGCGCGACACTGCCTGGCTGATCACCAGCGACCACTCGTCACCGGCGGCGAAGCAGGCCTCGTCGATGGCGTCGAGGAGCTCGATGCCCTGGGCAGCGAAAGAGGTCACGCCGCTGAGATCGAGGATGAAGGGCTTCTCGGCGATGATGCAACCCTTGGCGTGGGCGACCACTGCTCCGACGTTCACCTCGTCGACGGATCCGGTGATGGTCAGCACGGTGGCCAGCTGGCGGCACTGCTTGTGGAGCTCGGCGCCGTTGCATTCGACCGACGGATTTCCATAGCGGAAGCGGGAATTCGTCGCTGAGCTGGTGCTCGTTGCGATCATGGCACTGCCTCCCTTCGGTAGTTGCCGAATGAGTTGGCGGCGTCGCCGTCACTTCGACCTGAAACCCAAGGTATGGGGCCAAAATAAGGTACCGGGGAGTAGTTCCTAAAACATCGCTAAGACTTCCTGGGAGCCCGGCAGCAAACCGCCCCGAGGAACGGTCAGCTCCGGCGACCCTGGCCGCCGGTGTATCCCTTCCAGGGGGAGTAGTCGGCGATGAGCGATTCCTGCGGCGGCCGTTGGTCTTCGGGCACGTGCTGCAGGTTGATCCGCACGCGGTACCAAATCGAACTCGGGCCGCGCATGCCGTCGACGAGCACGTCGACCGGGGTCAGTCGGTCGGCGGCGGCGGCGTACTTCGCCTTCCACGACTCGAGGGCGGCGACGGCCTCGTCCTTGGTCTTGGTCCTGGCGATCTCGATGAGGGGTTTGGCGGAGACCCTGTGACCCGCTCCGTCACCTCCCCGCCGTGCGCCGCTGGGCGCCTTCTCCGCCGGTCCGAGCTCCTTGGCCAGGGCGAGCAAACCCTCCAGGCCGCCGGCGGCGGTGTCCATCCCCTCCCACGGGTCGCCCATGTCGGCGAAGCGCTGCGGCACCGTCCGCACGGTGAACGCCTCGGGGCGGCAGCCGGGGACCTCGTCCCACCGCAGGGGCGTCGACACCCGCGCGTCCGGGCGCGACCGCACCGAGTAGGCCGACGCGACGGTGCGGTCCTTGGCGTTCTGGTTGAAGTCGACGAAGACGCCCTCGCGCTCTTCCTTCCACCACCGACTGGTCGCCAAATCCGGTGCGCGCCTTTCGACTTCGCGCGCGATCGTCTCGGCGGCCAGTCGAACCTGCCGGTACGGCCAGGACGGCTCGATGCGGGCGTAGACGTGGAATCCCTTCGAGCCCGACGTCTTGGGCCACGCCGTCAGGCCGTAGTCGGTCAGCACGTCGCGGGCCACCAACGCGACGTCGACGATCTGGGCCCACTCGACCCCGGGCATGGGGTCGAGGTCGACGCGCAATTCGTCGGGGTGCTCGAGGTCGTCGGCGCGCACCGGGTGTGGGTTGAGGTCGACGCACCCGAGGTTGACCGCCCATGCCAGGCCGGCGGCGTTGGTCAGCACGGCCTCCTTGGCCGACGTGCCCGAGGCGTACTTGAGTTCGGCGACGTCGATCCACTCGGGCCGCTTCTCGGGTGCCCGCTTCTGGAAGACGGCTTCCTCGCCGATGCCCTTGACGAAGCGTTTGAGGATCATGGGGCGTCCGGCCACTCCTCGCAGGGCGCCGTCGGCCACCGAGAGGTAGTACTCGATGAGGTCGCGTTTGGTGACCTCTGCCTG
>Ga0102593_1001760_pt1 | contig 19520 bp, 27 predicted proteins | sample AraplaCol_mMS_r2_2_FD_76862 | JGI IMG/M metagenome (GOLD analysis project Ga0102593, IMG submission 76862) | Arabidopsis root microbial communities from North Carolina, USA - plate scrape MF_Col_mMS_r2 (SPADES assembly) (version 2) | ecosystem: Host-associated > Plants > Roots > Endosphere...
CCCAGAGCGTCGCGGTCTTTGCGCCGACAGGCCAGACCCAGCCGCCGGAGGGGGCGACCAAGGCCCAGCGCCGCCGATGGTTCCAGTTCGGGCGCAGGAGCAAGTAGCGGGTCGCTGAAAAGATGAATGCCGAAGCCATCACCGAACTTGGTCTCGTTTATGTCAGCGACGCCGAACCAGGCATCCGCAGGCGAAGGAAGGGCAAGGGCTTCAGCTATGTCATGCCCGACGGCACGACGCTTGCAGATGAATTGCAGCGGGCGCGCATCGGCGCGCTCGGATTGCCGCCGGCCTACGAGAATGTCTGGATCTGCCTCTACGACAACGGCCATCTGCAGGCGACCGGCATCGATGCGCGCGGGCGCAAGCAATACCGTTATCACAAGGACTGGCAGTCCTTTCGAAGCGCGGGAAAATTCCATCAGCTGATCGAGTTCGGCCGGGCGCTGCCGAGGATGCGCCGCACCGTGCTGCGCCATCTCGACACCGGGGCGGAGGATATCGACGGCGTGCTTGCGGCGCTGACGACGCTGCTCGACGAGGCGCATCTGCGCGTCGGCAACCAGGCCTATGTCCGGGAGAACGGCACCTATGGTGCAACGACGCTGCTGAAGCGCCATCTGAAGATCGTCGATGGGCAGATCGAGCTGAAATTCCGCGCCAAGGGCGGCAAGCGGGTCCAGCGCAGCCTCAAACATCCCAGGCTGCAGAAAATCCTGGAGGAGATCGCCGACCTGCCCGGCCGCCAACTTTTCGTCTGGAAGGATGAAAGCGGCGCGCTGAAGCCGATCGATTCCGGCCGGTTGAACGCCTATCTGGCCGAGATATCGGGTATTCCCATCTCGGCGAAGACCTTCCGCACCTGGGCCGGGTCGCTGGCCGCCTTCGGCGCGGCGCGCGAGACGATTGTCGGCGGCGGCCGGCCGACGGTGAAGCAGATGTCTGAGGCTGCTGCCGAGGCGCTGCACAACACACCCGCAATTTCGCGCTCAAGCTATATCCATCCGGCAATCATTGCGCTTGCCGGCAACGATCATCCGCTGATCGAGAGCGCCGAACCACTGCGGGGCTTGCGGGCCGAGGAAAACAGGCTACTTGATTTCCTCACACGCGAGACCGAGGAATGAGCCTGAAAAATCCGCCCGCATCGGAGGTCGTCCTGACCCATCCCGACCGGCTCTACTGGCCGGACGAGGGCGTGAGCAAGCAGGCGCTCGCGGATTACTACGCGGCGGTTTGGCCGTTCATGGCGCCTTATCTCGTCAATCGGCCTCTGGCGCTGCTGCGGTTGCCGGATGGGATCAAGGGTCACCAGCGGTTTTTCCAGAAACATGCGTGGAAGGGCATGAATCCTCATATCGAGGAGGTCGCCGATCCTGAGGAAATAGACGGCGAAAAGCTGCTGCGGATTGTCGATTTCGACGGTCTGACAGCGCTGGTGCAATCGGCTGTGCTCGAAATTCATCCCTGGGGCACGACGACCGAAAATTGGGAAAGACCGGATATGATCACCATGGACCTCGATCCCGGCGAGGACGTGGCCTGGAGCGCGGTGATTTCGGCCGCGCTTGACGTCAAGGCGCGGCTGGAAGCCCGCAACCTTGCCGCTTTCGTCAAGACCTCGGGCGGTAAGGGGCTGCATGTGGTGGCGCCGCTTGCGCGGAAGGCCGGCTGGGCCGCGGTGAAGGATTTCGCCCATTCTCTTGCCGAAAGCATGTCGGCCGACGCCCCGGAAAAATACCTCTCAACCGCGACGAAGGCCAAACGCGGCGGCCATATCTATATCGATTATCTCCGCAACGGCCGCGGCAATACGGCAGTCGCCGCCTATTCGACACGGGCGCGGCCGGGGGCTCCGGTTTCGATGCCGATCGATTGGACCGAATTGAACGAGGTCAGCGGCCCGGCCGCCTTTACCCTCGCCAATGTACCGCAGCGGTTGGCGACCCGTCCGAGCGACCCGTGGCGCGATTTCTTCGATGCGGCCGCACCGCTCGAATGAATGTCTCTCCGCTCATCCGGCGCTGTCGAGTTCGGGATAATGCCGGAAAATCCCGTCCTCGTTGAAGGCGAGGCGGCGTGGAGAAGCAAGATACCGGGCAATGTTCGAGCGCTTCGCCACCCGATCATGCAGCGCAAGCAGCGCCGGATATTCCGCCTTGCGCTTCGCCATGGCTTTCGGAAAAGCGTAGGTGAGGCCTTCGATCACCTGAAAAAGCGATAGATCGACATAGGTTAGCGCATTTCCGACGATATGATCGGGACCTGCAGGATTCTGCCGCAGCACACGCTCGAAATAACCAAGGAATTTCGGAATGCGATCACGGATGAAGGCGGCGGAGCGGGCTTTCGCTTCCGGCTTCTGGTCCTCGTAATAAAGCGATGTGTCGATCGGGTGATGCGTATCATGCACTTCGGCGACGAAATCGGTGACGGTCAGCTGCAGGCCGTTGGCGACATGGCGAAGGCCTTCATCTTCAGGCGCAAGGCCGAGCTTCGGGCCGAGATAAAACAGGATGTTGGCGACATGCGGGATAATGAGGTCGCCGTCCTTCAGGAAAGGCGGGGCGAAGGGAATATGCGGTTCGCTGTCGCTCTTCATGAGGGCGAACATGGCATCCGTACCGCGACCGGGCTCGCGAGTGATATCGACATAATCGGCGCCGGCCTCTTCAAGCGCCAACCGCACGAATTCGCCGCGGCCTTGAAGGCCGTCCCAATAATAAAGCTCGTATGCCATGGCTGATCATCCCTTCGGTTGACGACCGAAGTCTTTTCGCAATTCGTCCTTGGCCTTTTCAAGAGTGCCGCGCCGCTTTTTCGTCAGCTGGTCGCCGGCGCGGTTGATGTAGAAGGTCAGCATGGACATGGCGGTGCGGAACGGACTCGACTTGCGGCGATGGCTCTCCTCGGCCGAGTGCTTGACCGAGCGGGCGATCTTTTTTGGATCGTCCGATTTGAACACGCCTTCCTTCAGGTCCATCGCGTCGCTGTGTTCGGTGACATCCTGCGACCATTTCTTCTTCGATTTGGCCATCTCTGAAATCCTTTGCCGGATGCGGCCGCCGGCAGATCGCCGCCGTCGCATATTTTTAGTGGTGGCTGTGGTGCTCATGGCGCTTGCGCGTCGCGGCCGCCTTCTTCGCCGAAGCGGACCGTTCCTCCTTCGAGCGTGCGGCGGATGCAGCGCCGCCTATGCGGCCGCCCTTTTCAGAGGAGACATGCGTATCCTTCTTGCCGCGGCCGGAACCTGACTTATTGCCGCCGCCGCTTTCCTTGTTGACCGTCGCCCAGGCACGCCGTTCGGCCTCCTTCTCGGAGACGCCGCGATCCTCGTAGCCCTCCTCGATATGCTCGGCCTTGCGCTTCTGCTTGTCGGTATAGTCGGATTTGTCACCTTTCGGCATCGTCGCCTCCTGTGATGTGCAACGGGGTCAAACTGGTGCAGAGGCCGAAAGTTCCGGCCTTGGGATCACCGACCCGGATTTCGGAACAAAAAGCGCTTCCGCCCGGTTTTCGATCAGACAGTCTTGCATCAGCCCCGTCGGAAGGAGCCGAGAGCAATGGAAAACTACAGCGTCAAAGCTGATGGAAACGGCGCGATCGACGTCAATGGCCAAGTGTCGCCGGTCACCTATACGGTGAGCCTCAGGCAAGGGAAAGGGCAGTCCTACGAAGTCGATATCCGCCTGATGGCGCCGCGGGACTGGCTGCTGCAAAGAGGTTTCGAACGAGATGCCGTGCTGGTCAGCCAGAGCGGCGCGCGCATCCCCGTCTATCACGATGGTGTCAACCATCACGACAAGGTCGCCTCGAGCCCGCCGCCGCAATTTCGATCGAACTGACGGCGCGTGACGATAGCTGCATCAGCGAAGACGATCTGATGCGCAAATTTCCCGAATTGGACGGCGCCGTTATTGGTTAAGGTTAGGCGACAGGCGGCGCTCGAGGGGTGCAGCGCTGCTATTTCCGATGGAGCTTTTGTGATGCGGCGAAGGCGCGGCCGATATTGAAGAAGGGCGGCTGCACCGACGCGCGCGGATCGCGGAAAACCAGCCCGACGAGATTATCGACGACAAGGATGAAACCCAGCGCGAGCCCGAGATAGAGTAGTGCGGCGATGACGAGGAGCGACATTTCCATCACCCCTAGACGATCGCGATCGAAGCGCGGCTGCCGGCTGCGACAAGCGGGACGGAAAGGATAGTGGAACGGCCGTCGTTCATGGCAACTTCCCCGGTTTTGCCATAAACACCCAGCGTATATTCTTGTTCCCGGTTGTCGCGCGAGGGCTCAACTTTTTCAGGAAGGCTCAAAGCTTGCAGCGTCATCCGGCCTCTGTTCACCCCCGCATGGAAGCCCGTCCTCCGGAAATCGATAACGCACAACTAATTCAAGCTTATGACAAACAGCATCAAAGGGCGCCGCGACGACGCCCTTTTTTAATTCGGTTGCTCGGTATTTCGGTAATCAGAGCGCCGTCTTGCGGCTCGCCGTCCGTTTCGGCGCCGGTGTGACGACGCCGTTCGTCTTGCTGCCGGCGACGCTGCGCTTCGCCTTGGGCTTGACTTCCTTACCGTCGGAAGACGCAGCGGAGCCCTCGAGCGCTTCGCGCTCGTGCCGTGCCTGTTCCCAATGGATGGATTCTCGCCCTGTCGGATAGCCCTCTTCTTCCCAGAGAGCGTATGCACGTTTTTTGATCCACTCGTCCCGAGTTTCTGCCATCGCTGATCTCCAGTCACATGATGCCGTCGTTCGAACGCGATACTGCTTGGATGGTTCCAGAGGAGGGGACCTCTTTCAAGAGAAATCGTGCTGCAAACGCAAATATTTCGCATTGCAGCATATCAGGGTTGAGAATCGGCATTCATCGGAGCCGAAACTCGGCCGCCTTGTGCAGATCTGATACGAAATCCAGGCGCAGCCGCTGCTGCTCCACCTCGTCGCGGATGCGCAGGAGATAAGAGGGGTGGATGGTGACGAGGACAGGCGGATGGTTTGCCGGCCGCAGGATATGACCGCGCTCCGGCGTCAGCTTCGCCTTTGGTCCGAGCAGCGCATAAAGCGCGCTTGCGCCGAGGGTGACGACGAGTTTCGGCTTGAGGATGTCGATCTCGGCGCCGAGCCACCAGGCGCAACGCTTGATCTCGCCGGCATTGGGTTTGGCGTGCAGCCGCCGTTTGCCGCGTTGCGTGAACTTGAAGTGCTTGACGGCATTGGTGACATAACAGCGCCGTCGGTCGAGGCCGGCCTCCTCAAGGCAGCGATCGAGCAACCGGCCGGCGGGACCGACAAACGGCCGGCCGGCCACATCCTCCTGATCGCCCGGCTGTTCGCCGACAAGGACAATCTCAGCTTTCCCGGGCCCTTCGCCGAAGACGATCTGCGTGGCATTCCTATAGAGATCACAGCGGCTGCAGCCTTCGGCCTGATGCCGCAGTTCGGCGATGCTTTCCGCCTCCGCGACGTCGAGCGCCAGGGCCGGCCCGACGTTTGCAACGATGTCCATGATGCGATTCTCATCTCTGCGGATCAATCGTCGGGCGCCGGGATTGTTCCCGCGGCGAAACGGGTGGCCGGCCAGCAAAATGATCACGGCGAGAAATTTCGCGTCATGGGAGAGAGCAGGCGCGATTGAACGCTGCCGTTTCGCGGCTATATTGGCCAGCGATGTTCTATCTCCTGTCGACCTACTGGCCGCATATCCTCTTTGTCGTATCGATCGCCATGGGGGCTGCGGCGGCGATCCATGCCGCCATGACCAAGGAGGAGGTGCGTGCGGCGATCGGCTGGGTCGGCGTCATCATCCTGTCTCCGATCATTGGTGCGATGCTCTATGCGATTGCCGGCATCAACCGCATCCGGCGCAAATCGCTGAGCATCCGCCGCGACGCACTGCTGCCGGCGGCCGAGATAGACGAACTGGAAACGTTCGACGCCGATGCCGAGACGGTGATCAGCCAGTTCGGCCGCCGCTTTGCGGCGCTGCAGACGCTCGGCGACCGGGTGACGCGCAATCCGCTGACCTCGGGCAATACGATCGACGTGCTGGAGACCGGCGACGAGGCCTATGCGGCGATGAAATCGAGCATCGACGAGGCGGCGCGCAGCATCCTGCTCGAAACCTATATTTTCGACCGCGACGCGATCGGCCTTCGCATCGCCGATGCGCTGATTGCGGCGGCCAAGCGCGGCGTGGCTGTGCGGGTGCTGATCGACGCGGTCGGCGCGCGTTATTCGGTGCCGAGCATTCTCGGCCATCTCCGGGATGGGGGCGTCACCGTCGCCGTCTTCAACGGCAATGTCATCATGGGCTTGCGGCTGCCCTATGCCAATTTGCGCACCCATCGCAAGATTTTGATCGTCGACGGGAAGATTGCGCTGACGGGTGGCATGAACATCCGCGCCGGTTTCAGCGAGGAGGCGACCGGCGAGAGCTTTGCTCACGACACCCATTTCAGCGTCACGGGCCCTGTTGTCGCCGATCTTTTCGACCTTGCTGCCGAAGATTGGCGCTTCTCCACGCAGGAGCTGTTGAATGGGGAGGCCTGGCGCATCGAACCGCCGCAGCGCAGCCCCGGTGATCCCATCCTGATGCGCATCGTCGCCTCCGGGCCGGACCGCAGCGTCGAGACCAATCACAAGATGCTGATGGGCGCCTTTTCCGTGGCGCGCCAATCGATCCGCATCATGTCGCCCTATTTCCTACCGGACCGCGAATTGATCAGCGCCCTGGTGACGGCGGCCCGCCGCGGCGTCGAAGTCGATATCGTCGTTCCCGCGGTCAACAATCTCGTGCTGGTCGACCGGGCGATGACGGCGCAATTCGACCAGATCCTCAAGGGTTACTGCCGCATCTGGCGCTCGACCGGCAGCTTCAGCCATTCGAAGCTGCTGACGATCGACGGCACCTGGGCCTATGTCGGCTCTTCCAATCTCGACCCGCGCTCGCTCAGGCTGAATTTCGAGGTCGATCTCGAAGTGCTGAACGAAGGTTTTGCCGGCGAGATCGACGAGCATATCGAGGAAACCCTGAAATCGGCGACGCCGGTGACGCTCGACGGTTTGCGGGCGCGGCCCTTCCCGGTGCGGCTGCTCGAAAAGGTGTTGTGGCTGGGTTCGCCCTATCTCTAATGCATATCGCCCAAAAGTGTGCAGCGGTTTTGGGAGGACGACATGCAAAAAACAAAAAAATCCGGCGCATTGCATGTCGATGCGACGCGCGTTTTTTTGGCGTTTGACATGGCAAGTTCCGCTTGCCCTCCTATACTGCCGAGAGAAGCCTTTTGATCAACGGAACGATCGCGCCTTCCGATGCACGCCAAGAAAGACAATCTTCCCTCCAGCATTCTCGCCTCGATCCGGAGCAGGAAGAAGCGGCTCGACCCGGCCTATACGGAAACACGGCCGCGCAGCGTGGGAACGCTGATCGCCTCCTACAACGTGCACAAATGCGTCGGCACCGATCGCCGCTTCGATCCGGAGCGCACCAGCCGGGTGATCCATGAAATCGGCGCCGATGTGATCGCGCTGCAGGAGGCCGATACGCGTTTCGGCGAACGCACCGGCATTCTCGATCTCGGCCGGCTGGAGCGCGAGACGGGGCTGATCCCGGTGCCGGTCGCCGGCATGGCCAAGGCGCATGGCTGGCACGGCAATGTCGTGCTCTTCAAGAAGGGGATGGTGCACGACGTGCACCAGGTCAAGCTGCCGGGGCTGGAGCCGCGCGGCGCGCTGGTGGCCGAGATCGAGCTGGAGCAGGGCGGCGTGCTGCGCATCATCGCCGCGCATTTCGGCCTGCTGCGCCACAACAGAGCCCAGCAGGCCCGCATGCTGGTCGAACTTATCAACGACAGACAGGAGATGCCGACCATCCTGCTCGGCGATCTCAACGAATGGCGGCTCGGCGACCGCTCCTCGCTCAACACCTTCCAATCCGCCTTCGGCCCGCTGCCCCCCGCCGTCCCCAGCTTCCCCGCCGGCCTGCCGCTCCTCGCCCTCGACCGCATCATCGCCAACCGCAAGGGGATCATTTCGGAGGTGGAGGCGCACGATACGCCGCTTGCCCGCATCGCCTCGGATCATCTGCCGATCAAGGCGCTTGTCGATTTGAAGACGGTCGGCGGCTAGGACTTTTCAATGCCGCGAATCTTGGTGTGCTGGTGAATTATACGAACGCAAGGCTGAAGCTGCAGGCGCTCTCGGCCAACGGCCGTGAACAGACTGTCTCGCCGCAACCCGGCATAGTTGCCATTCCCCTTCACAACCCGCGTCGTTTTTGACGTGGATCAACGACTTCGCCGGAGACCTGGCTTAGCGTCGTCGTGTGTTCATGCGGTATCAACAACTCCAAAGGAGAACCATGATGGCGAACACAGCTTTCCAGAGCCGCTCCGATGCGTCCACTGTGACGCCAGCGCAAGTTTCCGTTCCAGTTCTCGGCGCGACAGTGGCCGTTTTTGCCGCCGTTTCGTTCCTGCTTTGCATGCTTCTTGGCTTCGTCGCGCCCGAATGGGGCCTCCACAAACCATGGCTGCAGTTCTTCCTGGGTCTTACGGGATTCGAGGTTAGGAGCTTGGCTTTAGGAACTGTTCAAAGCGTGATCTTCGGCGGCTACACGGGCGCATTGCTCGGGGCTATCTTCAATTTCATCAGCGCGCGTTTTGGCTGAATAGCTACGCCGTCTGGCTGCTCTCGCCCAAGCGATGCCGTTTGTCGATCAAGCAGTGCCCGGCGGCGCGGGCGCGCAGCAGATAAATTCGAATTCGTCCGGCTCCTGCCCAGCCGCCAGGACCTGTGACCAGCCAAAGGAGAAGGCATGTGAGAGTGACGATTATCAACGCTGTCCTCCTGGCCGGGACTATCACCGTGGGTGGGGCAGGCCTGGCGGCTGCTGAGGATCCGCATCATCCGACAGACTCGCAGCAGGCCGCCTCGCCTTCGGAAATGGAGGGAATGATCGGAAGCCAGGGGGCAATGTCCGGCCCTGAGTTGATGCCGGGCGGCATGATGGGCGGCATGCCAATGATGGGCATGCGCGGTCCGATGATGAAGATCATGTTCGCAATCGCTGATACCGACGGCGACGGCGCACTTTCCTTCGAAGAGGTGACGGCGATCCACAAACGGATCTTCGGCAGCGTGGACGCCAATAAGGACGGAAAGGTCACGACCGAGGAGATGCAGGCGTTCTGGCGGCCTTAATCAACCCTGCGGATCTGCGGCGGAGGTCCGTGAATGCTCGCGGGGCTTCACAGGATATGATACGATCCAGGCGCATTGACCGCGGGAGGGGTAAATGCGCCGAGTCCTTCTGACTTTGATCCTTTGCTCGCAGTCCGCATCGCTGTCAGCGGCGTCAGAGCTTTCAGTTTTCCATACAGCTTCGTTCGGCAGTAGCCGGTCGGTGAGCCTCAGCCTGGCGGAGGGCAGGCCCGCCCGCAATCCGGCCTTCGATTTCGACGTCGTCATCATGCTTTCGGAATCCGATGGTGGCGGGACGGTGCTCTATCGCGACAGAGGAAGACACGAGGTAAGTGTCCGCTGCGGTTCGCCCGCCATGGTGCGGATCAACTCCGCCGACTACGCGGTCGACCTGTCGGCGCGGATGGGGGCCGACTGGAAGCACGATCTCTGGGCAGCGCTCTGCAACGCTCCGGTTTCCTGAGCGGCAGCATGACATGGGTCTATCGATCGAGGCCTCAGCCCTTCGGAGGGCGGACCTCTGTGAATGGCGGCGAGCATCCTTCCGTCAGGGAACGCAAGGGCGGCGGCGGCCATTGCGATGAAGCTTCTCGCATAGTCTCCACTCCTCGATGTGCTGCCGCCCGGCTCGATCCGGGCGGCAGCCGCTCACTATTTTACGTCGGTGACGGTCAGCTTGCCATTCACGCGTTCGGCGATGAACTCGATGCTTGAACCTTCCTTCAGCTTTTCGAGCAGAGCCGGGTCTTCGACCCGGAAGACCATCGTCATTGCAGGCATGTCGAGATTCTTCAGCTCTTCATGCTTGATGGTCACTTTCTGCGCCTTGGCGTCGACCTTGTTGACGACGCCCTTCGTAAATTCCTCAGCGAACGCACCGAAGGCTGCGGTACCTGAGAGCAGGGCGGCCAGCCCGATTTTGATCATTGCGGATTTCATCTTCATGGCTCCTGCTATTGAGGGTACTTCCCAGCGACGGTGACGTCGCCGTGCATGCCGGCCTCATAATGGCCGGGGATCAGGCAAGCGAATTTGAACGCGCCGTCGGAGGTGAACTTCCAGACGATTTCGCCGGATTGACCGGCCGGGAGGCGAATGGAATTGGCGTCGGCATGTTCCATTTCGGGGAACTTCTCCATGACCTTCTTGTGCTCCAGGATCTTGTCTTCCTGATCGAGCACGAACTCGTGGTCGACCGTCCCGGCGTTCTTGATCGCGATCTTGACCGTCTGGCCCTTGCGGACGGAGAAGACCGCCGGGGTGAACAGCATCTTGCCGTCGTCGGTTTCCGTCATCGTGACGCGGATCGTCTGCGTCGCCTTGGCCTTGTCGCCAGGCTCGCCGACGGCCATTTTCTCACCATGGCCGCCGGCGTGATTGCCGGAGGCGAAAGCCGAGCTTGCCAAGGCGGCGAACGCCAACGCCATTACAAAGTTCTTCATGCATATATCCTTTCTGGACGTGGGGGATTGAGCCTCAGCCCTTTGTCGGCTGCGGTGTGATTTGTGTCTTCGCGTCTTTGGCCTTGGTCGCGTCCGGCAGTTCGCCGGTCCACTCCCAGGCCTGCGTTCCAGGCGGGTTTTCGTACCAGCCCGGATCGGCGTAGTCGTCCGCAGAGATGCCCTCGCGGACTTTCACCACCGAGAACATGCCGCCCATCTCGATGGGTCCGTGCGGCCCCCAGCCTGTCATCATGGGAACGGTGTTTTCGGAGATGGGCATTTCCATCTCGCCCATGTCGGCCATCCCTTTGGTGCCCATGGGCATGTATTCCGGCTGCAGCTTCCTGATCTTCTCGGCTACCTTCGACTTATCGGCGCCGATGAAGGTCGGGATATCGTGCCCCATCGCGTTCATCGTATGATGCGACTTGTGGCAATGGATCGCCCAATCCCCGAGGTATTTGGCATCGAACTCATAGGCGCGCATCGCCCCGACCGGGATGTCGATGCTGACCTCCGGCCAGCGAGCCTCCGGACGCACCCAGCCGCCATCCGTGCAGGTTACCTCAAAGTCGTAACCATGCATGTGGATGGGATGGTTGGTCATCGTCAGGTTGCCGACGCGCACACGCACCCTGTCATTCTTCGAGACGACCAGCGGGCTGATGTCGGGAAACACCCGGCTGTTCCAGCACCACATGTTGAAGTCGGTCATCTCCATGATGCGTGGCACATAGGAGCCGGGATCGATGTCATAGGCGTTGAGCAGGAAGACGAAGTCGCGGTCGACGCGCATGACCTTCGGATCTTTCGGATGGACGACGAAGAAGCCCATCATGCCCATCGCCATTTGCACCATCTCGTCGGAATGCGGGTGGTACATGAAGGTGCCGGATTTCACGAGGTCGAACTCGTAGACGTAAGTCTTGCCGACGGGGATGTGCGGCTGCGTCAGTCCGCCGACGCCGTCCATTCCCGATGGCAGGATCATTCCATGCCAATGGATGGTGGTGTGTTCCGGCAGCTTGTTGGTAACGAAGATGCGTACGCGGTCGCCTTCGACCGCTTCGATCGTCGGTCCGGGTGACTGGCCGTTGTAACCCCACAGGTACGCGGTCATGCCATCGGCCATCTCACGCTCCACCGGTTCGGCGACAAGGTGGAATTCCTTGACGCCGTTGTTCAGACGGTGTGGCAGGGTCCAGCCGTTGAGGGTGACGACCGGCTGATAGTCGGGGCCCGAGGTCGGGTGGAGCGGCGGCTGCATGTCCGCCGATTCCATTGTCGGAGCGTCGGGGAGGCCCATGGCTGAGGTCTTGGTCCAGGCGCCAGCCGCCAGCAGGGCCGCGCTTGCTCCGAACAGTTGTCTTCTGTTGAACATGGTTGGATCCTTTTTCAATGGCCGCCGCCACCGCTGCTTTCGGAAGCAGCGGCGACCTCGGTTCCTGCCGACGCGTTCGTCCCGCCGCCGTAGATCGCCGGCGCGAGATTGGCTTCGGCCAGCCAGAAGTCGCGTTTCGCATTGACGGAGAGCAGGATGGAGTTGATCTTGTCGCGCGTGTCGGTGAGCAGTTCGAAGGTGTTGGTGATCATGCCGTTGTAGGACAGCAGAGATTCCTCCTCGACCTTGCTGCGCAGCGGCACGACATTGTTGCGGTAGTGTCGCGCGATGTCGTAGTTCGATCGGTACGCCTCGTAGGCGGAGCGTGCCTCCGAGCGGACGTTGACGGCTTTCTCCGCGAGTTGGTTCGCCGCCCGCATATAAGCCAGCTCAGCCTTGCGCATCCGGGCCTTTCCGGTGTCGAAGATCGGAATGGCGAACTCAAGCTCGACCTGGGCCGTCGTCCTGGTCTTCTTCTCGTCATCCTCGATTTCCCGTTCCGTTTCAAAGCCGGTCAGAATCTCGAGGTTGGTGACATAGCGTGTCGCCTCGGTCAGCCCGTAGGACTTGGCGGTGGCCTCGAGTTCGAGTCTTGCGACATGAAGGTCTATGCGGTTTTGGAGCGCCTCGGCCTCGATGGTGTCTCGTCTGGCGACGGTCTTGGGTAGCGCCGCAAGGCTGTTGGGTATCTGATAGTCGAGGTCGGTGCCCCACAGGCCCATGAGCCGCGTCAGTTCCTCCTTGGCAAGGCGTGCCGCCAGACGGGCCTTTGCCGTCTCTCCGGCAAGTTCGGCGACGAACACATGCTCGCGGGCCTGGGCGCCCTTGTTCATCGCGCCAGTTTCGCCCAGCTTCTCCGCCAGTTCGGAAGCGGCGTCCGCCGTCGCCTGGGCCCGCTGGAGCTGCCCGGCATTCTCCCAGGCCGCCACTGCTCCGATCCAGGCACGGCGGGTGTCGGCGGCAAGCTGAAGCGTCTTTACGGCTGCGGTCAGTTGCGCCTGCCGGAAGCGGGTGTCAACGATTGCCACGTCCCGGTTCCTGGTCGCGAGCGCCAGGATATTCGTCGTGATCATCCCTTCGATGGTCCTGAACGCCTCCACCTCCGGCGTGCCCATTCCCGTTGTGCCAATGGAGACGGTCGGGTTGACGAGCATTGTCGACTGCCAGGCGTCGGCGGCGCTGTCACCGAGATCGGCATAGGCGGCCTGGAGGCCCTTGTTGTTGAGCAGGGCGATCTGAACGGCAGTCTCGACATCAAGGGTCTTCTTTCGGGCGAGCAGGCTTCTGACCTGAGCGGAGACCGATCGGGCCTGGTTCTGGTTCTGTATCCAGACCGTCTGCTTCGTTGTCACGATCGCCGTCTGGTCGGCAACGGAAGCAAAGCCCGCTTGCTTGCTTGAATATTCGGCGCCCGTGACGCAGCCGCTCAAGATCAGCGGGAATGCCAGAATCGTGGCGAATCTTCTGAGGTCGATCATGAGGCGTCTCCCTTCTGAGGAGACTGGAGATCGTTCTGTCTGCGCCACGGCTTGGGATCGACCGGCTGCCTAGTGACATAGCCCGAAACTGGTGACCGGTAGGTGACCGGGCGCGCGGACGGCTCTTCGACCGCGGCGGAAGACGCCACCACGTCGGGAGGAAGCGTGGATGCGCAGCCGCCGACGACAAGCGGCAGCCCCACCACGAAAAGCGAGGGTTTCATTATGAAATTCCGAAAAAGAGATAGCCTACGGTGCTCTTGCCCGGATGCGGGCAGGCGACCGACTGGACCCGCTCAAGCGGGTGTATCCCTCATCAGATATTCGGTGGGCGATCCAGGAGCGGCAATTCCCCCAGCACGTGCTCGTCGTCGCTAAACTGCCGGATCGAGGCGACGACCGGGCCGCCTAAGCTTTGGCCCCCGCACAGAAGCACGAAGCCGCCGCAAAAATCCTTGCAGCATTCCTGTTTGGCGATTTTGGAAGGACCATCCTTGTCGGTCGCATCGCCATGCCCGTGCTTGTGGCTTGAGACGCCGGCCATGTCGTGGCCGCCGTGGGCCGCGGCACTCGATACGGTCTTTTCGACTTGCAGGGCAGGGCCATGCATGGCGGCGTCGACGCTGGAAATGCTGTACCCAGCCAGCGATATGATGATCGCCAGCCGCACCAGGAGGAGAAGTCTGCTCAGTGCGATTCGGTACATATGACCCATAGTGTGTCGATTACATCGAACGCCGTCCATTATCAATTGCGACGAAGGACTGGCAGAGATTCCCGCCATTTCTGTGGCGCCAGCGCATCATGCGCCGGCAGCCGGACACTCGGTGGATCTCAGTCTACAGCTTTTCGGAGGTTGGATTGCGGCGGGGAAAGATCATGCGATCAAGCGTCTCGTCCCTGATGACAAGTGTATGCCACGCCGCGGCGCCGAAGTGGAGAGCGACGATCGCCAGGATGATGTTCGCCAGGGCGACATGGTAGGCCGCGGTTCCGAACCAGAGATAGCTGGTGACGAAACCCAAGCCGGCTTGCATCAGAATTGCCACGTACAGAGCGTGGTGAAAGCCGGCCGCGGCCTTCTGCCACCACGAGGCCGGCGATTGCGGCGCCGGCGGGGTCTTGATGCGCAGAAGCAACCGGACGCCCATCAGAGCTCCAATCAGCATGCCGGCGTAATTGTGGACGTTGTGCTGAAAGAGATCGAACGACGAAGGTGTGACGCCCATATGGGCGGCATGATGTGTGCGTTCGATGCTGCCGCCTGTGAGGTACTGGATCGGAAGAAGCAGAGCGATCAGCCAATGAAGGCCTATCTGCGCCGTCGAATAGCTGCCTTTCATCATCCCCTCCGGATCTCCCCGCAAACTATCCTGCCGCAGTTAATGCTTCGTGCGCTGCCAGCCGTAAGACCGAGGCCCGCCGCGTGCAGGGGCATTACGCCCTCTTTTCGCTCGACTTCGCTGCGACAGGATCGGAGGATCGCTCAGCTCGCCAGACTTGGTGCGATCGGCTGGTCAACATGCGAGGTTCTCGATGATTTCAGGAGTGGCCCCCATTTTCGGCGCCATCGTCGCCGTGTCTACGCTGGTTCCACCGGCGAGGGCGGATATTATCAGCGACCGACAGGCCGACATGAAGGCCATGGCAGCGGCGGCGAAAGCCATAGCCGAGATGTTCCGAAACCCCGACACTTACTCATCGAAGCAATTCGCGGCCGCCGCCGGTGCCATTGCCGAGAGGTCGGGCGAGATCCTTGCTGGACATTTCACCGATGGCGTCGAGGATGCAAGGTCGGAGGCGAAGCCTGACATCATCGAGGAGCGCGACCGCTTCGACCGCCTCGCGGAGGATCTTCGGGTCTATGCGCGCGCACTCGATGCGCAGGCGCAGGCCAATCCCGGGGCGATGACCGACCGCATGCGGATGCGGCCAGGAGAGCCGATGGGCGGCGGACCGCTCGGAACCCAAGTCACCAACGCGGCGAGCCTTTCGTCGCTTCCCGCCGAACACATTTTCCATTTGATGCTGCAGACCTGCACGACCTGCCATGCTCGGTTCAGGATGGAGCGCTGACGTCAGGTTTCCGTGCATGCGGCGGCACCACTCATTCGCCAGTGGTCCAAGGTCGAACGTCCCGCTCATCTCCAGCGAAACAGACCCGTGAGGCGGTCAAACCGCTTGGTCCACGTCATCGGATCGGTGATTTCAGGCGTAGACGGCCGAATCAGTCGCTCAAGACGGGGCAACAAAAACGCGGCCCATTCGTCGAGATCGCTTTTGCTGAAGTAGGGCAGCCAGACGTCGGAGGGACCATCCCACTGTCTTGGATTTGCCTTCGCCAGATCACCGAGTTTTAACAGGAGAGGTCCGCCGTCTCCGACGACCTCTATGTCCGGATCGGGATCAGGCCGGGGACGGCGGGCGATAAGGTGCTCTTCCAAAGCCTTGCCAATGGCCCGGTCAGCCTCGTTCAAGTGGCGCAATATCCTTGTGTCGCCAGCGGCGCCGGAACCTTCGGAAACATTGAGTGTAAATTTGCCGCCGATCAGGCTGTTCGAAGATTGGGATATCTGAAGCCAGAAAACCCTTTTTCCACGGGCAAAGCTGCATTTGCCCGTTTGCAATTCCCAGCCGAGCTCCTGAAATTTGGAAGCCAGCAGTAAGCGCATATGTCGATGAAAACCTGCACTTTTCACATAGTCGCGCATGCTTCACAGCCTATACTTTGGGCCACAACCCTTTGAAGCGGTCATGGCAAGCTTGGAGGCACAATCCCTGGCGTGATGCTACCCAAGTCATCAGGGCTTTTGCTTCCCTCAACATACACTTCACCCGTCTATCCCATCAACTCGGCAAGGCGGATGACGTGGAGGCGGCAGAGCGAAGATGAGGGCACCGTGGGTTACACTTCGATGAAAGCGCCACTGGTAAAGCCATCGGTGCTGTCGTTCGAGGGCTCAGGCGGTCGAGTTATTAGACGAGTTTCAAGTTGACGATCATCGTTGCCGCCGACCGCTGCTGTCATGCTATTTGGCCGACGCTTTTGTTGTATCAAACATTGCCGTCACCTTGTCACCCTTCGACATCTTCTTTATCTCGTTGTTATAAATGTCGCCGTTGTATTGATCGTCCCCGGAAACGTTTTTGGTCCATTTCTGTTTACCCACACGCCACCACGCTTTGCACGGTTGGTAAACATATACGACATCGCCGGCCTTGTTCTTCCAGTCGGATTTGAAGCAAAACATATTGCCCGTTACGGTCCACGTGCCGTCCGCATAACCGTATTCTCCCTTTTTCTTTCCAACCTTAACGCCTTTCAACGTCCCATCCGCTGACCAGGTGTAGTATACCAACCCGTCTCCGACATCATATTTGACCGAATTGCCGACGTAGAGATCTTTGACTTCCTGCTCGGACAATTCAACGGCGCCTTTCGGCAACTTACCTTCATCTTTGGCGAACGCTATCGATGGGCCAATAACCGTCACAGAAATAACTGCGAGCACTGACAGCTTATTCATGGCTGGTTCCTCCATTTTGACGATGTGACGGAACACCTTTTCGGAATGTTCGCCAATTCGCCTGATCTAGCTAAGGGCGTTAGCCCTACCGTTACGTCACTTGACAAGCCACCACCACTTTATCCCAAACATCGCTTGACGGATTTCGCGCTTTGATAAATGCTAAGATGTCAGACCAATTTGACGAACTGACTGCCTGACAAGAAAAATGGGGAACCATGAAGGCAAAGCTTAGCGACAGGCCGGTGATCCGGCCGCTTCCCGCCATGGACCGCGCGCGTCAGGTGACGGATGCGCTGGCGGATTATGTCGAGGATGCACGGCTGCAGGCCGGTGATCGGCTGCCGGCGGAGCGCGAGCTGATGGCGGCCCTTGCCGTCGGGCGTTCGACCATTCGCGAGGCAATCCGCCATTTCCAGGCGCTCGGGGTGATCGAGACGCGCAAGGGCAGCGGCACCTATCTGTTGAAGCCGGTGTCCCGGGCGACGATCCATATGCCGCTGTCCTTCGATGCGGTGCATCTTCGCGATGCGCTGCTGCAGACGCTGGAGGTTCGCCGCGGCATCGAGTGCGAGGCGGGCATGGTCGCAGCTAGGCGGCGGACTGCGAAGGATCTTGTCGTCATCGAGGAAAAGCTCAACGAGATGGAGCGGGTGCATCTGGAGAAGGGCACCTCGGGGCCGGAGGATCTGGCTTTCCATCTCGCCGTTTACGACGCCACCCACAATCCGCTGTTTCGCCAGCTTCTCGAGCAGATGCGCGAGACATTCGAGCGCTTCTGGGAACATCCGTTCGACCGGCAGGATTTCGCCCGCCGGTCCTTTCCCTTCCACCGCACCCTTTTCAACGCGATCGCGGCCGGGGATGCCGAGGCGGCGCGCGCGGAAACATTGAAGATCCTCGACATCGTCGAGGAAGACATCAAGGAAATGTCCAAATGAGCAGCGGCGAAGACCCGTTCGATCTTGCCTCCATCATCACCGCCCACGACGACGGCAATTTCGCCGACGCCGTCGTGCCGCCGATCTTCCAGACCTCGCTTTTCACCTTTTCCGATTATGACGAGATGATCACCGTCTATCGTGGCGAGAAGGTACGGCCGACCTATACGCGCGGGCTGAACCCGACGGTGCGCGCCTTCGAGGAGATGCTGGCCAAGCTCGAAGGTGCCGAGGATGCGCTGGGTTTTGCCAGCGGCATGGCGGCGATCTCCTCATCCGTGCTGAGCTTCGTCGAGCCGGGCGACCGCATCGTTGCCGTCAAACACCTCTATCCCGATGCCTTCCGCCTGTTCGGCACCATCCTGAAACGGATGAAGATCGAAGTGACCTATGTCGACGGGCGCGACGAGGAGGCGGTCGCCAAGGCACTGCCCGGCGCCAAGCTCCTCTACCTGGAAAGCCCGACGAGCTGGGTGATGGAGGCGCATGATGTCGGCGCGCTCGCAGCGCTGGCCAAGCGCCACGGCGTCGTCTCGATGATCGACAACAGCTGGGCAAGCCCGTTCTTCCAGCGGCCGCTGACGCTCGGCGTCGACCTCGTCATCCATTCAGCCTCGAAATATCTCGGCGGCCACAGCGATGTGGTGGCGGGCATCGTTGCCGGCTCGAAGGAAATGATCGCCCGCATCAAGGCCGAGGCCTATCCCTATCTCGGCGGCAAGCTTTCGCCCTTCGATGCCTGGCTGTTGATCCGCGGCCTGCGCACGCTGCCGCTGCGCATGCGGGCGCATGAGGCATCGGCGCTCGAGATCGCCAGGCGCCTGCAGAAGCTCGAAGTGGTCGAGACGGTCTGCCATCCCGGCCTCGCCAACCGACTGCCGGCCGGGCTCAACGGCACCTCGGGCCTGTTTTCCTTCATCTTCCGCGACGGCGTCGATATCCGCGCCTTCGCCGACCACCTCAAGCTCTTCAAATTGGGTGTAAGCTGGGGCGGTCATGAAAGCCTGATCGTACCGGGCGAGGTGGTGCTGCAGCAGAAGGCACAGCCGAATTCCGCGCAAACCTTTGGCATCCATGCGCGATCCGTACGCCTCCATGTCGGCCTCGAAGGAACCGAGGCGCTGTGGAGAGACATCGAGGAGGCGCTCGCCGCCGCCTCGCAATCCTGAAACCCAAGAACCTAAAAGGGGGAACTGAGCATGAAAAAACTAATAATCTCGACGCTCTTTGCTTCGATGATGGCGGGTACGGCCTTTGCCGATACGACGCTGAAGCTTGTCGAAGTCATCACCAGCCCGGAGCGCACCGAAACGCTGAAATCGATCGTCGGCAAATTCGAGGCCGCCAATCCCGGCACCAAGGTCGACATCATCTCGCTGCCGTGGAACGAAGCCTTCCAGAAGTTCGCGACCATGGTATCGGCCGGCGACGTGCCCGATGTGATGGAGATGCCCGATACCTGGCTGTCGCTCTATGCCAATAACGGCATGCTCGAGAGCCTCGAGCCCTATCTCGCAAAGTGGGAGCACACCAAGGAGCTGACGCCG